>ULYY01012137.1_pt1 | contig 12675 bp, 13 predicted proteins | sample 1962601 | NCBI WGS metagenome assembly ULYY01 (sample SAMEA4835875, study PRJEB28245) | human gut metagenome | biome: gut microbiome; material: fecal sample | place: Denmark | collected 2008 | reverse complement strand
CGGCCGTCCATGTCGGCCACTTCAAATTTCCAGCCTTCCCAAGTGACGACGTCCCCGGTCTTCGGAAGACGCATCAAGAGAAGCATCATCATGCCGGACAAGGTGTTGTAGCGTCCTGCGTCTTCCTCAGGAACCGATTGCAGCTTAAGGCAGTCCTTTAATTCCGGCACCGGAATGATGCCGTCCAAGAACCACGAACCGTCCTCGCGCGGTACGGCCCACGCTTCGTCCGTCGTCTCGGGCTTAAATTCCCCGGCAATGGCTTCCAACAGATCCCGCGGCGTCACGAGCCCCACCACGGCTCCGTACTCGTCCACCACCAGCGCAAGCGGCACGTCGGTACCCTTAAAGTGTTCCAAAAGCTCCATGCCGTTCAGAGATTCCGGTACATAGGTCGCACTCAGAAGGTTCTTCGTGAAGTCAGGCTTTTCCGATTCCAGCATCTGCTGCAGAAGCGTCCGGGTGGAACACACGCCCTTAATGTTGTCGAGACTCCCTTCGGCGACCACCAAACGAGAGCGGCGGCTCGTCTGAATCTTGCGGATATTTTCTTCGCGGCTGTCTTCCAAATCGAGCCACTCGATGTCGCTGCGGGGAATCATGATGGAACCGACCTGCCGGTCATCGAGCCTGAAGACATTTCGCACCATGTCGCGCTCGGACGCTTCAATGACGCCCGATTCGCTCCCCTCTTCAATCATTGCGTGAATTTCTTCTTCGGTGACGCTCGCTTCTTCTTTGCCCGACTGCCCGCAAAGCTTCAGGAGACCTTCGGTTGACGCGGAAAGCAACTTCACGAAGGGACTCATGATGAGCGACAACCAACGCAAGGGCCCCGCCACACGGCAGGCAATCCCTTCGGGGTTCACCTGTCCCAAGCGCTTCGGAACCAATTCCCCCAGGACGATGGAGAAGTAGGTCACCAGCACCACGACGAGCACGAGCCCGATCATTTTGGCCGTTTCCGCGCTTAAACCCCACGCGACAAGCAGATCCGCCACGGGGGTTGCAAGCGCCGATTCCCCCACGATACCGGACAAAATTCCGATCGACGTAATCCCCACCTGAATGGTGGACAAAGCCCACGTCGGATTGCTCTGAAGCTTCAAAGCGGTGTCCGCCCGCTTGTCGCCATCCTCGAGCCGCACCTGAAGCCGGGCTCGGCGACTTGCCACGAGTGCGATTTCACTCATGGCAAAAAGACCGTTTAAGAAAATGAGCCCCAATAAAAGGAGCACGTCAAATCCGCTGTCCATCATCCGTCAGACGCAAATAAAGAAAGCCCGAATTCTAAAGGCAACCGCCGCGGGCGGCCTTCAGTTTTCGGGCCAAAAATCAAATCGAAGCCGATTTAAAAGGGAAGCTTAAACCCCGGGGGAAGCGGCAACCCCGCCGTCGCTTCCTTCATCTTCTGCTGAGAAACAGCTTCCGCCTTATGCGTCGCGTCGTTGATGGCCGCGGCGATCAAATCTTCCAGCATTTCCTTGTCATCCGGATCCCCGGTAAGAAGTTTCGCGTCGATTTCCACGCGACGGGCCTCATGCTTACAGGTCGTCGTCACCTTCACGGCACCGGCACCGGCTTCGCCCGTCACTTCCATGTTGCCGAGTTCGTTCTGCAGACGTTCAACGTTTTTCTGCATTTTCTGGGCCTGAGCCAACAAGCCTTGAATATTTCCACGCATTTGCTTCGAAATCCTTAATTTCGTCAAAGGTCAAAAGTCGGACGGAAGTCTCAATGACTTCGCTTCCTATTTTCTGCACGCATTTTTGCACAAACGGATCACTTTTGAAGGCTTCCACCATCGCGCGACGCGCCTTCAATTTCTCCGTTTCCACAACCTTCGTCACCGTGAGCTCATCGTCGCGCCGTTCGCGCGCCGCAAAATGCACGGCAAAATCGTGCCCGGCGGCTTTCGTGAGCGCTTCCCGCAGCGTCTTCACCACGGCTTCCGAGACCAGGCTCGCGGCCGCCGGGGCAAGCAACACGTGCCGATCGTCGAATTCGTCCACGGCGCTCCCCGCCGCCACTTCGCGTGCGAGTCCCGTGAGTTCCGTTCTGCACAGCAGTTCACGCCAGTTAAGCAGAAGCGCGGAAGGATGAATGTCCGCCGGCAACGGCAGTTTCCCCTCGCCTCTGGTGTGCAGCTTCTTAACCGGCGCGGGGCTCTCCCCCTTCGTCTTCCCAGGGAGGCATCGCCGAGAGATCCGGTTCCGCCACAGGCGGGATGTCTTCAGTAGGCTCCGCAACGTGTGGCAGCACGGCGGACGCTGTCGCCGGTTTGGCCGCGGGTGCCGCAGCCCCAGGTTTCAACGACGCCGTCTTTTCCGGCACCTTCAACCCCACGCGGGTACCGGCCGGACGGAAAGCGAGCATACGGAGCACCGCCATCGTGAACCCGGCGAATTCATCGGGCGCCAGCGGCATATCGTTGCGGGCCTGCAGCGCAATCTGATAATCGAGCTGCACTTCTTCCGGGGTCATCGCCCGCGCGAGCGCCCTTACCCCCTCGGAAATTTCTTCGTTGTCCGCCAAGAAGTCCGGCACCTTCTGCCAAATGGCAATGCGGTGCAACAAAGCCGCCATCGAGCGGATGGCTTCCGAGTACGACAATCCCTGCGTACCGAGTTTTTCCGCTTCCTGCATGGCTGCCGCGGCATCCCCCGCCGCGACACATGTAAGAAGAGTGGTGAGCGCGTCGTCGCCTGCCACCCCCAGCATTTCCCGCACGGCAGTCAAGGTGACGGGGCCCGCGGCATACGCAATCGCCTGATCCAAAAGACTCAGCCCATCGCGCATGGAACCGTTTGCGCATTTGCCCAAAAGCATCAGCGCGGGCTTTTCCGCTTCAATCCCTTCCTTTTGAAGGATATCCTGCATGTGATCGGCCACCGCCGCAGGCGTCATGTTTCTCAGATTGAACTGCAGGCAGCGCGACAGAACCGTCATCGGCACCTTCTGCGGATCCGTCGTCGCGAGAATGAATTTCACGTGCTCGGGCGGCTCTTCCAAAGTCTTCAACATCGCATTGAAGGCATGCGTTGAAAGCATGTGCACTTCGTCGATCATGTAGACCTTGTAGCGCCCTTGTGTGGGCGCGTAGACCGCTCGATCGAGAAGCGGCGTAATTTCTTCCACCGAGCGGTTTGAGGCCGCATCGATTTCGATGTAGTCGGGAAAACGCCCCTCGTCAATGGCGCGGCAGGCGTCGCACTTGCCGCAGGGGTGCGACGTCACGCCCCCTTTGCCGTCTTCGCCGGTACAGTTAAGGCACTTCGCGAGAATACGGGACAACGTCGTCTTCCCGACGCCGCGGGTACCGGTAAATAAATACGCGTGATGCAGGCGATTTTCATCCAACGCGTGGCGCAGGGCCGCCACCACCGCGTCCTGTCCCACCATGCTGTCAAAATCGTGCGGCCGCCATTTGCGGGCGAGCACCTGATAACTCATAGCCGACCCAAGAAATATTCAGAGTAGAGAACCGTTCTTTTGAAACGGCAGTAAGAATCGGAGAATTGTAGCGAATCGCAGGAAGCGAAAAAGACGCGGCGCAACAAAAACGCCGGATACGATAATGGCGAGCCTTATCCTCGGCACTGAAAGACTTCCGCTGTGGCTGCTTCGTTCCCGACCTGACCAGGTTCACAGAGCTTTCATGCGAGGGGACCCGCCGGGGCGGCATTTTATCGGAAAGTTGCGCGGCCCGCACCCGATTTGCGTAAAAAAATGCGACCGCCCGCAAAAAAGGCCCGGAATTTAGTTTCCGAGCCTCACTTTAGACGGGTCTCAGGGCCGTTCTCAGTCCCCGAACCACTTCTTGTAGATCGTCTGGTAGCTGCCGTCCTCGCGCATTTCTTTTAAGGCCTTGTCGACGGCGTTCTTCACCTTGTCGTTGCCCTTTTTCACCGCAAAGCCGAAGTATTCCGAATCAAGCCGCGTCTTCTGCATCGTAAGGCCCTTGGCGGCTCTGGCATTCTTCACCATGAAGTAGCCGATCACGGGGCGATCCGTGATGACGGCGTCGCTTCCCTGCAGCTTCAGATCTTGGAAGGCTTCCGCCCCGGTATTGAAGGCCTTGATGTGCGCGCCCTTGATGCCCTTGGCAACGTCGGCACCGGTGGTACCGATCTGCACAGCGACGGTCTTACCTTCCAAAGACGTCAGATCCTTGTACTTCTCCACGTCCTTCGTGCGCACGAGCAGTCCCTGACCGGCTTCGTAATAGGGCTCGCAAAAATCCACCTTCTTCTTGCGGTCTTCCGTGATGGTGATCCCCGAAACCGCAATGTCGATGGCGCCCGTGAAAAGAGCCGGAATCAGACCGTCAAACCCCATGTTGACGAGCTTTACGTCGTACCCAGCGCGCTTACCGATTTCGCGAATGAGATCCATGTCAAAGCCCACGTACTCGCGAGACTGCGTGTCCAGAAATTCAAACGGCGCAAAGGTGGGATGCGTCCCCACGCGCAGTTCTTCGGCTGCCTGAACCGTCCCGGCAAAAAGCGCCGCCGCCATCGCGGCGGCCGCAAAAATACGTGTCTTCATAACAAAAACCCTCAGTAAAATGGAACCTTCGACTCAAGACGGCACACAGGAGAGTGTCCCGTCTTCCCGGCGCCCGTTGTTCGGCGCATTGTGCTCCGTTTATTGAAAAACGTCACCTATTTGGCGACAAAACCACCTTCACCTTCTCATTTTCACCCAGCGCCGATGCGAAAAAAAGGGAGCGGCCGTTCTTTCGGTCACCCCCTCTTTTTTTCCCTGTCAGACTCGGATTAAGGCACCATCGCCTGTACGTCGTCTTTCTTCACAGGTTTTACAAGGTCTTCACGTTTTACCCCGAGGTACATTGCGATCGCTGCCGCAACGAACACCGACGAGTAAATCGAAAGGCAGATACCGATCGTGAGCGCCAAAGAGAAGTGGTGCAGCGCGGGACCGCCGAAGAAGAACATCGACAAAGTCATGGCAAGGGTCGACGTATGCGTAATGATCGTACGCGAAATCGTCGCCGTAATGGCGGAGTTAATGACTTCCATCGTATCCGTGCGGCGCATCTTCCGGAAGTGCTCACGCACGCGGTCGAAAATAATCACGGACTCGTTCACCGAGTACCCCAACGCCGCCAACACGGCCGCCAACACGGGCAGCGAAAATTCCCACTGCATGATGGCGAAAATCCCCACGACAATGATGATGTCGTGCATATTGGCGATGATGGCCGCCACAGCAAACTTCCATTCAAACCGCAGCGACAGATAGATGATGATTCCCAGCACCACGAGCATCAGGGCCGTAGCACCGTCAGTCGCAAGTTCTTCCCCGACCTGCGGCCCCACGAATTCGTTGTTGAGAATCTTCACGTCAGGTGCTTTCGCAGAAAGCACTTTGAGAAGTTCCTGAGCCTGCTGCCCCGAGGATTCACCTTCCTTCATCGGAAGTCGAATCATCAGGTCGCGCGCCGTGCCGTAATTCTGCACGGCAGCGTCCACCCCCAGACCTTCCTGAATCGTGTTGCGGACGTCTTCGGCGGAAACCGCTTCCGGGTAATTCACGACGACCTGCGTGCCGCCCGTGAATTCGATCGAAAACGCGAGCCCGTGCATGAAGATCCAGTACACGGCAAACAGAAAGGAAACAATCGACACCGCGTTCAGGATGTGCGAATAACGCATGAACGGGATGGTCTTATGAATGCGGAAAAATTCCATTTTGTCTCTCCTCCCGTTAAGCCTTCGCCGTATCCGGTTTCCACACCTGGCCGACATGAACCTTCGTGAGTTTCTTCTGACGACCGTAGATGAGATTAATCAACGCACGGGACACGACGACCGACGTAAAGATCGAGGTCATGATCCCGAGGCAGTGCACCACGGCGAACCCGCGCACAGGGCCGGAACCGAAGATGAGAAGTGCAATACCGGCAATGAGGCTCGTCACGTTGGAGTCGATAATCGTATTAAACGCCACGTCATACCCTTCGCTGATCGCGAGCTGCGGCGAGCGTCCCACGCGAAGTTCTTCACGCACGCGTTCGTTAATAAGCACGTTCGAGTCCACGGCCATACCGAGCGTGAGCGCAATAGCGGCAATACCCGGCAGCGTCAGGGTCGCCTGCAGCATCGACAGGATGGCCACGAGGCACATGACGTTAGCCATCAGCGCCACGGCACTCACCACGCCGAACACCTGGTAGTAGAGCATCATGAAGATCGCGACGATGGCGAACCCGCAGATCGTGGACTTAAAGCCCGCCTGAATGTTGTCCGCACCCAAGCTCGGCCCGATCAGACGTTCTTCCACGATTTCCATCGGCGCCGCTAAGGAACCGGCGCGAAGCAAAAGGGCCGTATCCGTCGCTTCAATCGTCGACATACGTCCCGAAATCTGCACGCGGCCGCCGGCGATTTCCTGACGGATCACGGGAGCGGTCACGACTTCACCCTTGCCCTTTTCAAAGAGGATGATGGCCATGCGCTTACCGACGTTGTCGCGCGTCACGTCGCGGAAGATGCGGGCGCCCTTGTTGTCAAGCGTGAGGTTCACCGTGGGTTCCTGCGTCTGAGAATCAAACCCGGGCTGAGCGTCGTTCAAGTTTTCGCCCGTGAGGATCACGCGGCGCTTCACCAGAATCGAGCGTCCTTCACGGTCAAGATACTTTTCGTCGCCGAACGGCACGTTCCCCTGCTGCATCTGGCTGTAGGCCTCGGGCGAATCGTCCACCATGCGCACTTCGAGCGTAGCCGTACGACCGAGAATGTCCTTGGCTTTTGCCGTATCCTGCACGCCGGGGAGCTGCACCACGATGCGGTCTGCGCCCTGCTGAGCAATGACGGGTTCCGCCACACCCAATTCGTTGATTCGATTGTGCAGCGTCGAAATATTCTGCTTGAGCGAATATTCCTGCACGTTCTGAATCGCCTTCTGGGAGAGTTCCGCGGTGATGAGGAACTTGCCGTCGGCATCGACTTCCTTAAAGGTGAGATCCGGTTGTGTCTGACGCATCACGTCCGCGGCGCGCGCCCGATCGTCCGCACTGTTAAAGCGCACTTCGATCGTATTGCCCGCACGGCTGATGCCCGCGTGACGAATCTTCTTGTCGCGGAATTGGGTACGGAGATCCGCCGCCGCACTTTCGGCCTTCTTCTGAATGGCCGTGTGCATATCGACCTGCAAGAGGAAATGCACACCGCCCCGAAGGTCAAGCCCCAGATACATCGGCAGCGCATTGATCTTCAGAAGCCAAGCAGGGGTGTTGGGAACCAAGTTCGGCGCCACGATGTACGAGGGATCCGTACGGTCAGGATTAAGCGCCTTTTCAATCGCTTCACGGGCCTGAAGTTGTTCTTCGGCCTGCGTCGGGTCAAAACGCACGCGAACCGTGTTCTGCTGCGCCCCCTGTTCAAAGAAGATGCCGTTGGGCTTTAAGCCGGCGTCTTTTAAAGCCGCTTCAACCCGGGTTTGGACGGCTTCGTCAATCTTTACGGTGGATTTGCCGGAGGAAACCTGCACGGCCGGTGATTCGCCGTAGAAGTTGGGAAGGGTGTAGATACCCGCCACCAACAGCACGACCGCAATCACGATGTATTTCCAGAGAGCGTAGCGGTTCATAAATAGCTTCAGGAAAAAAGTTAAGGGATGACACCCCGAAAGCGCGCCGCCTTTTAATTACGAAGGCGACGTGCCTTTGAACGCGAAACGGGCGTTCCTCGTCATTGAGAAGAACGCCCGGGGCTCAAAAGCCGAAACGCCGTCGGTTAAATCGACTTGATGGTGCCCTTGGGCAACACCGTCTGCACCGCACCGCGCTGCATGGTAATCGTCACGGGCTTGTCGTCGACGCGGCTGATTTCAATCACGATGTACTGTTCGTTGAGATCCGCAATGCGGCCGGCAATACCGCCCAGCGTGAGGATTTCGTCGCCCTTGGCGAGTTCCGAGCACATCTTCATGTGTTCCTTCTGACGCTTCTGCTGCGGACGGATGAGGAAGAACCAGAAAACAACAAAAATCAGTGCGATCGGAAGGATCTGCATCAGGATGCCGCCGGCAGAATCGCTGGCGGCGGCGGTCTGCGCCATAGCGTCGGTAATGAAGAACACAACTGTCCCCTTTCTCAGTAAAAACTCCGGCCGGATTCCGTCCGACGGAGGCTAAAAAAACGTATCGGGCATTATACGGATTCGTCTGCGTACCCACACACAGGGAAACTGCAAAAAAATGCGTCGCCAAACGAAGAATGCCCTTTCGAATAACGAAAAAACCGCCCTCCGGCATCTTGTCCGAAAAGCGGCTTTCTCTTGTCTGCCCGGAAAAGATCCCCCGGGCAAACCGGTAAGCAATTAGCGCTTGCTGAACTGCTTGGCGCGGCGGGCCTTCTTGAGACCGACCTTCTTACGTTCCACTTCGCGGGCATCGCGCGTGACGAGGCCGGCGTTGGAGAGAACGGACTTGAGGTTCGCGTCGTAGTCGATCAGAGCACGGGTGATGCCGTGACGAACGGCACCGGCCTGGCCGGATTCACCGCCGCCGACAACGTTCACCATAATGTCGAACGTTTCGGTGTTTTCGGTGAGCTGCAGGGGCTGCATGACGATCATGCGGCCGGTTTCGCGCTTGAAGAAATCGTTGAGGTCACGACCGTTGATCACGATCTTGCCCGTGCCGCGCTTGATGAACACGCGGGCGACGGAGCTCTTGCGGCGGCCGGTACCGTAGTTGTAGTTGCCGATCATTGTAGTCTTCCTTAGATATCAAGAACCTTGGGCTGCTGAGCAGAGTGCGGATGTTCGTTGCCCGCATAGATGTGGAGCTTCTTGATCATCGCATAGCCCAGGGGTCCCTTCGGAAGCATGCCCTTAACGGCGATTTCGAGCGCGCGGCCCGGATGCTTCGCCTGCATTTCCACAAAGGTCGTTTCGTACACGCCGCCGGGGTAACCGGTGTGGCGGTAGTAGGTCTTCTTGCCCGCTTTTTCAGCAGACATCACAATCTTGTCGGCGTTGATCACGACGATGTAGTCGCCCGTATCGACGTGCGGCGTGAATTCGGGCTTGTGCTTGCCGCGCAGACGAGCGGCAATTTCGCTGGCAAGGCGACCGAGCACCTTGTTGCTGCCGTCGACCACGTACCAGTCGCGCTTAACTTCGAGCGGCTTGGCCGAAAAGGTCTTCATTGTTTTCACCTAATAATAAGGGACGTTCCTGATCCGTCTCGCAGAGGGTGGCGCCTCACGCTTTGGCAAACGGGGAAAATACCGTTCGTCTGACAGACAAGACTCCGTCAAAATATCGACAAAACCGAGTGTTTCTCTTTATCGGAACACTCAGCGTAATTGATTGTTTTGCTGAAGTTTTCCCGAACTTTTTCTGCAGTCGGTTCAGTGGAAACGGGGAAACCGGCCGCGTTCGGCAAAAAATCAGGGTGCGGATTCTACACAAAGAAATCATTGGACGCAAGTTGTTTTTCAAAGAATTTTCGCGTCCCGCCTCGAGCAACTCAGTCTTCAATCGCCCGCCCCACGCCGTCGTCATCCAAGCGGACGTTGAGGTTGAAGGCATAGCGATCCGCAGGATGGTAGGAAACGGTCGTCAGAATCACTTTCCCGTGGGCACTCACGTAGCGGCGCAGTATCCGCAGGCACGGCGCCCCCGTTTCCGCCCTGAGGTTCTTCGCCGCCTCCTCCGTCAAAGTCGTCGCCTCAATCGTCTGCCGCACCTCCGTGCAGTGCTTTCCCTTCACTCGGGTAATGACGTCGATCATCAGATGATCCGGCGCTTTCTTGGCTTCAGCAATGAGATCCCGCCACGAACGATCCACGTATTCCGCCGTCCAGGCAATGGGCGGATCCTCGGGCGTTGCCCCCCGGCGGATCATGGAAAAACGGATGTAGGTTTCCCCGGGCGGACAGTGTATTTTTGCCGCCAACTCCCGACTCACCACACATTCTCTGACGTCGATAATCTCTCGGGGATTTTTGCTCGCAAGTCGGCCCAAGTTCGACAGGGTACTCAAACTCTGATCAAAGTTCTGACTTTTCCCCTTACTCACCACCCGAGTTCCCACGTGGGGCGTTCTCACGATCATGCCGTTTTTTTTCAAGAACGGCGAGCGCCGCTCGCACCGTACTGCGGGAGAGCCCCTCCTGCTGCACCAATTCCGGTTCCGACGGGAGGAAGTCCCCGACGACGTACTTCCCGGTTTTGATGCGGCGGATTAATCGCTGTGCCAAACGGTCGCTCAAAAGTTCCCGTGCCATGCCATACACCTTTTTGACGTACTCCCCAGCCTAACGGCTGAGAATTCTTGGATCAAACGCCGGATGCCGACCTTCGTCGGTCTGACTCCGGCTCTCCAGAAAAAACCGCCCGGGAGCTCACTGCCGCCGGACGGTTCTTGTTATCTGACGGTCGTCAGAAGTTTAGTAGAGACCGATCGCCTTCCACCAGAGCATACCGCTTGCAAACACGATGATGATGTTGAGCGTCACCAGAATAAAATTAATTCTGTAGAACCGCGGGCGACTGAAGTAACCCGTACTGAAGTACACGGGGCCGGGGCCGCCGGCGTATTCAGTAATCGACCACATGAAGTTTGTGAAAATACCAAAGCAGATCGCCACCATCATCGGAGGCGCACCAGCACCGATCGCCACTGCACCGAAGGGAACATACATCGCCGCCACGTGCCCCGTTGCCGTTGCAAACGCGTAGTGCAGATAGATGTAGGCAAACCCAAGAACCAAGAATGCCACAAGCCAACTCACGCCGGAAACCCCGGCCGCAAACCCCGCGACCATCCAGGTAATGAACCCGAGCTTCGTCAGACCGCCAGCCAAGGCAATGATGGCGGAGAACCAGACAACCGTATCCCAAGCCGATTTTTCACCCAACACGTCGTTCCAGGTCAGCGCACCGGACACAAGAAGGTAGGCGGCCAAGGCAATACCGATGGCGTTCGCATTAAATCCCGTCCACATGGTGGAACCCCAACCGACGAGCGCACCGATAAAGCCTGCGAGCACCAGTTTTTCCTGCTTCGTCATCGGTCCCATCTTCGCCAACTCCGCGGCGCCCATCTCCTTCGCTTCCGGCGTCTTTTTTAAGGGTCGGATCGAGCATCTTGTAGGCGGCATAAGGCATCACGAAGAAGCACAGCATTGCCGGCACGAGCGCTGCCCAGAACCAACCCGCCCACGTCAAATCCACACCGAGACCGGATTTTGCGAGCGTCGCACACAAGGGGTTTGCGGCCATACCGGTCAGGAACAAAGCCCCCGTAATCGGCGCAAACTGAAAGCAGACCATGATGAGGAAGTCGCCAATGCGTTTTCCCTTCTCTCCCGGTTCGGAATCCATCACCTCATTAATGGCCTTCGCAATCGGAAGAATGATGCCGCCCGAACGCGCAGTCACCGAGGGCATCGCAGGCGCCATCACAAGGTCGGCAAAACCCAACGCATAGGCCACGCCCAACGTGGAGCTCCCGATCTTGGAGAGAAGGTAATACGCAATGCGGCGACCGAGACCGGATTTCATAAAGCCCACGCCCAAAATAATGGCCGACCAAATCATCCACACCGCGCCCGAAGAGAACCCGGACAACGTCTGCCCCAGGGTAAGCGTGTTGGTGAAATAGCACACCGCCAAAGCAAGAATCATCAGTACGCCCGAGGGCACCGGGGACGTCAAGATGCCGACGATCGTGGCGGCGAAGATAGCCAGCATATGCCAGGCTTTGCCGGCGTTTACCGCACCCGCGCTTGCCGTCAACGAATCAGGAACCGGCCAGAACCAGATCAGAACGAAAACTGCCAGAGGGATACCCCAACGCCATAGTTTTCCTGAATTGTTTGCTGCCATTTTTGAATACTCCGATGGTATTTACGGATTCAGTCAGCAACAGACGAGGTTCCCGTTGCTGACTGCTTTAGTGTTTCAAAACGATATCAACGGACCCACTTCTTGGCAGTCCACTTTTCGACCACGCGGTCGACGAAATCAGGCGCCAACCCCACGTAGGCGAGCGGGTTCAACATGTCGTCGATTTCCGCTTCCGTGAAGGCGCCGGTGACGGTTTCGTTGCGCATCAGCACATTCTTCAACGGGATTTCCTTTTCATAGGCTTCCATGCAGCACTTGTAGACGAGGTCGTGCGCGGTCATGCGGCCCAGACGGTTCGCCAAATGCATCATGACGTTTTCGCTCATCATCAGACCGTGCTGGATGAAGATGTTGCGCTTCATGTGTTCCGGATACACGATGAGGTTCTTCAGGATGTTCTTGCTCTTTTCAAGAGCCGCCGCCATCAGGTGGCAGGCGCGCGGAATGGCTTCCCATTCGGACAAGAAGCAACCCCAGTCGCGTTCCATTTCGGAAACCTGGCTTTCGACGATCGACGGTGCGATCGAACGGACGTTGCGGCAAAGCGCAAGCACGTTTTCAAGGACGGCCGGGTTGCGCTTATGCGGCATCGTAGAAGAACCGATCTTACCCATGAAGAAAGGTTCTTCGAGTTCGAGAATTTCCGTGCGCTGCAGCGTGAGGATTTCGTGATTGATGCGGCCCAAGGTACCGGCGCAGATCGCGAGCACGGAAACAAATTCCGCCTGATTGTCGCGGGCGACGTGCCAAGCGACCGTGGGCTGATTAAGACCCAGAATTTCGCAAGTGC
>ULYY01038489.1_pt1 | contig 12813 bp, 13 predicted proteins | sample 1962601 | NCBI WGS metagenome assembly ULYY01 (sample SAMEA4835875, study PRJEB28245) | human gut metagenome | biome: gut microbiome; material: fecal sample | place: Denmark | collected 2008 | reverse complement strand
GCCGATCACAGGCAGAACCCTTGGCGCCCAGGGCCGAAAGGCCTGGCGGCTGGCCCAACCCTCACACCCGTAAGGGCGTGTCAACCTTCGGGAATACAGGAAAACCTTCTTCCATTCCCGCCTATCGGCGTTTCCCCTCAGCTCCCTGATTTCAAATCTCCCAGATGGGATGTATCATTCAGGGTATAGAGCATATTCATATCCCCCGGATAGATGTTGACCTGTGAAATGCTGGCGTTGGAGAGAGCCAGGTTCCAGGATCTGGCAAGGGGGATCTGGATGAGGCCGCATATGATGGTGCGAAGCGCCGCTCCGTGGCAGACGATGGCGTAGGTTTTATTGTCCCCTCGTTTGATGATATCGCTGATGGTTTCCATGCACCGTTTCTGGCAGTCTGCAAAGGATTCCCCATGGGGGAGTTTCATGGTGCCTGCATCGTGATACATAGCTTCAATCATGCCGGGCCAGATTTTTTCGATTTCATCGTAGGTCTTTCCTTCCCAGTCTCCGAAGGAGAGTTCTTTCAGCCTTGCATCTGTTTCCAGTGGAAGGCCGTGAGTTTGGGCAATGCCCTTCGCTGTATGGGCAGCCCGTTTAAGGGGGCTGGAAATGACGCCATCCAGAGAGACAGTGCGGAACCGTTCTTTTGTCTTTTCCGCCTGGGCTATCCCCTTTTCGCTTAAGGCCACATCGGTGCGGCCCTGATACCTGCCGGAACTGTTCCATACAGTCTGGCCGTGTCTTATAAGATAAAGTGTAATCATGGATGGTAAACCTCTTTCAATGCTTTAAGGAGCCGGTTGTTTTCTTCCCTTGTCCTCACAGCCAGACGGAAGAAGGAGTTGTCAAGGCCTTCGTAGTTGCCGCACTGGCGGATGAAAATGCCTTCAGGAAGAAGCTGCTTCTGTAAATCGGCGGCGTCTCTTATGGAGCCGGTCAGTTTCAGAAGGATGAAATTGACGCAGCCGGGGTAGACCGTAAGGCCTTCCAGTTCTCCCAGTTTCCCTGCGAAATATTTCCTTTCGGAGGAGCAGAAGGCACGGGACGCTTCAATGTATTCCCTGTCCCTGGCGGCGCAGGTCATGTAGAGCTGGGCCGGGCCGTTCACGTTCCAGGGGATGAGGTGGTCTTTGATTTTTTCTGTGAGGGCCGGATGGGCAAAGGAGCATCCGATGCGGAGGCCCGGCACGGCGTAGAATTTCGTGAGGGACATAATGACCACCAGATGTGAATAAGTCTTTACGAAAGAGCGGTAGGACACGTCTCCTTCCACGAAGTCGATGAAGGATTCGTCAATTACCACATAGCTTTCCCTGTCTTCTGCAAGGGCCATCACTTTTTTGAAATCCTCCATGGAAAGGAGGCAGCCGTCGGGGTTGTTTGGGTGTCCCAGGTACAAAAGGGAGCGGGGAACCATTTTTCTTTCCAGTTCCCCTAAAGGAAGGGAAAAGCCATGGTCCTGATCCAGAAGGAAGCTTTCCGTATCTGCGCCGGCAGCTTCAGCGGAGAGGCGGTATTCGGAAAAAGCTGGCGCCGGTACCAGCACTTTTTCCGGCTTAAGGAATCGAAGCAGCGTATACATGAGCTCCGTAGCCCCGTTTCCTAAAGCAATGGTATCCTTGTCCATGCCATAGGCAGCGGAAAGGGAGGCTGTCACGTCCCGGTCTTCCACATCCGGATAGCGGAGGGTCTCTATTTCCCAATAACGGAGAAGAGCCCTTCTCCCCAGGGGAGAAAGGCCGAGCGGGTTGATATTGATGCTGAAATCAAGGATTTTATTCCGTTCGGAGGGGGCTAGGGAAAAGACATCCCCTCCATGTCTAGAGCTTTTCAAAGTCATGGATATCACACTTTCTGCACTGCATGCCCTGGTTTGTAATATGTACAAGGTCCAGGAAGGAAATCCTTCCTTTCATTTCTTTATCCAGGAAATTCTTCACTGCCATGGCATCCTTTTCCATGGGAAGAATCAGTCCCAGCACGGTACCGCTGTGGGCACAGATAACCCCTTTTCCTCCCTGCTCCAGTCCCAGGTGATAGAAATCTTCCAACGGTTTCTTATAAAGGATCTTCTGGTTGGCAAAGGAGCTCATAGAAGCAGCCCTGCCGATCAGGTCCAAAGACTGGTGCCGGATTCCTTCTTTAAATAAAGAAAGAGCCTCCTTTATTTTCGTTTCATTGCTCTTCTGCAGGTCTACCAGATCATTTCTGGAATTAAACAGCATGGTATCCACTTCCCCGCCGCAATCATAAACCAGAATCTGCATGGCCGGGCAGAGGCCCATTTCCCGGATAAGGCGTCCTTCCCGGTAATCAAACTGCACTACCCCTTTAAAAAAGGTGGCGTCGCTGGGTTCAATGGAAAGGGCAATAGCTGCAATTTCCCGTTCCGACAACTTCCGACCGCAGGCAAGGGCCGCAGCCTGGCAGGCGGCACTGATATCGGCCGTGCTGGAGGCCATGCCTTTCCCTTTCAGAATATGGGATTTCAGCTTTAAGGGGACTCTTTTCTCTTCTCCCAGATAAGCCATTGTTTTCTCTACGGCTGAAAGAGCCTTGGGCGGAAGTGCTTCTCCATTTCCCTCAAACCCGGAAAAAGCATAGGAGAAGCGATCGATGGGACAGGTCACCATAAAGGAGGAGCCCTCTGCATAGCCCTGGATAAATTCACCGCAGGATCCCGGTGAGCTGACTACATATGCCATACATTCCCCCTGGTAATCAAAACATAAAGGAGCGCCAGAAAGACTTCTGTCACTTGATTTACAAATCCATAGGTATCCCCTGTTGTACCGCCGATTTTACCCACGATCCAGCGATTCAGATACAGCCCCAGCAAAAGGGCTGCGCCGGCCAGCATCACATAAAGAAATCCGAAATAAAGAGCCGGCAGCAGTGCAAATACAGAAGCAATGACCACTGCATGCTTTGGACGATAAGCGGAAAAGGCTTTGCCCATGCCATAGGGGCGGGCATAAGGATATTCGCAAATGCTGATGACAAGGTTCAGCCGGCCCAGCGTCGGTGCCGCAATGAGAATGGGATAAAGGAGCCCGTCTATGGATCCCAGGGAGAGGGTGTAAAGGTTGATGAAAATAATGATGGACAGCATACCAAAGGAACCAATAAGACTGTCCTTCATGATTTCCAGGCACCGCTCCCGGGAGCGCCCGGAAAAGAGACCGTCCGATGAATCCATGAGCCCGTCAGCCAGGGTGCCTCCGGATATGAAAAGCTCTCCCAGGACAATCAGGAAAGCAGTCAGATAAGGCATATCCAAAGGTTTCAGCAGGAAGTAAATGAGGCACATGAAAGCGCCTATAATCCATCCGTATACAGGAAACCAGATGACGCTCTTTCCGAATTCCTCATCTTTCCAAACCGTTTCATTGGAAATGTGGATACGGGTGAGAAATTGAAGACCTACTAAAAAAGAATTCATTCAATCACCACAAGTATTTGTAAAAAAGTTCAAAAAAGAAGAGTCAGAGAAACAAAGGTTTCGCCTTGAAGATCATGGGCTTGTGCAGCTCCCATGCATCAGGGAGGCCCCTTTTCCCTGTCTTCTTCACCACACAAAGAATATGACCGCTGATTCCACTGCCACAAAGAGAATGACCGCAGCATACATCATGTAAATGGAAGTCCTGATATGCTCTGCTTTCAGCGGCCTGTCAGGATCCCCCATGTATTCGCGAAATTCCGGTTTCCCCTCATAGTAGTTGTATCCGCCCAGCTGTACATGCATGGCGCCGGCCACCGTGGCTTCCGCATATCCCCCGTTGGGAGAAGGGTGCTTCGGTGCATCCCTTAAGCCGATTTTTTCTGCATTTTTCCAATCCTGCCTCAAGAGCGCTGCAGCTGCCACAAAGAGGACAAAAGTAATACGAGCTGGAATATAGTTCAGCACATCATCCAGCCGCGCAGCAAAGCGGCCAAAGAAAAGGTAACGGTCATTTTTGTAGCCCAGCATGGAATCCATGGTGTTGCCGGCCCGGTAGAGAGCCGCCCCTACCGGTCCTAAAAGAAGGAACCAGAAAAGGGGGGAAATGACACCGTCCGTTGTATTTTCCGCAATGGTTTCCACTGTGCCCCGGGCGATTTCACTTTCATCCAGATTTTCCGTATCCCGGCCAACGATCCAGCTGAGCCGTTTCCTGGCGGATACCATGTCCCCTGCTTTCAGGAGGCCATAGATTTCCATGCCGTCCCTGGCAAGGGCCCGGGGGGTAATGGTGAAATAAAGCACTACGACACTGACGGCGGCATACATGAGAATGCCCGCCTTCACGGAAAGCCAGGTGAGGAATCCCACCACCAGGCCCACGGTGAGAAGCACAAGGAGGGAAGTCATCATGCCGCGGAAGAACATATTTCCATCAGATGTCTTCTTTTCGGGATAAAGCTTTCCCTCAAAGAAGGAAATCACCTTCCCTATGAGAACCACCGGATGGTAATCGGATCTTGGATCTCCATAAATGGTGTCAATGACCAGGGCCGCCAGGGGGATAGCCGCATAAAATGCGGAGTAAATTAAACCGTCCAAATTATTCATTCCTCAGGATTTCATAAAAAGCGTCCATATCAAAATGGGTTCTCACCATTTTTGCCAGACGGTCAAATTCAGACTCCTTATAGGCCCGGTACTTGAACTGTACCGGCAGTTCCGGAAGGCCTTTGCGGCGGCGCAGGGCGTTAATCACAGCCCGGCGCAGATCATCATTATCGAAAAGGCCATGGCAGTAGGTGCCGAAGACATTCCGCTTTTCATTGATGAAACCATCCTGAAGGTCCACCTTGTCCTCACTCCGCTGCACGATATGGAAGAGGGACTGCGCCGGTTTCGTAAGAGTGGTCTCACCCATGTGGATTTCATAGCCCCGCATGCCCTTCCCGCCAAACTGCATGTTCAGGAAAGGCAGATCGTCACAATCGAAAGTGACCTGGTAGGTATTCTTCTTCCCGTGCATGGACGTGGTGTAAGGCAGAAGGCCAAGGCCTTCTACTTCATCATTGCTGCTTTCCACATGGAGCGGGTCGCACACCTTTTCGCCCAGCATCTGGAAGCCGCCGCAGATACCGATAACGGGCACGCCTTTTTCCGCCATTTCAACGATTTCCTTCGCATATCCCTGGCGCTTCAGATAAAGCAGATCCTCTGTGGTGTTCTTGCTTCCCGGCAGAAGGATCAGGTCTGGATCACCGATCATATCTCCCTGCTGCACGAAGCGGAGGTTCACATCGGGCTCATGATTCAAAGCATCGAAATCTGTGAAATTGGAAATTTTCGGGGTCTGCATGACAGCTATATGGATATCCCTCATCACATGGTCACTGGGCAGATCCTGGAGAGATACGGAATCCTCGTCATCAATGCCCAGATCTTCCAGATAAGGAATGACGCCGAGCACCGGAATGCCCGTCTTTTCCTTCAAGAAAGTCAAAGCCGGTTCCAGAAGAGAAATGTCGCCGCGGAACTTATTAATCACCAGCCCCTTCACAAGAGCCCTTTCCTCCGGTTCCAGAAGCTCCAGAGTACCTACGATGGAAGCCAGGGCGCCGCCTCTGTCAATGTCGGCAATCAAAAATACCGGCGCCTGACATTCTTTGGCAATGCGCATATTTACTATATCATTTTTCTTCAGGTTCACCTCGGCAGGAGATCCGGCCCCTTCAATGACAAGGGCATCGTAATGGGTTTCCATGTAGTCAAGGCTCTTCTTCACCGTATCCCAGGCCCGCTGGCTGTAATGATTCTGGTATTCCGAAGCGCTGTAATTCCCTACCGATGTTCCCAGAAGGATGACCTGGGAGCAGGAATTTCCGGTAGGCTTTAAAAGCACAGGGTTCATTTGAACGATAGGCAGAGCGCCGGCAGCTTCCGCCTGGGCTACCGTAGAGCGGCCGATTTCACCGCCCGACAGGGTGACATAGGAATTCAGCGCCATATTCTGCGCCTTGAAAGGTGCCGTCTTATATCCGTCCTGCGCAAGAATACGGCAGAAAGCAGTGGTCAGAATACTTTTACCTACATGAGAACTGGTTCCCTGAAACATGACTCTCTTTGCAATTTTTGTCATTATAGCTCCACTCCTCTTTCCTTGAGCTCCACAGTAATTCCTGCAACAGAAAGGTATACCTTGTCGGCCCGCCTGGCCACATACTGGTTGGCCAGACCCACAAGATCCCTGTATACCCGGCTCATGGCATTGGCAGGAACAATGCCCATTCCAAGCTCATCGGACACAAATATGATTTCCTTATCGGAAACAGAAGAAATCCGCTCAAACATGAGGGTCAGGTCTTTCTCCAGCGCCTGCTGCAGCGTGGTCAGATCCGAAACCCCCAGCGTTTCCACGGTAATTCCCTTCATATGGTCCATGAGCATATTATTCACATACATGGTAATACAGTCAAAAAGGATGGCATCTGCTTCCTCAAGGATATGACCCATTTCCTCCCCTGCCCCATGCATGACCTCGAAAGTCTGCCAGTCGGCGGGACGCCTCTGTCGGTGAAGGATCACACGGTAACGCATCTCATCATCGAGAATCTGGCTGGTGGCGATGTATCCCTTCCTTTTCCCTGTGGAATGATACATCAGCTTCTCTGCGAACTCGCTCTTCCCGCTTCTGGCTCCGCCAAGAACAAGAAAAATTTTGTTATTCATGTCCTTTCATCACCTTCTTTTATCAGATTTCTGACAATACTACCCTTAAATAATAACATAAGTACTCTTGAGGTGCCATAAAAAAGTGGGAATGGGGCGTCATCATCAAGGGCGTCTGCCCCGAAGCCAAGGGCCCCGGTAAAGAACAGGGCAGAGCCTTTACAGGCGATCCTCCGGCGAGAGGTAATGCAAAGGAGCTCATCAATCATGAATGGCGCCTGCCGCCTCCCCTGAACCCTTGATTCCCTTTGCCCCCTATGAACCCCATGACCCCGGGGCCTGTCCCCAAAAGCATCCACGAAAAAAGAGATTTCATCCCTCTGAAATCTCTTTTTCCCATTTATCCATTTAAATTGAAGGTAATCGGCACTCTGGAATTGGCTGTCACAGGAGTACCATTCTGTTTGGCCGGCACGAAACGCCAGTTGTACACAGCAGCTACCGCAGCACTGTCCAGGGTGCTGTTTCCCGATGAACTTTCCACCCAGGCGCTGGATACAGATCCGTCAGTGGAAACCGTCATGCCCACCACCGTAGTGCCGGATATACCGGCCCTTCTGGCTGATTCGGGGTAGGCTGGCGCCGGAGCGCTCAAAAGCTGGATACCTATCGTTTCTCCGCCGCCGCTGCCGCTGTCTCCATTTCCACTGCCATAACCGTCGCCGGTGCCATCACCGGTGCCGCCGCCACTGCCACTGCCGCTTCCGGAACCGGTGCCGCTTCCTGAGCCGGTGCCATCGCCGGTGCCCTGACCGCCGCCGGTTCCGCCGCCGCTGCCTCCTTCAGAAGAGGAAGAAGCGCTTTCGCCGGCCGAGGCGCTGCTTTGGGAAGTGGTGCTTTGGGCCTGTGCCACCTCATGGACATCATTGGCTGCCTCTTCATCGGCTTCTGCCGGTACAGCCGGAGGAGGCGCCGTGGGAGTGGCTTTGGCTTCGTGAATTTTGGGAAGTTCTTCCATTTCCTGGCCGCCACCGCCACCGCCACCTCCCCCCACATCGGACACCAGGTCTACTTCAATGGGTTCCCGGCTGGGCTGGGCCGGAGGAAAGAGGAAGAGAAGGCCTGCCACCGCGCCAAGGACAATGCCGTGGCAGAGGAAGGACAATCCAAAGGCAGAGGACCATCGGTACTTGAAAGTACGCATGGGACCACCTCTTTACTGATTCTGACCGGTCTTTGACTCTGTAGCAATTCCCACCTTGCTGATGCCTACAGATTTCAACTGGTCAAGCACAAATACAAAATCTCCATGTTCTGATTTGGAATCTGCCCGGAGAACGACGGAAAGGTCCGGATTCCGTCCCTTTTCGATTTCCATGCGGCGGTGAAAATCGTCTTTGGAAATCTTTTCCTTTTCTACATAAATCGTACCATCAGAGGTAATACTGATGGGAAGGGTCTGCTCCACATTCACTTTGGCCGTGGCGGTCTGTGGCAGGTTCAGGTTGATAGACTTCTGCACCACCATGGAAAGCATGCTCATCATGAAGAAGACAAGGAGGAAGAAAATGATATCAATCATAGGGATGATCATAATCTTTGGCTTCTTCTCCACATTCATAGATTCCAGTTTCATTGCTCTTTCGCCTCTACGATAGCCAAATACAGGGTACCCAGTTTTTCCATATCAGAAACAAAATGGCTCACCTGCTGGGAAAGATAGGTATACGCAATGAGGGCAATGATAGCCACAAAAAGGCCGGTGGCCGTGCATACCAGGGCTTCTGCCACACCGCCGGTGACTGCAAAGGGCTGGCCGTTGGAAACGGAAAGAACATTAAAGGAACCGATCATGCCGATAACCGTACCGAGAAGCCCCATAAGAGGGGACAGGGTCACGATCACATCCAGGTAATTCAGGTAATTTTTCAAAAGCCCTGCCGCATGGGAAGCAGCTCCTTCAATCAGGGACGTCTGGTCTACTTTCAGGTTCATATGCTCCACTCCTGCAAGAACCACAGAAGCAGGGATACCGCCATCCTGCTGAAGAAGAGTTTTCAGTCCCTCATAATCCCGTTTTTCCAGATATTTCGGAATATCCCGGCTAAGCTCGTCCACATGGGAACGATTGGATCGATAATACCGGAACCGTTCAATAAAAATAGCCACTACCACCAAAGAACAAAGAATCAGCGGATACATCATAAATCCGCCGGCTCGGAACAAATGCAGAAAATCCATTCCATACCTCCTGATACATTAAAACCATTAGATAGCTTTCTTAAGTCTCTAACATTCATATCAAGATTATCATTTTAAGTGTGGTTAGTCAAATAATATTTCCTTAATTTTTGATTCATAAACAGCTTATCATCGCTGAAAGAACTCCCTGCCCCCTCCAAGCCATGGGCCTGCCAGGGATTTTGGAAACAGAGAGTCAGATTTCCTTCTCCTGGATATGATAAAATATAACCATCAAAGATAGAAGGGAAAAATACAATGGCAGAAAAAGTGGTTGGAATCATTGCGGAGTGGAACCCTTTTCACCGGGGTCATGAGGATATGGTCCATTCGGTTCGGAAGGCTTATGGTGATCCTTTCATCATGGCCGTCATGAGCGGTCCCTTCGTACAGCGGGGAGAGCCGGCCCTCTTTGACAGCTGGACCCGGGCACGATGGGCGGTGGAAGGAGGCGTGGACGCTGTATTTTCATTTCCTGTGCTCTGCGTGCTGCAGAGTGCAGACCGGTTTGGTTCTTACGGTGTAAGGCTGCTTGCTTCCATGGGTGCCGAAATACTTGCTTTTGGTACGGAATCCCTTACGGAAGAAGATCTTTGGGATGCCGCTTCCTTTTCCCTAACCCCTTCCCACAAAAAGGCCTTTCATGAAGCCCTGGGCGGGGGGCTTTCCTATGCCCGGGCTTCTTATGAAGCCATGAAGAGTCATTCCCCTTTCCTGGCAGAAGAATTATCCAAACCCAATAATCTTCTAGGCTTCCGCTATGCGGAAACCATTCTGCAGCATCATTTCCCCATGGATATCCACGTGGTTCACCGGAACATGGACTGCAATATTTCCGCCACCACTGCCAGAAAGGAGCTTCTCCATGGGGAAAAAACAAATCTCCTTCCCCCAAAGGAGGCAGAAGAAGCAGCAGAGCTCATAAAGTCAGGCTGCCATACCGATTTTTCCCGCTATGAAGATGCCTGCCTCCTCGCTTCCCGCATGGTATCAGAGAGTGATCTTTCTGAAACCGGCCTCTTTTCAGAGGGGCTGGAGCACAAATGGTTCAGGGAAACAGGAAATGAAGATTACGAAACCATGCTTTCCCGGATTAAAAGCAAGCGGTATCTTTACAGCCGCTTGAAACGAATCGGCGCCCAGCTGCTTCTTTCCGGCCGGGGGCCTTCGCCATTTTCGGCCCCTCCCCTTCCCTCCTATGCCCGCCTGCTGGCCCTTCGAAGAAGTAAAAGCTCTTTTCTGAATCTGATTCCCATTCCAGTGATTACCAGTATGGCCAGGGCATTGAAAAAAGCGGATGCCGGCACCCGCCTTTCATTAGAAATGGAAATTCGCGCCTCCGATATCCGAAGCTGGTGCCAGCATTCCCCGGCATACAGAAAAGGAAGGCAGGAATTTTACCATTCGCCACTCATTGTGAATTACTGAGATGGTGGCTGGGGGCTCGGGAATCGGGACTGGGGGCTCGAGACTGGAGACTGGGGGCTCGGGGCTCGAGAATCGGGACTGGAGACTGGGAACTCGGGAAACGGGAATCGGAAAGCCGTCAGCCGGTAGCCGATAGCCGATAGCCGATGCAGGAACCAGCTGTCCGCTATCCGCTTACCGCCTTCCGAATTTGCTTAGCATTTTTTCAAAGCGGTAGAGACAAAAGGAAAAGACTGTGAAAGATTTCTATCCATTCTTTCACAGTCTTTTTCATTTCTATTTCTTATTTTGTCCATTTCTTATTTTGACAGGGACATGGCCTTTTCAAAGGTTTTCAGAATGGTTTCTGAAGGCTTCTTGTCCATAAGGCTCACAATGATGATGGCGGCAACGGAAAAGAAGAAGCCCGGTACCAGTTCATAGAGTCCGAACCATTCAAAATGTTTCCAGATGAGTACTGTAAAACCGCCTACGATGACTCCTGCATAGGCTCCCTTCAGGGTCATGCGCTTCCAATACAGGGAGAGAAGCACTGTGGCGCCGAAGCAGGCGCCGAAGCCGGCCCAGGCGTAGGAAACGATGGAGAAAATGTAGCTGTTGGGATCAGAGCCCAGATATACGGCAATGGCGGAAACCAGAAGTACGCTGAGCCGGGATACCCGGATCAATGTTTTTTCAGAAGCATCCTTTTTCAAGAAAGCCTGGAAAAGATCCCTGGATACGGCGGAAGAGGTAACCAAAAGCTGGGAGGAGCTGGTACTCATAATAGCCGCCAGGATGGCAGACCAGATAATGCCTGTAATGAAAGGCGCCGACAGCGATTCGGCCATAAGGATGAATACCCGTTCTGCATTGGCATTTTCCAAAGGCGTAGACAGGTAAGCCTTGCCCACTACGCCGATGGCAATGGCAAAGGACAGGGACAGAAGCACCCAGGTCATGGCAATACGGGTGGATTTCTTCAGTTCCTTTGGATCTCCGATGGCCATGAATTTGACAAGAATATGGGGCTGTCCGAAGTAGCCAAGGCCCCAGCCCAGAGAGGAAACAATCATGACCAGAAGGGCGGATATGCCGGTGGAATCAGGGAAGAAGGAAAAGAAATCAGAGCCTTCCTTAGAAAGAATATCCAGCGTAGGCATGGGCCCGCCAAGAGCAATGGTGGCAGCCACAGGCACGTAAAGGACAGTGAAGAACATCATGGTGCCCTGGATAAAATCCGTCAGAGCCACGGCGGAAAAGCCGCCCAGGAAGGTATAGAAAACGACTACAAAAGCGCCCAGCAGGAGAGCATGAAGGTAGGGAATCCCGAAAATGGTATTGAACAGCTTTCCTGCTGCCACAAAGCCGGAAGAAGTATAGATGATAAAGAAAAGGATAATAAACAGGGCACAGATGAGCCTGAGGCCATTTTTCCTATCCTCGAACCGATTGGACAGATAGTCCGGAATGGTAAGGCTGTTATCAGCCACTTCCGTGTAATTTCTAAGCCTCTGGGATACAAGGACCCAGTTTGCCCAGGTACCCACAATGAGGCCGATGCCTGTCCAGAAAGCGGAAAGGCCATGGAGATAAGCATATCCCGGCAGCCCCATAAGCATCCAGCCGCTCATATCCGAAGCTTCGGCGCTCATGGAAGTGAGCCATGGTCCCAGCTGCCGGTCCCCCAGAATGTAGGAAGACAGATTTTTCTGCCTCCGGGAATAATAAAGACCGATACTCATCATCAGTACCAGGTACAGTATGAAAGCCAGCGCAATGGGCCAATTATTTTCTAAATCCATAAACTTTCCCCCTGCCAATATCCAATATTCCTATTTCCTTAATTTTATACAATTCTCTGCATTTTTTTTGAATGAGCGCATGAAAGGAAACAGTATTTCTCTCAATGATAACGGATTTTAAGAAGTATGTAAAGAGGACTTCAAGATTATATTTTGCATACGTCATACACAACGGCGTCATTATCCTCTCTTCCGCCGGTCTTTTTTAAATGAAGAAGTCCATAAAACCAACAAAAAAGGATTGGAAATCACCATTTCCAATCCTTCCCGTATGCATGGCGAGCATTCAATAAGCCGAGTTCTGTACCGTTTGCACGGTGATGATTATCTGTCTAGCCATCCAATTGCTTGGATGATCAAGCGACGCAACCCGGAAGGTCAGCGGGCAGCCTCAACCCTTCCCTATTCGGTCTTGCTTCAGATGGGGTTTACCAAGCCAGCCGGTCTCCCGACTGCTGGTGCGCTCTTACCGCACCTTTCCACCCTTACCACTTGCGTGGCGGTTTCCTTTTCTATGGCACTTTCCCTGGGGTCACCCCCGCCGGACGTTATCCGGCATCCTGCCCTGCGAAGCTCGGACTTTCCTCACGCCTTACGGCCCGCAATCATCTTTCCTGCTCGCAGGGTACAGTATAGCACGGAGAAATGAGAAATGTCAATAAAAAAATAAGCTAAGCGCCCTTCAGGCGTGAGGGTTGACGGGCCTCCGGCCCGAGGGTTGTGGCCGCCTGACGGCGGCGGGTTGTGTAG
>ULYY01052515.1_pt1 | contig 12853 bp, 10 predicted proteins | sample 1962601 | NCBI WGS metagenome assembly ULYY01 (sample SAMEA4835875, study PRJEB28245) | human gut metagenome | biome: gut microbiome; material: fecal sample | place: Denmark | collected 2008 | reverse complement strand
CACTTTCTAATAATTCAACACAAATATGACTACCAATATATCCGGTTCCACCTGTTACTAAAATATTCATTAGTCAATAACCTTGCAACCACCTAGTTTTCTTACTTTTAAAATGTGGCAGCTTCCCTTTCCAAATACTTTTTCAATTTCTTCTTTATATGTTTCTACATAACTATTTTCAACAAAGGCTTGAATCGTTCCGGCAAAACCTCCACCATGAACACGACATACGCCATGATCTTTTAAAATCATTTCAGACATAGCTAAACCTAAAGATACAGCCTGGTTTTTATAGTCAAAGTCTGCATATACAGTTTGAAGGAATTTGTAACTTGAATTTCCTGATTCTTGAATCAATGTCTTGAAACCTTCAAAATCATCCTTGTTCAATCTTTCTACACATGTATTTACACGTCTATTTTCATTGAAGAAATGAATAGCTCTTAAGATTGCACGATCATTATTTAAAGCCGTTCTTAAGTTTGCGATATTTGCATAGAACTCATCTTCATCCACTTCGCGAAGAACTTCCTTACCAAAATAGTGAGCAACTTCTTTCATTTCTTGTGGTACGGCACCATAGGCATCTGTTAAATCGGCATGACTTCCCTTTGTATCTACAATACATAAACTGTGATCATATTTTGAGAAATCAACATTCACACTATTTACAATTGGGTTTGAAGTATCTTTAAAGTCAATGGAAATAAGTCCACCTACAGCACATGCACATTGATCCATCAATCCACATGGTTTTCCAAAATATACATTTTCTGCATATTGACCCACTTTGGCGATCGTAACCATATCAATTTTCATATCATTATATAATCCATCAATAATTGTACCAATAATAGATTCGAATGCTGCAGAACTTGATAGTCCAGCCCCCATTAATACATCACTCGTGATGAAAGCTTTAAATCCACCTACGTTATAGCCTAATTCTTTTAATTTAGAAACTACACCACGAATCAAGGCTTCACTTGTTCCTAGTTCACCTTCTTTTTTGTCTAAATCATTCAAATCAATTGGTTTGATGTCAAAGTCATCAGAAATCACTTTAATTACATGATCTTGTTTAGATACGATTCCAATCGCATCTAAATTGATGGATCCTGCAAGCACACAACCATGTTGGTGGTCTGTATGATTTCCTGAAATTTCACTTCTTCCAGCAGCACTATAAATGCTCACTTCATCATCTCCAAATAATGTTTGGTATTTATCTAATGCAGCAGCATAACGTTGTTTTTGATAATCCAATAAACTTGGATCTGCATATAGATCTTCAATTAATGCATCATATTTACCGGATACTACTTGTTCTTTAATTTCTGTTGTTTTCATTTTCTTACCTCGAATGTATATGTTGTTTCTTCTTCAAATACTTGTCCTGCTTTTAATAAAACTTTTGGATTCTCTTCTTTATGAATCGAATCGGCGATATAGCTTGTTTCAATACACAATCCATCTTGTGGATGCATAATCTTACCATATTTATCTGTCTGTCCATCTAAGTAGTTGGCACTATAGATTTGTGCTGTTGGATATGTTGTGGATACTTTTAGTTCAATACCACTTAATGGACTATATAAACAGACTTGATTTTCTTTAGTATCAAATACATATGGATGATCATATCCTCTTGCACTAATTAATTGTTCATCCTCTGCATGAATAGAATCTCCAATTCTTTTTTCTGTATTAAAATCAAATGCAGTCTCTTTAACATTTCTTAATTCACCTGTATATAATCCATCTGGATCAACGCAGCCAAATTTAGATGCTGAAATTCGTAACATGTGATCATCAATATTCGATGCATGTCCATTTAAATTAAAATAGCCATGGTTTGTGATATTGATCAACGTATCTTTGTCACTGACTCCACTATATTGAATATGCAAACTTGCACCATCCAACCAATAGATCGCATAGAAATCTAATGTTCCAGGATAGCCTTCTTCTCCATCTTTTGAAACATAGTGGAATTTAACGCCATCTTCAATTAAAGAATAATCAAATACTTTATAAGAGAATCCCTCAATACCTCCATGTAGTGAATTTGGTCCATTATTAATAGGCAGATGATATTCTGTACCATTCATTGTGAATGTACCTTTTTCAATACGATTACATACTCGTCCAACTAAGGCATTTAAATAGGTTCCATCTCGTTTTTGATAATCTTCAACATGTTCAAATCCTAAAATACAATCACAATCTTGATCATTCTTATCTTTCGTTACAATCTTTAAAAGAGTACAACCAAAGTTTGTAACTTCTACAGTTAAACGTGAATTTGAAATCGATAATACATCAATTCCATTCTCTAATCTTTCTTTTACCTCTACCATAATGTCTTTACAAAACGGCTAAAGCCGTTCAATCCTTCATCATCCATTTTATATACACCGGCATTCTCTAATACAGATACGAATTTCTTTGTGACTTCCATCTCCATGAATGTATCCACATTTGTATAAGAGCATGTCTTTAAGTATTCATACCAGTCTTTGTGTTTTTCAAGTTCTGGATAAGAATCAAAATCTGCTTTTCCAGATAAACATAATTTAATTTGTTCTAACTCTGTTTTTAATCGTGCAGGCAAAATGGCCAATCCCATCACTTCAATCAAACCAATATTTTCTTTTTTGATATGGTGATGTTCTGAGTGAGGATGGAAGATACCTAATGGATATTCTTCTGTAGTACGATTATTTCGTAAAACTACATCCATTTGATATTCGCCATCTTTCTTTCTAACAATTGGCGTTACGGTATTATGACGAACACCATCTTCATTGGCAATAATATCTAAACTTTCATCACTGTATGTACACCATGTTTCAAAGATTTTAGTAGCTAGATCTAATATAGAATCTTTTGATTCAGATGTTAATCTTAATGTAGATAATGGCCAGTAAAGCATATCCACTTGTACATCCTTATATGTATAGCTCTTTACAACTTTTGCGTCTTCCATTGGGAAATGATGTCTTCCACCTTGATAGTGATCATGACTTAAAATCGATCCACCAACGATAGGAAGATCTGCATTGCTTCCAATCATATAGTGTGGGAATTTATCAATAAATGCGAATAAATGCTCAAATGTCGTACGATCCATCTTCATTGGCGTATGTTCACTATTAAATACAATACAGTGCTCATTGTAGTACACATATGGGGAATATTGTAAATTGTATGTATGTCCATTTAAATCCAATGGAATAATACGATGTGTTTGTCTAGCTGGATGGTTTAAGTTTCCGGCAAAGCCAACATTTTCCTTACATAATAAACATGCAGGATACGAAGTACTTACGGCATTTTTAGCTTTAGCGATTTCCTTTGGATCCTTTTCAGGCTTCGATAAGTTGATCGTAATTTGAATATCGCCATATTTACAGAAATGTGCAAAACTGATATTCTTATCAATTCTTGATTTACGGATATAGTTTGAATCCATATTCAACTTATAAAAGTAATCTGTTGCACTTTTAGGATTCAAAGAATATAGATCATTAAAAGTATTGACTACTTCACTAGGTCTAGGCATTACACAATTCATAATGCGCGTATCTAGCAAATCTTTTTCAGTTACAGTATTTTGAATCATACCTTTTTCAACCGCATAATCTAACATGAAATCTAAAATCTCATAGATAGAACAGTCTTCTACTTCTTCTCTTTTAAATTCTTGGATGCCAAATAGATCAATCAATAAATTTGCAGAATAATCATAATCATATTTCTCGATCATTCCATTCATTAAAGCATACTCTAATAACTGGTTAATTTTTGTGTTCATTTGTTCTCCTTCCATATAACCAAAATCAATCATTTTTTTTACAGCCAAATCCCTTTTCCTGCAACACTATCCACAAAAATAATGATCAATTGTTCATTTATTTATATACGGCTCCTCATCAATATTATGCAGATATGGTTACAAATTTAAGATTTGCCCATTCTGTTTTAGTGTAAACGTTTTCTTTATCTGTATCAACATATTCAAACAACAATTTTAACATAGATGTTGGATTTAGGTTTCAAGCAATGATTATCTGTTTGTTTTTGTTTATTTGATGTATTATTTATACAAAAAGCCATTCTGGTATGAATGGCTCTTATTTAAAATTTTCAAAAGAATCAATCACTTGTACAACTCCAGAAAGCTTTTCGTATTCTTCTTTTTTATTGGCAGAATCCACAACGACTATATTGTGACATCCTGCTTTATAAGCATTTGTAATCCCACTAACACTATCTTCGATAATCAGACAATCTTGAATTTCCACTCCAATATTATGAGCTGCCTTTTTAAACATTGCGATCTTGTTTTCATACGTTCCATCATCATAGACAATCCTAGATGGCTCAATCCATTGGTCTAAATGGAACGATTCGACAAAGAAATCAATATTAGGCTTGATAGATGCAGATGCGATTGTGAATGGAATATTTGATTCTTTTAAATAATCAAAATATTCTTCAGCTCCCTTTACTAAATGAAATGTTGCCTGATCCTCTTTACAAAATTGGCGATAATATTCTTCTTTTAACTGCGAATATTTTTCCATTTCGGATGGATCACACTTCCCACCAAACATATATTCAACAACTTTATTGTTCGGTACACCATTAATGTGTTCATGAAGTTCTTCTTCATCAATTCCATGATGACGAATATCTTGTGATATTTTTGACCATGCCAAAATATGTTTTGGATTGTCAAAAAATAAAGTTCCATTAAAATCAAATATTACGCCTTTATATTTATGCATTATTAAACCTCTTTTGTTTCAGAAACACGTTTGTACCAATATGCACTTGCCTTTGGATATCTCTTCTGTGTTTCGTAATCTACATAGAACAAGCCATAACGCTTATTATAGCCATTTGTCCATGAGAACATGTCCATTAGTGACCAGACAAAATATCCTTTTACATTAACTCCAGCTTCAATTGCCTTTAATGTGAATTCTAAATGTCTACGAATAAAGTCAATACGTGGTTCATCATCAATGATTCCATCCACAAAATCATCTTTATATCCCATACCATTTTCTGTGATATAGATTGCTTTATAGTTTGGATATTGTTGACGAATACGCACCAACATATCAAACATACTTTCTGGATGAATCAACCAATCCCAGTCCGTACGAGGAATGCCTTCCTTTTCCATTCTTCGTCCAACGTTTTTTAAACAGAATCTAGAAGTTCCCTTCTCTCCTGTTCCATTATGATGAATATCATTTTCCCCTTCATAATGTTGAATAAAACGAGATTGATAATAATTCATACCCATATAGTCATTTAATAATGCAGCTTGTTTCAACACATCAAAATCTTCATCTAACAATTCTAACGTACCATTATTTATACTAACTAAACGATTCACGATTTCCATGGTTTCTGTTGAATAATATCCTTTAAATGTTGCATCCAACAAGAATTGATTTTGAAGTACATCCTCATTTTTTGCAGCTTGAATATCATCCAAATTATTTTCATCAAATGGATATTTATATTCTAAAGACTGTACAACACCTATCTTTCCATTATATCCTGCCTTTTTGTATTCCAATACTGCCAAGGCATGCGCCACCATCATATTGTGCATAATCTGGAATGCTTTCGTCATATTGTATTTTTCGCCATTCGGGAAAGTTCCCTCAATATATGTGTTTGTGGCAACCGCCCAGATTTCATTGAATGTAAACCAGTATGTTACTTCGTTTTTGTATTCTTCAAAACAATATTTTGAAAATTCTACGAATGCATTGATTGTATCTCGATTCAAAAAATCGCCTTTTTGGTAAAGTGTATCTGGAGTATCAAAATGATGCAATGTCACAAATGGCTCTACATTGTTTTTATGACATTCTTGAAATACTCTATGATAGAAATCAACCCCTTCCTGGTTGATTCTTCCAGTTCCTTCCGGAAAGATTCTAGCCCAAGATATAGAGATACGAATTCCATTGACACCAAACATGTTACATAGTTTTAAATCTTGTCCATATTGATGATAGAAATCACTGGCTGGATCCGCTTTAAAACGTCCTTGTTTGGCAAGAAAATCATCCCAAGATACTTTTCCTTTACCGTATTCTAGAGTGCTACCTTCGCATTGATATGCGGCAGTAGCGCCTCCGAAAATAAAATCATCCGAAAATTTCATACATTTATCCTTCCTTTACTTGTTCACAAATAAATTCAACGGCACCTTTTGGATCACGAGTTAATTTAATATATTGTGCACCTTTTGTTGCGACAACTTTAGTACCGTATTTAGAAGCATCCTGTTGTACTTCTTCTAAATGCGATTGTACTTGTGGTGATAATACAACAATGTCATAATCTTTCAAAATATCATAATGCGAACCATATGCACTTGCGGTTGCATCAATTGGTAAGTTTTCAATTTCTGCTCCTTCTTTAACGGCATTGGCAAACATTGCTGATGTTCCAGCACCTACACATAATACTAATACATTAATATTTTTATTTAAACTTAAAGGTTGAACTTCTTTAGCTTCTTCTTTTTCAACTTGTTCTTCTAAAGCATCTAATGCTTCTTTTTCTTTTTCTTCTTCTAATAAAGTTGCATCATACGCCTTAATAAATGGCAAGTAAACAATTCCGTCTACAACAATTAATACAACAGCTAATACAACAGCTAATAAACTAATTCCTGTACCTAAGATCAATCCAATTGGAGCTGGTGTCGCCCATGGTAATACGTAGATAAATGAATTCATTTTTAATACGTCCACAAAGAATTTGAACAATGATACGTTGATCATTGGAGTAATCAAGAATGGAATGAAGAAATATGGATTCAACACAATTGGTGTAGCGAATAACAATGGTTCATTTACTGCAAAACATACTGGAACAAATGTTGTCTTACCAACAGCTTTTAATTGTTTTGATTTTGCGAACAACATGAATAAGAATGGTACTACAAGGGTAGCTCCAGTTCCTCCCATTGTTCCTACGAAGTTTCCAAGTCCTACAGTTAATACGTTAGAGGCTTGTTCACCTGCTTTGAATAGTGCTAAGTTCGCATCTACATTGGCATAAATAATAGCTGCAATAGCTGGTTCTACAATACTTGGTCCGTGTACACCTACAAACCAGAACAATGCCATAGCACCCCAAATAATACAGATTCCTAAATATCCATCGGCAGCTGTAAATAATGGTTGAAGCAATGTGATAATAGCTTCGGCAAAAGTATAATTAAATGCAGTTCTACATGCCACATCAATCAATACACATACTAAAACTGAGAATGAGAATGGGAATACATCTCTAAACATTTGAGAAATAGTTCCCGGCACTTCTTTTGGCATGTGAATTGTAACATCTTTAATAACACAGAATTTATACATATTTACTGTAATGAATGCAGAAATAAATGATGCTAGTAAACCTTTTGTTCCTAAATATGTAGTTGAGATACCGCCATCTACATTTGAAACAGCTAACAACATAAATCCAACAATACTTGCCAACATAACACTTGTTGTATTAATGACTTTGTTTTTAGGCATTCTACGATTCATACTTTCAGCTAAACAACGAGCTGTAGTAGCCGCAACCAACAAACCAACAACACCCATTGAATAGTTATATACTTTCCATAACCAGTCAGATACTGTAGCTGGTAATACAATTCCAAAGATTTCTGGAATCGATGCAGCTAGAATAAATACACTTGAAAATAGTATGGCTGGCATTGCAGTTAAGAAACCATCACGAACAGCTCCTAAATAAATATTTTGCGCAATCTTATCAAAGAAAGGTTTTCCTTTTTCAATTTGCTTAATAACCCCGTTTAACATTATTTGTTTCCTCTTTCTTCATATAAATTAATAAAATCATCTACAATATCACGCAATAAAATCGTTGTCATCAAATGATCTTGACCATGAATGAAAATGAATCCCATTTCCATGTCTTCTCCTCTAGCCTCTTGTTGTAAGATCTTTGTTTGAGACTGGTGTGCTAAATTAATATTTTCATCGGCTTCTTTTAATTTCTCCTCAACATGTTCAAAATTACCCGCACGCATTTCTTTCAACAATGATAACAATGTACTTCTTGCATCTCCTGAATATGCAACTATTTCAAATCCAACCATACTTAACTCATCTTTAGTCATTTTCTTTTCTCCTTTTACGATGTGGCCTTATCGTTTACATCATTAGTGTAAGCGTTTTCCAATCATTTGTCAACACATTCAAACACTTTTTATCACTTTTTCAAACATTTTAAAACATTTATGTAGTATTTAAGTAACATTTTAATAAAAAGTGTTTGTTTTTGTTTGTATTATGTTGACTAAATATATTTGAAATGATATCGTCTAACATAGAAGAGGATATCAATATGTTAAAAAAAGAACGTTTAGTAAAAATTGCACATAAAGTAAATCAAAATGGAATCATTACCATTCAAGAAATCATGGATGAATTAGGTGTGTCGGATATGACCGCAAGAAGAGATTTGGATGAATTAGAAAAATCCGGAAAATTACTTAGAGTTCATGGTGGTGCACAAAGCCTTTCTTTTTCAATGGACCACGAATTAAGTCACATTGAAAAATCGTCTGTGCAAATTGAAGAAAAAAAACGAATTGCCCATAAAGCAGCAACTCTTATTTCAGAAGGAGAATCTATTTTTTTAGGTCCTGGTACAACCGTTCAATTTTTGGCTGAACAACTCACAGGCAGAAACATTCGTGTTATCACAAATAGCCTTGCCGTATTTAATATATTAGTGAATCACGCTCCTACTGAAGTCATACTAACTGGCGGCGATTACAGAGATAACACAAATACATTTGTGGGTCCTATCACAAATTTAGTATTGGGTAAATTAAAATACAATAAAGCCTTTATCAGTTGTAACGGAATCTACAATTCATCCATCACAACCTATTCATTAGAGGAAGGTGAATCGCAACAGATCGCATTAGACAATTCTAAAAATAAATATCTATTGGCTGACAACAAGAAATTCAATCGTGCCGACTTCTACATTTATTATGATCTATTTAACTTTGACACTTTAATTACCGACAACACCATTGATGATGAAGTTTTATCACACTACAAACAATATGTACAAATTATGACAGTTTAAAAGGAGGTCAAAATATCGCCTCTAACTAATTTCTTTGAATATATATGATAATACCCCATCAATAGTGCCGCGTTTACAATCCATGTCAGAGGCCATCCCAAGAATACGGTAATTAATTCAGAACTGAATTGTGTTGCGACAAATAAATAGACTTGTCTTAAAATAACGAAACATAAAATCATCGAATACATTGGTACTTTAGATAATCCAACACCTCTTAAAGCACCTGCCGTAATATGGGATAGAGGAAGGAAGATGTAGCCAGGCGCAAAGACAGAAATCATAGTCACACCAGCTACAATCACATCTTTATCTTGTGAGAATAATCCGACTAAGAACTCTCCATTTGTATAAATCAAGAAGGCTCCTAATGCGATGATTACTTCACACATCAATAATGTTGTATATAAGCCTTTTCTTACACGCTTATAGTTTTGAGCCCCATAATTCTGTCCCACAAACGTTGTGATAGCCATCGAGAAACTTTGAATTGGAAGCTGCAAGAAACCATCTAGTTTTGTCGTTGTACTATATCCTGCAACAGCAGCCGATCCAAATTTAGAAATGTACGATTGAACAATCACATTGGAAAAAGAAACAATACTATTTTGTAGAGCTGCCGGAATTCCTATTGAAATAATTCTTGATAGAATGGGCTTTGAAAAACGAATCTTAGAAATATATACCTTATACTCTTTATCTGTATGCATCAATTCATGCATGACTAAAATGGCAGAAACGAGTTGTGCCAAGGTTGTCGCAATACCCACACCAGCAACACCTAAATGAAAGTAGATCACAAACACAAAGTCTAATACAATATTGACTAAACTCGATACAACTAAGTAAATCAATGGATTTTTACTATCCCCTAAAGCTCTTAAAATACCGGCTCCCATATTATAAATTAGTGAAAAGGATACACCCGCAAAATAAATTTGAAGATAAATCACAGCCAAAGGTAAAACTTCTTTAGGCGAACCAATCATGACTAAAATGGGTTTAGATAGAGCTATACCCAAAATTGTGAATAAGACACATAAAACTAAAGTTAAAGCTAAAGATGTATGAATCGAATCCTGCATCTTTTTTGTTTCTTTGGCTCCAAAATATTGTGCAATCACAACACCAGCACCTGTTGATAATCCCATAAAGAATCCAACCAACATATTAATAATAGAAGTGGATTGTCCTACAGCTGCAAGGGCATGTGAGCTGACAAAGTTTCCTACCACATAAGAATCAACTGTATTGTATAATTGTTGAAATAAATTTCCAACCAATAATGGTAAAGAAAATATCAATATTGATTTCCATATACTTTCCTTTAATAAATCTGTATTTTCCAACGCCTTCACCCTTCCCAAAAGAAAATGCAGAATTCCATATTGGTCTTCTACATTATGTTAAATAATTTTAACTCTTTTCTGAAAAAAATGAAAGCTTATCCTAAAATCACATCCAATACCATTATCATACAAAATCAAAACAAGAAAGAAATTGTTGGAAGATTCGAATGTTTTCCTTGAGCCATTTCAGGAACAAGTTCTTCAACCACCACAAACAACATAGCCCCTGCCGCAAAGCTTAAACAAAACGGTAAGCATTCTAGGATCCAATTTGAAAATAAAATTCTGACATAACCAAATATAGGTTCAACAATACCCGATAATGAACCAATCCAAAACGCCTTATGTTTTGAACAGTCATTGCTCTTTAAGGGTAAAGAAAGAATGGCTCCTTCCGGAATATTATGCAAAGTTACCGCAAATACTAGCTTTGTCGTTTTCTTAAAATGCGATTCTTTTCTCTCTTCTTCATTTGTTCCTGGATGCATATGAGGAACAATACAATCTAAGAAAAGTAGTAATAAAGCTCCTAAGAATATGCCAGGCACAATGACCAAGATATTCTTTTCTTGATTCATTGCCGGAATCAACAAAGACCAAATACTTGCAGCCACCATGACGCCCGAGGCAATACCGGAAAAGCATCTAGATAAAAGTTCATCCTGTTTATTTTTGACAAAGAACACAACGGTTGAGCCCAAAGTCGTCCCAAAAAAAGGAATTAGTAATCCTAACCACATAATCATCACCATAGTTAGTTACACTAATTCCTTTATATTCGTCAATTCAAACGCAAATTGTATGTAAATCCATGATGTTCAATATAATCCTCCAAGATCCATCCCTTATCATGAATTTCTTTAGCTGCTTCTTTTCCCACATATCTAAAGTGCCATGGCAAAGTGCCATGGCTCATTGGTAGCTCCTGTACGGTCTCCCGTATTTTCTGGGAAGCGTAAAATAAATCCATATTTATAGGCATTTTGTTCAACCCAATTATAGTCTGGTGTTTCACCAAATGTTCCATATTCTCCATTCATTACACTTTGACTTGTTAGATCCACGCTCAATCCGCATTGATGTTCACTTGATCCTGGAATCGAAACTAGACTTGCCGCATAAGCTGCATCATACATCGCAAAATATTCATTATATACTGCTAATTGTGTGTCATAAGAACGATACGAACTCTTAATCGCAATACTATAACCTTGTTTCAAGCCATCCTTATACATCTTTTCAAGGGCAGTTGCCGCTTCATCTCTTAATTGTCCCACTTCTGTTTCATAAGGAATATTCACATCTCTAAGATCCTTAGGGACATAGTCACTAGGTACACTAAATCCATTTTTAACTAGAATCAATGTATCTTCTGGATTTTCAATCGTATAAGAGCGACTGTCTTTTTTACTTGAATCAATCCCTGGATAAGACACTTGTAAAACTGCCTTTAATGGGCTTAACCCAGAATCTACATATTTTTTGATGTCTTGAATTTGTGCCCCTTTAACAGCCAAATATTTCTTAGCCTTTTTATATGGAACATTAGTGGAAATCAATGTATCCATGTTTGATATTGTGTACACATCTGAATTCTTAAACAAAACATTTTTGGTATATCCTAAGTAATTCAAATCTTCCATTCTTTCATAGTAAGAGTCAATATAATACACCACTTTTTTAACGCTCTTTTTAGAAGTCCTGTAATACTCATCATACAATAAGTAATGTGCATCATTCTTTACTTTATCCCACTTTGAAATATCAATGATTTGATCATACTGCAAGATGTCTTTAATATCTTCCTTCTCTAATTTTAATACAACCTTTTTATCTTCTTTATGATACCCTTTAATACTCAAACGAATACTTGTAAAATTCGCAATCAATAATGTGATACAAACGACTGGAATCAACGCGACAATTGCGATTCGTTTCGTATTTACTTTTCTCTTTTTCTTTGCCATAAACTCACCCAAATCATTATATAGAATAAGGTTATGAAAGACAAATGAGTTTTATTTACAAATTATTTTCATCTTACATGTAATATCTTTCAATACGTGATACAATAGATTCTAGAGGTGATTATATGTTATTCAAGAACGCAACCATTTATACAATGGAACAAGACCCTTTTGTAGGTGATTTTAAAATCGATAAGGGTGTATTTACACAAATAGGAAAAGATTTGACACCAGATGTTGATGAAGACGTACAAGATCTAAATGGTCTATATGTATTCCCTGGTTTAGTGGAAAGTCATTGCCATTTAGGCATGGAAGAAACAGCCATTCGTTTTGAAGGCGATGATGTCAATGAAATCACAGATCCAA
>ULYY01003528.1_pt1 | contig 12861 bp, 4 predicted proteins | sample 1962601 | NCBI WGS metagenome assembly ULYY01 (sample SAMEA4835875, study PRJEB28245) | human gut metagenome | biome: gut microbiome; material: fecal sample | place: Denmark | collected 2008 | reverse complement strand
AAATTATAGGAGTGATTTTTATTTTATATATAGGTAACCATTTATCTTCTTCAAAAGGTTTTTTACAAATGGGTAAAGAAGCTTTAAGTTTAAATGCTAATACATTTTCTTTTTTTACTAGAAATCCTCGTGGTAGCAAAGCCAAAGATATAGACGATAATGATGTACAACAATTTTTAGCACTAGCCAAGCAATATAAATTCCATAAATTAGTAGCTCATGCACCTTATACATTAAATCCATGTTCCAATCGTGAAGAAGTGCGCGAATTTGCTCGTCAAACAATTGCTGATGATTTACTTCGCATGGAAAAATTGCCTCATAATTATTATAATTTCCACCCAGGAAATCATTTAGGGCAAGGCATAGATTTCGCCATCAAAGCTATCAGTAATTGCTTAAACGAAGTGATGTGGCCTGAGCAACAGACTACTGTTTTATTAGAAACTATGGCAGGAAAAGGCACTGAAGTTGGCAAAACTTTTGCTGAACTTCAAGCAATTATCGAGCGTATTAATTTACAAGATAAAATAGGTGTCTGCCTTGATACTTGTCATATTTGGGACGGCGGTTATGATATTGTAAATAATTTAAATAATGTCCTAGCTGATTTTGATAAAATAATCGGTCTTGATAAATTAAAAGCTATACATTTAAATGATAGTAAAAATGACTTAAACACTCATAAAGACCGCCATGAAAAAATCGGTCAAGGTAAAATAGGTCTTGATGCTATCATAAAAATTATAAACCACCCACAATTAAAACATTTGCCATTTATTTTAGAAACACCAAACGACCATGATGGATATGCTCAAGAAATAGCTTTATTGCGCGCTAATTTCAATTAAATATAAATAAAAAAAGTATCTTTTTCTAGCTGAAATATAAGTCAGAAAAAGATACTTTTTATTTTACTTATTTATCTTGTTTGCCAATGAGCTAATGCTCCTGTAAACTCATTCAATTTAAATGAGTTTGCTACAGCTTTATCAATGAAGTTTTGAGCATTTTCAAAAGCTTGATGGATATCTAAACCTTTAGCAAGTCCTGCTGTTATTGCTGCGGAGAAAGTGCAACCAGCACCGCTATTATAGATATTTTTCATCTTAGCTTTTTTCTGGATAGTAAATTCTTTGCCATCAAATAAGACATCTACCATATAATCGCCATCTACGCGACTACCAGATTTTATAATGACATTTTTCGCACCGAGTTTATTGATTTTTACACAAGCTTCTTTAATATCTTCTACAGTTTCCACTTTTTCCATACCTGCAAGATAAGCGGACTCTACTGTATTTGGTGTTATTACATCAGCTTTTTTCACCAATAAAGATTTTATTGCTTCGGCTGCTTCTGGTACCATGATAGCATCGATGCCTTTACAAACCATTACAGGATCGATTACTACATTTTTAAAATTATATTTATCTATGGATTTTGCTACTAATTCTACAAGAGCATCTGAACCTAACATACCTGTTTTCATGGCATTAATGCCAATACCTTCACCAACAGTTGCAATCTGACGTTCAATAGTAGGCAAATCTATAGGAAAGATATCATGAGCCCAATCTTTTGGATTTTGTGCCACAATTACAGTTAGTGCCACCATTCCATAAACGCCCATTTCCTCAAAAGTCTTTAAATCGGCTTCCATGCCAGCTCCACCAGAAGTATCAGAACCTGCTATAGTCAAAGCTTTATAATTTTCTAATGCCATAATTTATCACCTTTAAATATAAATTATTTTTAATAAGATGTTTTAAATTATAAAATTCTACTATTCCAAAGTCAACAAAATCACATAAAAAAGTGGATATTGTATCGATACAATACCCACTATAACTATTATTTTCCTAAAATTATTTGCTCCATAATAAATTCATAATTTTAGCATATTCTTCTTCTAAATTTTTAACAATAGTATCTGTAATAGCTATAATTAATTCGCTATCTTGTTTTACACCTAATATACAAGTATCTAAATAAATACCTGTTTCGTTTGTATAATACTTAAAAGATTTATATTTAGCATTTAATTCATCAAAATAAGCCAATAATTTATCTTTGTTTTGTACACTTGGTGCAACCTGTACTCTAATTAACCCATAAATACTATCATCTAAAATTATTCCCATTGGTAATAATTGACCATTTATATTTATTGATGAATGAAATACTACAGCATTAAATTTATCATTTTCTACTTCTTCTACTCTAAAGCAAGTTATATTTTTTTCATCTAAATAGTCTTTAAAATTTTGTGCTTTCTCATTCATAATAAAATACCTCACATTCATTTATGTAAGCTAAATCCTAAAAAAGATTTAGCTTACATTTTTATATTTATTTTTAGATTATACTTCTTCTACAGCTTCATCAAGAGGAATAGCGCCATCAACAAAATTAAATTCTGCTTTACGTTCTTTAAAGTCACGGTTTCTATCCCATGGAGCATCTTTATATAAATGACTCCAATTTTTATTGTCATTTATATCAAATGGTTTTAATACAGTTAAATCACCTGCATTAATTGTAACATCATAATTATTAAAGACATCATCTTCTGTACCAGATGGATAGAATGTACCGTCAATAATTACACCAATAACACCATCATGCTTACCTGGCTGTCCTATAATACTATCATCATCTAAACCAAAGTTAATATCGAAATCATTTGGATTATCTCCATTTGCCCATCCATCAACAGTTCCGCCATAATTTGGATTATCTCCAACAGTAGTATTAGAATCATCAACTGTAATTGTTAAATGTCCCTTATCTACTGTAGATTTTCCATTATTAACTGTAATATTATAGTTATTTTCTATTCCTTCTAGACCACTTATATTACCTGTCCAAGTGTAGCTTCCTCCTGCATTATTTGTATGTGTATTTTCATCTTTTAATGCAGTATCTTCTGTCATTGTTACACCAATATTTGCTTTATCTCCGTTTGTTAATCCTGTTACACTACTTACTCCATAATCATTTAAATTTGGTGAACCATATGTGTGTTTTACATCATTTAAATCAATTACTAAATCTGCTTTTTTTACTGTAGATTTTCCATTATTAACTTTAATACTATTACTATTATTAGTAAATTCATAATTACTTAATAAACTATTATCAAGAGTTACTGTTCCAGTCCAATAATAATTTTCGTTATCCTTATTGGCATTATTTGTTTTTGTTCCATTTTCTATTAAAGCACCATCATCTTTAGTTGTATCAACCGTACCTAACTGTAATTTGTTCAATAATTCTTTTTCCATTTCATCTGTTAATTGACCATTAGCAATACCATAAGTAAATCCATAATTACCGCTATTAATATTTAAATTACCATAGATACGTTCAATATCATTTAAAGTTATATTAATTTGTGCTTTATCATTTGTTATTGTTGGTGGATTATTACTATCTGGATTTGTATTATCCAAACTAGTTACAAAATCAAAACCTAAATTATTTGGATTACCTTTTTCACCATCTGTATTTATTTGTTGTGAGAATAACATTTCATATGTTCCAGCATCAATGAATTGTACACCATTTATTAACTGATTACCCTGGCCTATAGTATTAATATAATCCTCTAAACTATGTGCAGCATCTTCATTTGCAACTTTTATAGTACCGATTACTGTATTTTTAGCATCTAATACTTCTACAAGGTTTTTGTCTTTATTATAACTAATTAAAACGCCTTGCTGTTTACCATTATAAACAAAATTAGGTTTTACATTATTTCCCTCATTATCTTTAGCTGGTACAAATTCTGCTTTTGTAAGGAAAACTTTTAATAATGGATTTGCATTACCATCATAGAATTTCCATGTATTTTTATCATCAAAAGAAGTATAATTATCTTTATCTTTTTGGTCAGCTTCTGTTTCTAAATAAGTAATATTTGTTTTATTTTTATCACTACTAGAGAAACTATATGATGTATTAATTGTTCCATTATTTGTTCCAATTAAATTACCCTTAGTATTAGTTGCATAAATATTTGTTACTGTACCACTTGTATTATCACCAACAACATTACCTACATCAGTATTACCTTCAACAAATGATGTAGAATAAGCATTAGAAAGTGTGCCACTATTAGTACCAATTAAGCCGCCAACACTAGTATTACCAGTTACACTGCCAACATTAGTATTACCAGTTACACTGCCATTACCAGCAATAGTATTAAATACTTCTTTTACAGTACCTTCATTAGTACCTACAATACCGCCAACATTGCTACTATTGCTGGCATCAATAACACCTGTATTATATCCAGCAGTTAAACTACCAATACTTGTATTTTCACCGATTAAACCACCAATATTAGAGCCATTACCTGTAGCTGTAATAGTACCATTATTATAAATCTGATATTTATAGTAATGACTAGCTTCATCTCTACCACCTTCAATAGTTCCGCTATTGATACCAATTAAGCCACCAACATTATTTACACCACTAACATTTCCATTTACTTCATTTTTAAGTGAAGAATGATCAATATTGCCTGTATTTTCACCAAAAATGCCACCTGTGCCAGATAATGTGCCTGCTGTTCCTGTTACTTTTCCTGAATTAACAAATTCTGCATATTGTATATTAGCTTTATTTTTACCAAAAATGCCACCTGCTCCGCCAGCTTCAGCTATTACTGTACCTTCATTTTTTATACCAATAATATTATCAACAGTTCCTATAACAGCTTTAGTATTTAAACCAGCTACACCGCCTACATAATCTTTACCAGTAACTTTGCCTTTATTACCAGCTCCAGATAATGTACCATCATTTTGCCCTGTAATACCGCCTACATAACTAGCTCCACTAGCATTGATGTTACCTCTATTAGTAGCATTCGTAATAGTACCTTTATTTATTCCAGTTACGCCACCAAAATACTCAGCTGTTTTTCCTTCATCTTTTACATTTAAAACAATATCATTATTTACATTTGCAATAGTGCCATTATTTTTCCCAGCAATACCACCTACATAATTTTGACCAGTAATACTGCCACGATTAATTAAATTTGTACCTTTAGAATCTGTAGTATCAGTAGTTGATATATCACCATTATTTTCACCAGCAATACCACCTACATAATTTTCACCAATAATTTCAGCAGAGCTATCATTTGTTAAATTTGTAAGTTTAACTTTTTCACCATTACTACCTACAAGACCACCTACATAATTAACGCCTGTGATTACTCCATTATTTCTACCATTGGATATACTACCAGTTGTTTTACCTACAAGACCACCTGCATAATAATCACCTTTAGCTGTAACACTTGCACCGTTTACAATTAAAGATATCTCACCAGAGTTTGTACCAGCGATACCACCTACATTACTTGAGCCTTTAACAATACTTTCATTATAAGCATCATGTAAAGTGCCCTTATTTATACCAGCAATACCACCTGTATTATCAACTAATATACTACTACCAGTTACACCATAGGCATTTACATTATCCAAGCCCTTTATTATATTTCCATCTTGATCTTTATCAGATGCTGTATTTACACCTACTATACCGCCTAAACTATAAGTATTATTTTTACTACCACTAGCAATAACAGCTGAATGACTTTGTGAGTTAGCTACCAAACCATTATTGATACCAGCAATACCACCTGCTGTTGTTAATATTGTAGTTGATGATGTATCTCCAGCAATAACACTATCTCTAGATGTAGCATTATCAACTGTACCATTATTAGTACCTACTACACCACCTGCTGCTCCAACATTTACATTATCTTTACTATTAACAGGAGTACCATCTAAGCTAACACTATTTGCACTACCTAAAGCTTCTACTGTATTACCAAGTGTAGTTACATTATCAATCGTACCTTTATTAGTACCAGCGATAGCACCTACATTATCATAACCTTTAAAAGTAGATGAATATACTTTTAAATTCTTAATAGTGCCCGCATTTACACCAAATACACCTACATTATCATTAGAATTACTTACATTTAAACCAATAATACGATTTCCTCTACCATCAAATTTACCAGTAAATGCTGTATCACCACTACCAATAGCTTGGTAATCTTTTACATCTGTAGCATTAATATCATTTTTAAGAGCAAAATTATAAGATAAAATCTTACTATTTGTATTTCCATTAGCATATTTTTGTATACCTTTTAATTGTTCTCCATCAGCTACCCAGATATAAACAAAATCTTTTCCTGTTCCGTTATTTCCTGTTACATTTAATTTATCTAATTTACTTGATAAAGTATTATCACTATCTAGGTCATATTTATCTAAATCAAATGTATTATTATTGTAATCCCATAAATCAACAGTAATTTTTGCATTATCTGTACCTTTAAAATTAATATATTTTTTGTCCGTAGCTTTATTACTAAAAGATTTTAAGAAATTATGCATTTCATTAACTATATCACTATTATTAGTTACTTTACCTATATTGGAAATATCTAATACAATTTCCCCTACACTATTTTCTCCAGTATCAGCAGTTAAATCTCCACCTATGACCATATCACTATCAACATAGATATTCTTACCTTCTAAATTTACATTTCCTTGTGTATCAATAATGCCTTTTTCCATATTGCCATAGTAGATATTCACATCGCCATTTGTAGCTGAAATAGAGACATCTCCTGTGCTATTTGCTCCAACTGTAACTTTATGAGCATAACCTTCTGCAACATCCGGCATTTTAGCATTTGGATCTTTTACATTTACATTTGTAAATTTATTATTGTAATCATTAACTACAGTATTTCCAATACCATCTATAGTAGTTGTAGTAGTTGTTTGACTACCTACTGCTGTTTTTATTTCACCATAAGTATTTACATTAGCACCTGTAATCTTGATATTACCTTCTGTATTATTATTACCAGTAGAAATTATACTGCCATAACTATCAACTGTACCTGTTTCACCTGCATCAATAGTTACAGATGAACCATATATTTTTGAAAAACTACCTAAGCCTATATTTTCAGCATTATTTTTTTTATTACTATCATAACTTTTAATATTTAAAGCACCATCGCTATAAATAATCCCACCGAATAAGCCTACGCCTTTATTGGAATTTATAAAGTTATTTAAAGTCAGTCCGCCACCATTACCATCTTTATCACTATATACTGCTAAACCAGCATCACCATAAATACCTAATTTATACCAATCTAAGGTTATATTGCTATTCGTATTAATAATTGTTAATAATGGATCATATGCTGTACCATATTGAATATTCTCTATTCCCTCTACCGTATTCTTATTAAAATAATCTTTCGCATCAGGCATAAATGCATTTAATATAGGTGTTGTACCATCATATATACGCCAATCACCAGTATCATCAAATCCAACATATTTATCTAATTTATCTTTATCCCTATTTTCTATTTCTCCAGTAGGTGCTGTAGGTTTTTTTGTACTACTAGTTACACTAGTATTTACTGTAACTGTATTTGTAGTATCTATATAATAAGCATTATTAATTGTTACATCATGTCCAGTTACACTATTATAATAACTACTTATCATATCAGTTACAACTCTCTTTGTACCATTATTTACTGAATATAAATTTCCTAAAGTATAAACATTTTTTATTTCCAAACGACCTGGAGCCTTAGCACCACCTATAGTACCTATCATTCCACCTACAGTATTTGTAGTATTTGATGATGCATCTTCTATACTTCTAATAGTTCCTAAATTATATACATTTTCTAGAGTTAAATGATCTATCTCCGTCTTTTCTTGGTATATACCCATACCACCTGCTATACCACCAACATTTGAGCCACTTGCTGAATATGTTGTTGAATAGTTTGTTATATTTCCTGTATTAAAGGAATTTGTTATATCTCCTTTTACCCACCAACCAGCTATACCACCAGTTACAGTTGCACCATTATAGATGTCTCCATTATTATAAGATTTTTCTACATCACCCGATAGACGTCCTGCTATACCACCCACATGACGACCTTTATAGACAAATTCTTCATCACCAATTTGTCCTTTATTATATACATCATATAAACTGATTTTTGCACTTGTCTCTTCTGTAGAATCGCCTACTATTCCTCCCATATTTAATGGTGATACTGAGGTTGTATCTTTTCTAGTACTTCTAATTTCACCTATATTATAAGAACCAACAATTTCACCATTATACATCATGCCAGCTACACCGCCAACACCAGTATAACCTCTTACATTACCTGTATTATAGGAATTACTAATAGCATATTTATTTTGCTGTCCATTAGTCGGTTTTTTTATATTATCCATAGATATTGTCGTAGATCTATCTATTTTACCTACTATACCGCCTACATTAGCAGCTTTAGATGTATCTAATATATTGCCTTCATCTACAATGTCTTCTGTATGCACCGTGCCCCTATTAGCAGAGGTATTGATATAGGCACTATCACCATACATATAGCCTACAATACCGCCTATATTTCCTACAATAAAACTTTCATTACCTCCTGCATTTGAATGATATCTTACAAACTCTGTTACAAAACCATCTCCATTTCTAGCACCGGTAGCCATAATATCGCCACCATTATTAATAGCCTTAGTTATTATTCCATTTTCAAAATAACCAGCGATACCACCTACATTATGGGCACCACGTATATCGTTTTCTTTATTAGTAGCATTAGAAATATCTGTATTGACTGCACTACCGACAACGCCACCTACATTACCTGCCGTATAATAAGGCATATTAGAATTAGTAGTTGTAGTAGTTGTATCTAATTTAGCAGATACATCTCCATTATTTAATACATCTTTTATTGTATTTGTAGTATCTGTACTATCATTTATAGTATCACCAGTACTATTACCTACTATACCACCTACATTAGATATATGAACATCTTTTTTAGCTTCTCCAGCTTTATTTAAATTTACTTTATTATCATTAGCATTAGCTTCTGTAGCATTATTTGTATGATAGCTATATTCACCCTCAGTATAACCAGTAGCATTTACATTGCCATCATTACTTACATTTTGTACTGTAGAACCATCTTCTAAATTACCTACAATACCACCTACATTATAGCCACCAGTTACATCAAGATGATTATACATCTGAAAACCTGTTTCATTACCAATTGTAGAATGACTTGCTGAACCAACTAACCCACCTATATTATTTACTGTACCTTTTATATCACCTAAATTATAGGACTCACCATTAAGAGTGCTACTCGATAAACTACCTGCTAAACCACCTACATTAGAATTACCTTTAATAGCACCTGCGTTTACTACACCATTTAAAGTAACCTTTGTCCCTGTACCAATAATACCACCAACGTTATTTGCTCCTGTTACATTGATAGTATTTTTTACATTTTCAATGACTGTATTATTCGCATTACCTACTACAGCCCCAGCATTTTCTGCATTACTAGTAATACTACCTGAAATAAGATTAAAATTGCGAATAGTGGCACCATCAGTTTTTGCAAATAAACCTGTATCTGCACTAGCTTCATTAATATGAAGACCATATACTTCATATCCTAAACCATCTAAATTTCCAGTAAATCCTTTTCCATCAGTAGAATTGAGACCAACAGAATAAAATTTTACATTTGGATCTGCAGTAGCATTTAAATCGATACTATTGCGGAAAGCATAGTTACCACTTAAATTAGTATTCATGGCTTGCAGTTGTTCGCCATCTTTAACCCACATAAAACCATCTTTTTTAGTGAGCGTTGTTTGTTCTACCTGTGTATCATTTTTTGCAACTTCTAAATTTGCTAATTTAACATCATTAACATTTTTCCCCTTATATGTTCCATCATAAGCAGTATAACCAAGCACTACATTTTTATTATCAAGATCTGTTTGTGTAGTCTTAATAGTAATATTATCTGCACCTAATAAAGTTTGACCATTTTTTACTCTATCTACATCTAATACAATTCTATTGCCATCAAATGTAACTTTATTCGCTGCATTAATATTACCTAAACTCATAAGTTCTGCATTTGAACGATTTCCTTGTATAGTATATGGAGTACCTGTATTAGCGCTATTCTGAAAATCTTTTAATTGTTCATCTGACATATTTTTATTAGATACATAAAGACTGCCTACATTAATCTGAGCAGAGTTGCCTATTTGTACACCAGCTGGGTTTACAATATAGATATTACCATTGGTAGCATTTATTGTACCGTAAATCTGGGATAAATTGCCACCATTAACATAGTTTAATGTATTAAAACCAGCCGATGGACCATTAAAATTAACAGTAGCATTAGCACCTACAGAAAAATCATCCCATTTAATTACAGCATTTTGAGTTGTTTGCGTAATATTAGTTGGATCGGAAATAATATTATTATTGCTTCCGTTTATTGCTCCTGCTACTACTGTCCCATTACTAGGCACTGTATTATTATTAAATGCCGCATGTGTTATTGGCATTGTATATAAAGTTGAACTCATAAATATTGCCATAGCAATACTTTTTGTCAATAGTTTTTTATTTCTTATCTTCATGATAGTTCTCCTTTCTTACTTTATATCCTTAAAACATCTTATACATTTGGAACCACCATCTACCACTATGGTCATCTGGTTCTACTAAATCTTCACGTGCATTTATTTTTTTCGACCAATCAAGCTGAGCATACCAATCATTTGGTTTGGCATAGCGAAGTCCTAAGCCCCAACCAGATAAATGTTCTCCGAAATCAAAAGCTTTATTTTCAGCATATCCAGTGTCAATAAATGCTGCTGCTTCTAATCCTTCTATATCTGTTTTGCAACGTACTTCAAATGTAGCAAGATAAGCATCATCACCATATCCATCTCCATTGCCATAAGCACGAACACCATTCATGCCTCCCAAGAAGAATTGTTCACTACCATCTAATGCTCTACTTGCCATTTGTCCATGCATATTAATACGATAATTAAATTTGTTATCATACCAAATATTGAGCCAATCAGCTGTTAATTTATGATAATCACCGTCTAAATAAGAACCACCTTCTGTATCTAGATTTCCATACCAATAAATTAAACTATATTGTGTAAATTGATTAGGATTATATTGACTACCGCTTACACCTACATGCCAAACATCAGCAGTTTTATCTGTAGTTATATTTGGCAATATTCCTGGCAAAACCTTAAAATTTAATTCATCACGTATATCTCTTCTATCATAACCATAAATAGCAGTTACTCTATCTTCTCTATCTCTATATATTGGAGTCATTCCATATATAGAAATACCTTTTGATCTACCGAGTGAATCATACATACTATTTGTATTCAATTCATAATTTGATTGGCTATATGCTATACCAACTCTAGTACCTCTACTACCAACTGGAGTCTCATAACGTATACCATAGTTCTTTACATCATGACTAGTCAAAGAACCATTGATAATAAATTTATCTCCTTGATGTCCTGGATTATTTATTTCTGTATTAAATCCATAACGATAACGACCAGAATAGTATCCCCCACCATTATCGGTGAAAATATAGTTATTCCAAACAGGTCTTTTATCTACAACTAAATCAATACTTGTTGTTCCTGCTTTAGAGCCTGGTTTTAATACAGCTGTTGCTATTACGCCTGGCAAATCATTTATATTATTTATTGCCATTTCTAGTTTTTTATCTAATATTACATCTTCATCTTCTAAGTAATCTATGTATTTTGCTAAAACTTTATCTGCTACATCTGATTCATTTTTTACTATGTTTATTTCATCATATGATGCTATATATATCTGTATTTCTAAAATTCCGTCTTTTATTTCTTGAGCTGGTATGATAGCTTGTGGTACTGTATATCCGCAAATTCTACAATATTCATTAAGTTCACTTGTTAATATACCTAATTCACTTACTTTTACATTTCTATTACTGTATTTATCTAATATAGCTGTTAATTTTCCTTCATTATCTGGAAGTTCAAATCCTGTTAAATTTATTTGTTTTACAAAAAATGCTGGATCTTCTTCTGTTCCTGTATTGCCTTCTTGATAATGTTCTTTTTCAAGCTTACTACTATCTACTACTTCTTGTTGTCCTGTTCTATTGTATGGATTAGTTGTTACAGCTTCCTTATCAAAAGTTGGGATTGGTGAAGCTGCCATTGCTGAACTAGAACATAATAGACATAATGCAGCTGTCAGTTTAATACTCTTATTCATTATAATCCACCCCTTTTAAATAAAAAACACCCCCTACCCCCCCCGAAATTAAATCCGGGGTTGTAGGGGGTGTTCCAGTTATAGATATCACCTATATTTATAATGTATTAAATTGTACTTATACTATATCATCATTTTTTATTATAGTCAAAGAATTTAATTATATTATAATATTTAATTAATAAATAGACAAACTTACTCATATATCCCGATAATTACTTATCTATATCACATAATATCTGTTTTAAATCGAAATGATTATTAGATAAATAATAAAAATTACTTATCTAATAATCTTCTCTTAATATATATCTTATTACTTTCCTAACTAATTTTTAATTCAATTAAATTTCAAACCTTTGACTACAATATCCACATCATGCACAAACATACCTGTCATATATTCTACGACTTCTTTTATCTTTTTTTGTATGCCTTGTATCATTGTTGGAATATGGCTTCCATAATTTAAAACCACTTCAAAAGAAACTTTTATACCTTTATCTTCACCTTTTTCCCAAACATGGTCAACATGTATATGTGAAGCTTTAAACTGAACCTCCCACGACTAAAGTCGCGGGGTTCTCGGTCAAG
>ULYY01019930.1_pt1 | contig 12876 bp, 9 predicted proteins | sample 1962601 | NCBI WGS metagenome assembly ULYY01 (sample SAMEA4835875, study PRJEB28245) | human gut metagenome | biome: gut microbiome; material: fecal sample | place: Denmark | collected 2008 | reverse complement strand
CTGCGGCTTTCTCAGCGTTCGCCCCCACAAAACGGAAATGACTGCCGCGCCGGACGACCTGCACGGAAAACGCGTTTTCCACCTGGCGCAGATTTTCGTCCAACGCCCCCACGACCGTCTGCAGTTCATGCGGCGTGAGATCGGCCGAATACACTTGAGAATTGTCTGCCGCCGGCATCACTTTGCCTCCAAAACGCCGCCCAACGTGTGGGGGTACACCTCGGTAATCCGCAGATTCACCATCGTGCCGATCAACGACTTATCACCCTTAAAGTTCACCACGCGGTTATTGTCCGTACGGGCAGCGAGAACCCCCTCTCCGCGGCGGGCTTCGCCGGTCACGAGACATCGTTCCAAATTTCCCAGCATCGCGCGGGACAATTCATCGGCCTTGGCGCTGTTGACGGCCTGCAGATGCTGCAGACGCTTTAATTTAACTTCCTGCGGCGTATCGTCGGGCAAATCCGCCGCCGGCGTTCCCGGGCGCTTGGAATACACGAAGGAAAAACTCGCGTCAAACCCAACTTCTTCAATAAGACGCATCGTCTCCTCGAAGTCCTCTTCCGTTTCGCCGGGAAATCCCACGATGAAGTCGGTCGCCACGGCAATATCCGGGCGCACTTCGCGCAATTTTTTAATACGGTCAAGGTACCAATCGTGCGTATAACCTCGCTTCATCGCCGCGAGGATTCGGTCGGAGCCGCTCTGCACGGGCAGATGCACGTGGTTCGCCAACTTCGGAAGGTACCCGTAGGCCGCAATCAGGCGATCCGAAAATTCCGTCGGATGGCTCGTCGTATAACGGATGCGCTCGATCCCTTCAATTTCGCTTACGTATTCCAAAAGGAGTGCAAAGTCGACTTCGGCTCCATCGGCCCCCTTGCCGCGATACGCATTAACGTTCTGTCCCAAAAGCGTGATTTCCTTGACGCCCTGCTCGGCCAAAATGGAGCATTCGACCAAGACGTCCATCAGGGGCCGGCTGATTTCTTCCCCGCGGGTATAGGGGACAATGCAGTAAGAGCAATATTTGCTGCAGCCTTCCATCACCGATACAAAAGCGGTCGGGCCTTCCACCTTGGGTTCCGGCAGACAGTCGAATTTTTCAATCTGCGGGAAAGTAATGTCCACCTGCGCCTTCCCCGTCGTCTCCCGCTTTTCCAGGAGCTGAGGCAAGCGGTGCAGCGTCTGCGGCCCGAAAACCACGTCTACCCACGGCGCGCGGCGAAGGATATTTTCCCCTTCCTGGCTCGCAACACACCCGCCGACGGCAATCCGCATGCCAGGGCGGAGTTTCTTCAGTTCGCGGATGCGACCCAAATCGGAAAACGTTTTTTCCTGCGCCTTTTCGCGGATGGAGCAGGTGACGATCACGACGAGATCGGCGTCGTCAGGTTCAGCAATGCGTTCGTACCCCTTGGTGCGCATGAGGTCGATGATGCGCGCGGAGTCATAGTCGTTCATCTGGCAGCCGAAGCTGCGCAGGTAGATTTTTTTAGTATCGGCTGACACGGTTTTTATCCGGTGGCTGTTATTGAAAGGGGGCGTATTTTAGCGGTTTTCTCACGGCGCTTCCCGACGTTTTTCTTACGAAAAACAATAAACTTTCATCATTGGTGGCTTCAAATTCGCTATCGACTAACCATTCAACTGCCAAAACTAACCGTTCAACTAACCATTTTCCTGATCAGACTAACCATTCACCACAAAACACGTGAAAGTTTGAAAATACAGAAACTCAGCAACTGCAGCGGTCATTGGAAAATAGTCTGCGATATTGCGGACTAACGGACTAAAATAGAAGACTTTGTTAGTTCAACTGTCTCAGCGCTTTCTGATTCCGCCGACAGTTTTTCTTTTCTTTTTAGGTTCAAATGAAAGAAATCCGCACCCGCATTGCCCCGTCTCCGACCGGCATGATGCATCTCGGAACCGCCCGCACCGCCATTTATTGCTGGGCTGTTGCACGCCACTTGGGCGGCAAGTTCCTCCTTCGTATCGAAGACACCGATCAGAAGCGCTCCACCGACGAAGCCACTCAGGTGATTCTCGATTCAATGAAGTGGCTCAACCTCGACTACGACGAAGGCCCCATCTACCAGATGGATCGTCTTGACCGTTATCGTGAAATCGTCGATCAGATGTTGGCCGACGGCCGTGCCTATAAGTGCTATGCAACTCCCGAAGAACTCGACGCCATGCGCGAAGAACAGCGAGCCAAGGGGATAAAACCCCGCTACGACGGCCGCTGGCGTCCTGAAAACTGCGTCGGCAAACCCATTCCTGAAGGCGTGAAGCCCGTCATCCGCTTCCGTAACCCGGACGACGGCGACGTCACCTGGAACGACGCCGTTTACGGCCCGATCACCATTTCCAATAAGGAACTGGATGACCTCATCATCATGCGCGACGGCATTCCCACCTACAACTTCGCCGTAGTGGTGGATGACTGGGATATGAAGGTGAGTCACGTGATCCGCGGTGCAGACCACATCAACAACACCCCCCGTCAAATCAACCTTTATAAGGCGTTGGGCGCCGAAGTGCCGGTCTTTGCGCATCTCCCGCTCATCAACGGCCCCGACGGCCAAAAGCTTTCGAAGCGCCACGGTTCCGTTTCCGTTATGGAATACGAAGCCCGCGGTTTTCTGCCCGAAGCCGTCTTCAACTACCTCGCTCGTCTGGGCTGGGGCCACGGCAACATGGAAAAGTTCAGCCGTGACGAACTTGCCAAGGTCTTTGATCTTTCCGACTGCTCTCGTGCCGCGGCCCGCATCGACTTCAAGAAGTTCGAATGGCTCAATGCGCAGTACATGAAGGAAGCCGACGACAAGCGCCTCGCGGATCTCGTGCGCGCCCGCATCGAAAAGCGCGGCGGCAAAGTCGAAGGCGGCCCCGATCTCGCCGGCGTCTGCGGGCTTTTGAAGACCCGTGCGGCGACGCTGGAAGCGCTCGCCGATCAGGCGCTCTTCTTCTACAAGCCCCTTGAACGCGACGCAGAGGCTGTGAAGGCCGCTCTCGCCGACGGCAACCGTGATGCCCTCATTGATTTCCGCGACGGCATTACGCAGCTCGCCGACTTCAATGCTCAGGCGATTTACGGCGTCATCAAGGCCGTAATGGAAAAGCGCGGCATCAAGATGGGACCGATCGCAACGCCCCTGCGCGTTCTCGTCTGCAACGTCGACAAGACGCCGCAGATCGATAAGACGCTCGAACTCTTCGGTAAGAACGAAGTACTCGCCCGTATTGAAAGCGGCCTCGCCATGGCAGCTTAATCCGCTGATTTAGCTTGTTTTAGGAAGACCGTCGTTTTTTCGGCGGTCTTTTTTCATTTTTTCGTCGAAAAAATTTGCATTTTTCGGAAGCACTCTGTATAGTTCGCTTCCTGTCGCAGAGATGCGACGACACAAAGAGTGCGCCGGTAGCTCAGTTGGATAGAGTACCTGGCTACGAACCAGGGGGTCGCGGGTTCGAATCCTACCCGGCGCACCAAGATAATCCCAGATCGCCTAAAGCGGTCTGGGATTTCCTTTTTTCTGCTTCTCATTTCTTCCGTCAGGTTCGATCATGCGTGCGCTTCTTGCCGAACTCGCCGATCTTCCTCCGTCTCACACCTCCACACGGGCACTCTTCTTTCTGGCCGGCACCGCTTTTTCCGTTTGGTCCTCACTGGTTCCTTTTCTCAAACTCCGCACGGGCGTTGATGAAGCCACGTTAGGACTTCTCCTTCTGTGTCTCGGCGGCGGTTCGCTTTGCGTCATGCCGTTTTCCGGACTGCTCGTGTCCCGTTTCGGCTGCCGCCGCGTACTGACGCTGGCCTGCCCCATGGGAATGCTTTGTCTCCCCGGGCTGGCCTGCGTGGATTCCGTCTGGGGCGCTGCACTTCTCATCGCCCTCATGGGTGCGCTTTTAGGCACCATGGACGTCACGATGAACATCCAATCCGTCATTGTCGAAAAATCCGCCGGGCGCCCCATGCTTTCAGGATTCCATGCCTGTTACTCCATGGGCGGCATCGCAGGCGCCGGACTCATGAGTCTTTTCCTCAACTGTCGGCTGACGCCCCTAGTTTCGGTGCTGATTCTATTCGTACTCACGGGGATTGCACTCTGGAAACTGCTGCCGCACTGCCTTGCCAAAGCACCGACGCCCGCTGAATCCCGGCAAGGTCGCTCGCTGCCGCCGCCCTATATTCTCTATCTGGGGCTCCTCTGCTTCATCATGTTCATGACGGAAGGAAGCGTGCTGGACTGGTCGGCCGTGTACCTGCGGGAAATATCCGAAGCGGACGCTGCTGACGCGAGTCTCGGCTTTGCGGCGTTTGCCGCACTTCAAACCGTGGGGCGCCTCATCGGCGACCGACTGATCACCAAAATCGGCCGCATGGCCACCGTCCTCACAGGCGGCCTTCTCTGTACCGCCGCGCTCGTAATTCTTTCGCTCGGCGTGAACCAAACCGTCGCTTTCGGCGCCTTTGCGCTTTTGGGGCTTGCGACGGCCAACATCATTCCTGTCTTTTTCTGGGCGGCCGGCAATCAGAAACTGATGCCGGTCGAAGGTGCGATGTCCGCTGCATCCACCTGTGGTTACCTCGGGGTTCTCGCCGGGCCTGCGCTCATCGGGTTCGTTGCGCATACGGCAACGCTTCCCCTCGCCTACGCGATGATGGGCATGTTCACACTCTTCGTTGCCGCAACATCCGTTCAGTTCCGTTGTTGAAACTCGCAACGACCACACCCGTCGCAGGCAGTGCCCCGGCGGGTTCTTTTTCGTACTCGGGAAATTTTCGGACAAAAAAAATCAGCCCAGCGGCTGACTTTTTCGATTGGCGTCCCCAAGCGGATTCGAACCGCTGTACCGACCGTGAAAGGGTCGTGTCCTGGGCCTCTAGACGATGGGGACCCTGAATTCTTGGTGGAGGATAGCGGGATCGAACCGCTGACCTCTTGCATGCCATGCAAGCGCTCTCCCAGCTGAGCTAATCCCCCAAGAAGTTGGTGGAGATGAGGAGGATCGAACTCCTGACCTCTGCATTGCGAACGCAGCGCTCTCCCAGCTGAGCTACACCCCCAACCTTCTGGTTTTCGTCAGACGTTTGTCGTCTGAAGGATGCGCATTATGCAGGGGTTTTCTGAGGAATGCAAGTTTTTCTACAAAAAAGTCTTCTCCCAGCCCTCTCGTCCCTGCGAAAGACGCCGGGATTCCGTGAAATTTCTTAGCTCTCTAAAGGCCAGCTCGCTTTCTTTCGTGCGAAAATTGCGTACTTTGACAAACGTCGCTTGAGGCGCGTTTGCCCGTGGGTTATTTCAGTTCATCACAGAAAGAAAACACATCACATGAGTCAGACCACTTCTCAGGAGCTCGCCAAGAGCTTTGAACCGGCCGACATTGAAGCGCGCTGGTATCCGATTTGGGAAAACCGCGGCTACTTCAAGGCCGGCAGCGATCCCGCCAAACCCGGCTTTGCCATTCAGCTGCCCCCGCCCAACATTACCGGGATTCTCCACATGGGGCACGCCTTCAACCAGACCGTGATGGACTCCCTGACCCGTTACTACCGCATGTCGGGCTACAACACGCTGTGGCTTCCGGGTACCGATCACGCCGGCATCGCCACGCAGATCGTGGTGGAACGCCAGCTGCAGGGCGAAGGCAAGGATCGCCGCGACATCGGCCGTGATGAATTCATCAAGCGCATTTGGGACTGGCAGAAGATTTCGGGCGGTACGATTTTGAATCAGATGCGCCGCTTGGGGGACAGCCTTGACTGGTCCCGTCTTTATTTCACGATGGACGAAAAGCTGTCCAAGGTCGTGAAAAAGACCTTCGTTCAGCTTTATCGCGAAGGCCTCATTTACCGCGGCAAGCGCCTCGTCAACTGGGATCCGAAGCTGCAGAGCGCGGTGAGCGACCTTGAAGTCGAAAGCGAAGAAGCCGCCGGACACCTCTGGGAAATCCGTTACCCGGCCGCCGACGGCGGCGAAGGCGTCGTCGTTGCGACGACGCGTCCGGAAACCCTTTTCGGTGACCAGGCAGTCGCCGTACATCCGGAAGACGAACGCTACAAACACTTGGTCGGCAAGATGTTGAAACTCCCCTTGACCGACCGTGAGATTCCCGTCATCGCTGACGAATACGTGGATCGTGAATTCGGATCCGGCTGCGTGAAGATCACGCCCGCCCACGACTTCAACGACTTTGAAGTCGGCAAGCGCCACAACCTCGCCATGGTGAGCGTTCTCACGAAGACCGCCACCATGAACGACAATGTGCCGGAAAAGTACCGCGGCATGGATCGTTACGCTTGCCGCAAGGCCTGCGTGGCGGACTTGGAAGCTCAGGGCCTGTTGGTCGGCATCAAGGACATCAAGCACATGGTGCCGCGCGTCGCACGCACGGGCGAAATCGTTGAACCGATGTTGTCCGAGCAGTGGTACATGGCGATGAGCAAACCCGCTCCCGAAGGCACGCGTTACCCCGGCAAATCCATCGGTGAAGTTGGCCTTGAAGCCGTGACCTCGGGCGAAGTCAACATCTTCCCCAAGGAGTGGCAGGGCGTTTACCGTCAGTGGCTCGAAAACATTCAGGATTGGTGCATCAGCCGTCAGCTTTGGTGGGGGCATCAGATCCCGGCCTGGTACGACGAAAAGGGCAACGTTTACGTTGCCGAAAGCGAAGAAGAAGCGCAGGCTCAGGCAGGCTCAGGCGTTGCGCTCACGCGTGACGAAGACGTTCTCGATACTTGGTTCAGCTCCGCACTCGTTCCCTTCTCGACGCTGGGAGGCCCCGACGTCAAACCTGAAGACAAAACGGCTTACGACCTTTACCTCCCCTCCACCGTGCTCGTCACGGGCTACGACATCATCTTCTTCTGGGTCGCCCGCATGGTGATGATGACGAAGCACTTCACGGGACGCGTGCCGTTTAAGAACGTGTACATCCACGGTCTCGTGCGCGATGCGGAAGGCAAGAAGATGAGTAAGAGCGAAGGGAATACTTTGGATCCCCTCGACCTCATCAGCGGCATCGATCTTGAAAACCTTATCAAGAAAAATACCCGCGGTCTGCGCCAGCCGGAAAAAGCACCGAAGGTGGAGAAGATGCTGCGTAAGCGCTACCCCAACGGCATCAATTCCTACGGGGCGGATGCCCTGCGCTTTACGATGGCGGCTTACGCCACGCTGGGGCGCAACGTCAACTTCGACATCAAGCGCTGCGAAGGCTACCGCAACTTCTGCAACAAACTTTGGAACGCCACGCGCTTCACGCTGATGAACATCGAAGGTAAGGACTGCGGCACGGGAAGCGACGCCGGTAAACCCATGACCTTCACGTTCGTGGATCGCTGGATTCAGAGTGAACTCACGCGCACGCTCAAAGCAGTGCATCAGGCCTTTGCCGAGTACCGTCTCGACAATGCCGCCAACGCCATCTACAGCTTCGTGTGGAATGAATTCTGCGACTGGTACCTTGAACTCACCAAGGTGCAGTTGGCAAATGAGGATGAAGCTCTGCAGCGCGGGACGCGCCATACGCTCGCGACCGTACTGGAAACTATCCTCCGCATGGCGCACCCCATCATTCCCTTCATCACGGAAGAGTTGTGGCAGAAGGTGAGCGTCTGCGCCGGCACCCGCCGCGCCGACGAAGAAGCGAGCGTGATGGTGGCGCCCTATCCGAAGGCCGACGGTACGATTGACGAAGACGCCGACCGGAAGATGGCGCTTTTGAAGTCGATGATCGACGCCGTGCGCAACCTCCGAGGCGAAATGCAGTTGGCGCCTTCCGTTCGTGTGCCGCTGAAGGTCGAAGGCGACAAGACCATCACGGAAACGGTGGCGTCCTACCTGATGGCTCTCGCCCGCGTGTCGGCGGTGGAATCCGTGGAAGACATCAATAAGGCGAACGAAGGCGGTGTGGCTCCCGTGGCCATCACGGGCGACTTCAAGCTGATGCTCAAGGTAGAAATCGACATCGCTGCCGAACGTGAACGTCTCACGAAGGAAGTGATGCGTCTTGAAAACGAAATCAAGAAGTGCAACGCAAAGCTCTCCAATGTCTCGTTCGTGGAACGCGCACCCGCTGCCGTCGTTGAACAGGAAAGAAAGCGTCTTGCGGACTTCAACGCCACGTTTGAGAAGGTTTCGTCTCAGCTCGCGCGCTTACCAAAGGCCTAACGCCTGCTGACACCCGTCACTAAAAAACGCCGTCCGATCATTACGTCGGGCGGCGTTTTTGTTGGGGTGTCACTTCAAGCAAAAATCAAATCGACGGCGCTGTCTTTTCTTCCGGGCGCCACGCTTTGCAGACGTCGACCCAGCCTGCGGGTTTCGCTGCTGCTTCCATTTCGGAAACGGTCAATTCCACCGCAGTATGGTCTTCGCCGGCGGCGGGGAAAATCGTCGTAAAGCGCTTTAGAGATTCGTCGAAATAAAGCGTCACGCCGTCTTTGAGCGCAAAGGGGCAGACGCCGCCCGGTACGTGTCCCGTGAGGCGTTCCACGTCCGCTGCCGGAATCATGTGAGCCTTCTCGTGAAACGCCATCTTGTAGCGGTGATTGTCCACCTTCGCGTCGCCCGCCACCACGATCACCACGGGCCCCGCGGCAAGGCTAAAGGACAATGACTTCGCAATGTGTTTCGGCCAGCAGCCAAGCGCCTCGGCCGCCAGTTCCACCGTCGCACTCGACCCTTCGGGGAGTCGTATCCGATCCGCCAAACCCGCTTTTGTCAAAAAGGCTTTCACGCGCTCAAACGCCGCCGACATAGCTCACTCCTCAGTCTTTTGCGACATAGCGCCAGGCACGCTGCGCCGCATGTTTTTCACAACACCCTGTGCATTCGTCGCACCCCGAAAAGCCCGGAGCAGTCACAAGACGCACCGAGTCCTTCGCCGCCAGTTTCTCCGCCATCATGGCAATCACTGCCGGGGTTGTCTGAAAATGCCGGGCAATCTGTTCTTCCCCCTGCATTCCCTGTTCTTTAATGTAGGCCTTCAGTTCACTCAGAGAAATCATGTTTTGTACTCCAAAGAAAACGCCCGGACGGCGTTTTAGCACACATCCGGGCGTTGGGTTCTCAAAATCAGCCGTTAAACCGATTTGAGATTAACGGGCCGTAATCGGGATCACCTTCGGGGCGTTCGCACGTTCACGGTTCACGTAGCACTTCATCATGAGCACCATGCCCACGAGGAGCGCCACCGCGATCACGATCGCAAAGACGGCATAAAGCGGATCCGCACTGAAGGAGCCCAAACGGTAGACGATCGTCGCCGTGGAGTAGCCCATGACGGACGTCCAGCAGGCAAGGAACACCGTCCACACGGCACCGGCTTCACGGAAGACCGCCGCCACCGCCGCGCCGCAGGGCATGTAAAGAAGAACCATCAGCAGGTAGCAGAACGCAGCAAACGGCGTACCGAAGAGCTTCTGCATCACGCCCACGGACGTAAGCGAGAATTCATTGTCTTCAGCCGCAGCCTGAGCGTCTTCTTCCGTATCAAAGTTACCGACTTCGATGCCGGCCGGGTCAAGGAGCGAACTGCCGAGATCGGCAAGGTTGTCGCGCACGGCTTCGCAGGCTTCAGTCAAAACGCCCGTAAAGCTCCAGCCTTCTTCCTCTTCTTCGCCTTCCTTCGCGTCATCGCCTTCAGCCTTGGCATTTTCTTCCGCGGCCATCGTTTCATAGAGCGAATTCATGGTACCCACCACGGCTTCCTTCGCGAGAATACCGGTGAAGATACCCACGGCCGCCGGCCAGTTATCCTGCTGCACGCCCATCGGCTGGAAGATCGGCACGATCGTCTGACCGATCTTGGAAAGCACGGACGCGTCGGAGTCTTCGTTGCCGAAGGAGCCGTCGGTACCCCAGCTGTTCAGGAACTGCAGACAGGCCACGATTACCACGATCACCTTACCTGCACGGAGGACAAAGCCCTTCAGTCGATCCCACGTACGCAGCATCACGCCCTTGAAAGTCGGGATGTGGTAAGGCGGAATTTCCATCACGAAGGCGCTCGTGTCACCGGTCAACACAAACTTCTTCAGCACGAAACCCGTGAAGACGGCGGCGAGGATACCGATGAGGTAGAGACCGAACACCAAGTTCTGACCGTTCGTCGGGAAGAACGCCACACCGAACAACACGTACACGGGGAGACGCGCGCCGCAGCTCATGAACGGAGCCATCATGATGGTCGTGATACGGTCGCCCGGACGGTCGATCGTACGCGTCGCCATAATGGCGGGCACGTTGCAGCCGAAACCGACGATGAGCGGCACGAACGCCTTACCGGGGAGCCCCAGACCACGCATCATGCGGTCCATCACGAAGGCCGCGCGGGCCATGTAGCCCGAGTCTTCGAGAATGGCAAGGAAAAAATAGAGGAAGAAAATCACCGGGATGAAGGTGGACACGGTCTGCAGACCGCCGCCGATGCCGTCGGCGAGGATAACCTTCAGCCATGCCGGGCAACCGATGTTTTCAAGGAGCGTACCGAAGCCGTCCACGGCGATGCCGCCCACGAAGATATCGAAGAAGTCAATGAAGGCCGCCCCGAAATTCTGCGTGAAGAGGAACATCACATACATCACGAAAAGGAAAATCGGCAAACCCAACCAGCGGTTCAAAACCACGCGGTCGATCTTATCGGTGATGGTCGCCGTCACTTCGCCTTCGCGCTTGATGACCTTCTCAGCAACACCTGCCACGAACTGGTAACGGGCATCGGCAATGGCGATGTCGAGATCGTCGTCAAAGTCTTTGGCGATCGGCGCAATGAGGGGCTTCACCGCTTCGACGGAACCCGCAGGCAACTTGTCGGCGATGCCGGGCGCATTTTCCATCAACTGAACGGCAAACCAATTCGGACGTTCGACGCCCAACTGCGCGAGCTTGTCTTCCACGCTCTTGATGCCGGCCGTGATCTTTTCGTCAAACTTCACGGACATCGGAGGCACCACGGGGTGCTTCAAAAAGTCGCTCACGGCGGCGCGCAGTTCATCCACGCCAGTGCCTCGGGCCGCAACGAGCCCCACCACCGGGCAACCAAGCTTTTCCCGGAGTGCGTCAAGATTGATTTCGAGGTGATGCGCCTTCGCAATGTCGAGCATATTCACCACGACAATCATCGGCACGCGCATTTCAACGAGCTGAGCCGTGAGGTAGAGGTTGCGTTCGAGGTTGGACGCGTCGACGATGTTCACCACGCAGGACGATTCATTCGTCAAAATGTAGTCGCGGGCGACGCGTTCGTCTTCACCCGCGGTACTTGCGGGCGTAATGGAATAAATACCGGGAAGGTCAACGATTTCGATCTGTTCGTTGTTATAGGTGTAGTAACCAACCTTCTTTTCCACGGTCACGCCGGGCCAGTTGCCGACGTCCTGATGCGCCCCGGTAAGGGCATTAAAGAGCGTCGTCTTACCGCAGTTCGGGTTACCGACGACGCAGATAGTCTGCTTAGCCATATTGAGTGATGTAAGTAACAGTCAAAAAAGCTGATTAACCGAGTTCCACTTCCATGATGGCGGCTTCGTCCTTACGAACGCTGATGAAGCTGCCGCGAACGCGGATTTCGATGGGGTCGCCCAAAGGAGCGATGCGCACGACTTCAAACGGTGTTCCGGGCGTCGCACCCAACATCAGCAGACGCCGGCGATATTCCACGGCATCCTTGCTGTACTTCTTAATGCGGCCCTTGTCACCGGGATGGAGATCCTTAAGCAACATAGTGGTGATTTCCTTTAATGAACATAAATTTTGTTCGCGACGTCGTAGTTGACGCCGATGCGCCCGTCGCCGACGGCGATGAGGATGCTTTCGTCCGTACCGCCATAAAGAACCTTCACGGTTGACCCGCGGCGAAGCCCGAGATCCGCCAGGCGGTTCTCTTCACCCTCGTCGAGCTTCGTCTTGACGACGATGCCTTCGACGCCCTGGCCAAGTTCAGTGAGTTTTTTGATGGAAGATGTACTCATTTTCTGCGGTTACCTCTGAGCGGTTTACGAATCAAAACGGCACGCGAAGCGACCCTTCGCAGGGCTGTTCGCCGCGCATACTAATGAGACCCATTCTCATTTGCAAGATTTCGTAACAGGAATCGTTCTCATTCCTAAGGTTTTCTGACTAAACGCAAAAAAAGCGCCCGAGCCTCACTAAGCGTTATTGCTTAGGAAAACTCGGGCGCTTTTTCGTCCGTATTTTCAGTTTTGTCAGAATTTCTTCGGTAAAAGTGTAATAAGCGACGACGTATCCCAACGGCTGCCGCCCTGAGCTTCGACCTGCGCGTAGAAATTATCCACGAGCGCCGCCACGGGAAGCGCTGAGCCGTTGCGCTTCGCTTCATTCAACGCGATGGCCAGATCCTTACGCATCCATTTCACGGCAAAGCCGAAGTCAAAACGGTTTTCGAGCATCGTCGTGCCGCGCGCCGACATCTGCCAAGAGCCCGCGGCTCCCTTTTCAATGACGGAGAGCACCGTCTTCATGTCGAGTCCCGCGTTTTCACCGAATCGGATCGCTTCGGAAAGCCCTTCGACGAGCCCCGCGATCGCAATTTGGTTGCACATTTTGGCCAGCTGTCCCGCTCCGGCTTCTCCGATCCGCGTCACTGCACAGGCTTCGGCGGCGATGACGTCCTTAACGGCTTCAAACACCGCCGCATCGCCCCCGACCATAACGGTCAGGCACCCTTTTTCGGCGCCGGCTTCGCCGCCCGAGACCGGCGCATCCAAAAAGTGTTTGCCTTCGCGCGCAAAGCGCTCTGCCATCTCGCGCGCCACTTCCGCTGAATCCGTCGTGTGGTCCACGAAAACGGCATCCGCCTTCATACCGGCCAGTGCTCCGTTTTCGCCGTACACCACACTTCTCA
>ULYY01010365.1_pt1 | contig 12933 bp, 8 predicted proteins | sample 1962601 | NCBI WGS metagenome assembly ULYY01 (sample SAMEA4835875, study PRJEB28245) | human gut metagenome | biome: gut microbiome; material: fecal sample | place: Denmark | collected 2008 | reverse complement strand
CCGCCAGCACGGAGCCAAAGGTTCCCTTATGTGCATCCCGGGGGCGGGGCTGGATCTTTTGCCAAACAAAATCAGAAGTTGTTTCGAACATAGGCGGCTCCTTTCCTACTGTGGTTTAACCCCCCAGTCACGCTTTGCGTGACAGCCCCCGCTAATAGGGGGGCCCTTGGCATTTCGTAAAGCTCACCCTCTTTGCCAAGGCCTCCCCTATTAGGGCAACAACGACGACCGCCGCCAGTGGCGGAAACAGGGAGGAGTTGTTGGGGCAGCGGCCAGCGGGACGCAAGTGCAAAATTTTGCACAAAGCGGACGCTGGGAGCCGCAACCCGGACGGTGGCATCCCGCAGGGATGACGGAGAGGTTTAATCCGTTCCCTGCAAATACCTCCGGATCTCCTTCTCCGCTTCCTGCACCTCTTCATGGAACATGCGGGCAGAGACACGGAGGGCACCATGGCCCAGGATGATGACCTGTTCCATGCCATCGGAGGTGGCCACGCGGACGCGGCGGCCCTTGCCGATCTCATGGGTGACACGCTCGATGAACATATCGGCGGTCTCGGCTTCCCGGGTGTAGACCACATGGATATTGTGGTACTGCTCTATGCTACCGGGGCTGCCCGGCACACGGTAGGCATCGAACACAAGGATGAGCACGCACTTCTTAAAGCCCTGATAGTTGCAAAGGATGTCCATCAGCCTGTGGCGGGCCGCTTCCAGGCTCTCTTTGGAGAGTGCGTTCAGCTCGTCCCATGCAAAGATAATATTATAGCCGTCCACCAGCAGGTATTCGGGCTGGATCTCCCACTGCTCGGCGTTGAAATCAGGGCGTTCCCGCTTCTGGGTGGGGCGGAACGCCGCCAGCGGGTCCCGCTTGATGGGCCCATAGGTCTGTTCAAAGATCTTCAGCAGCTCAGCATCCTCTTCCAAAGTAGCACGGTAGGCGGCCATCCGGCGGGGACGGGCCTGCACCGCTTCCTCGGTCTTTGCAGTCTTGCCCCAGCCGCTGTCTACATGCATGTGGCTGCGCACCTGCTCCCAGGGCACCACAAATCCGGCCCCGTGGGCACAGAACACCGAATCCGCCGGGTTGTCGAGGTCGTGTTCCGGCTCATAGCCCGCAGCCTCGATGACCTCTGCTGCATTGTGGCAGGGACGGTAGCCGTCCAGCGTCAGGGTCAGGTGTCCCCTGCCCCGGGTGTAGCCCACCACCTCCATGGGGTAGCTGCGCATGGTGGAGGCCGGTGCCGTGCCGGTGAGCAGGGTGGTATCCCCGTCGGCTCCGGTCTCGGGCGGGTCAAAGCTGCCGCCCATGTTCTGGATATCGTTCATGGCGCGGCCCACGTTGTCAGAGGGCAGCTCCAGCCGGAAGGCATACCACGGCTCTAGCAGCTGGGTCTTGTGGATTTGGTCTGCCATCATCAGGCCCTGCCGGACGGCGCGGTAGGTCGCCTGCCGGAAGTCGCCGCCCTCGGTGTGCTTGAGGTGGGCGCGGCCCGCAATGAGGGTGATCTTCACATCGGTCAGGGGTGCCCCGATGAGCACACCCAGATGCTGCTTTTCCTCAAGGTGAGTCAGCACCAGCCGCTGCCAGTTCTTGTCCAGCACCTCTTCTCGGCAGTCGGCGGCAAACTGCATTCCACTGCCCCGGGGCAGCGGCTCCAGCTTGAGGTGGACTTCCGCATAGTGGCGCAGGGGCTCGTAGTGGCCCACACCCTCCATGGCTTCGGTGATGGTCTCCTTATACAGGATGCCGCCAGGGCCGAAGCTGACCTCCAGCCCGTACCGCTCGGCCAGCAGGCTTTTCAGCACCTCCAGCTGGATCTCGCCCATCAGCTGGACATGGATCTCTCCCAGGGTCTCGTTCCAGACCACATGGAGCTGGGGCTCCTCTTCTTCCAGCCGATGGAGCTTTCCCAGCGCGGCGTGCACATCCGCGCCCTCGGGCAGCAGCACCTGATAGCTCAGCACCGGCTCCAGTACCGGCAGGTCGCTGTCCCGTTCCGCCCCCAGACCCTCGCCCGGGCGGGCTTTGGTCAGGCCGGTAACGGCGCACACCTGACCGGGGCCGATGCACTCCGCCAGCGTAAACTTTGCGCCGGAGTAGAGCCGCAGCTGGTTGGCCTTTTCGGCCCACGGCTCCCCGTCGACCTCTCCGGTGAGCGGGGCTTTCACCTTGAGCGCGCCGCCGGTCACCCGCAGCCAGGTCAGGCGGTTCCCCTGCTCATCCTGGCTCACCTTGAACACCTTGGCCCCGAAGGCTTCCAGCGCGGGAGCCGGGCGGGTATAGCGGTCCAGGCCCTCCACCAGCGCATCCACACCCTGCAGCTTCAGGGCTGAGCCAAACCAGCAAGGAAACACATGCCGCCGGGCAATGGCGGGGATGAGGTCGGTATCGGTCAGGCTTCCCCGGTCCAGCATCGTCTCCATCAGCCGCTCATCGCAGAGAGCCAGCGCCTCGTCCCGGTCGGCCTGCTCTGCCCCAAAATCCACAAAGCCATCCCCCAGCCGACGGTTCAGCTGGGTCAGAAGCGCTTCCCTGCCCGGGCCGGGCAGGTCCATCTTGTTCACGAACACAAAGGTGGGGATGCGGTACCGCCGCAGCAGCCGCCAGAGCGTCTCGGTATGGCTCTGCACGCCGTCGGTGCCGCTGATGACCAGCACCGCATAATCCAGCACCTGCAGTGTCCGCTCGGTCTCCGTGGAAAAATCCACATGGCCCGGGGTGTCCAGCAGGGTAAAATCGGTATTGCCCGCCGTGAAGAGGGCTTGCTTGGAGAAAATGGTAATACCGCGCGCCTTTTCCAGCGCGTCGGTGTCCAGAAAGGCATCCTTATGGTCCACCCGGCCCAGCTTGCGGATGGTGCCGGTGCCGTAGAGCAGGGCCTCGGAAAGGGTGGTTTTGCCGCTGTCCACATGGGCCAGAATGCCGATGACCAGCTGCTTGTGCTCTTGTTCCATGCCGCGGCCCCCTTACAGTGCGCTGGCGATCAGCGCAGCAGCGACCAGCGGCAGGCCCAGCACCAGATTGGAGAGCAGGCTGCAATAGGTGCGCTCCTCGGGTTCCAGCTCCTCAAAGGAGACGATTTTCTCATCCGCATAGTCGATGATGGAGCGGGTGGAGTGGATCTTTTTCTGCCGCTTGCCCATCCCCTTGAATTCCTCCAGCAGATGGTGGATGGTCACGCCATCCAGCCGCAGGTAGTCCACCCAGGCCCAGATGAGCAGCACCACGCCGCACAGAAAGCCCGGGGCCTCCCAGATGGTAAACGTGCCATCGCTGACATAGCGCTGCCACAGCAGCATCAGCACGGCCACAATGGAGGTGCGGGTCACGGTCTTATATAAAATGGGGTGGAACATATAGCGTTTGTACATCGAGGTCAGTTTCTTCATGGTGCGCTCCTTATTGATACAGATACATTTTATTGTATCATGTTTTTGTGAAAAAAGATAGCTGTTTTGTGCGCACAGCGTGAACAGTTTCTCTCTTTCGCCTGTTCTTCACAGATATACAGTTCTTTCCATTTTATAGTAATTTTTTCCACATTCTTTTCCCATGAAAGTGTTTGTCACCGTTTTGTTTCCAATTCTATGCTGTGGCGGATTGACTTCTTTCCAGTAAAGTGCTAAAATATACCGTGGTGCGACTTTTGTCTTTCCTGTGCACTTTTTGGAAAGGCAGACAGCCTCACTGCGTTTAGGAAAAGGAAAAACGCGCGGCTCTGTCCGCGCAAGATCTGGGAGGATCATCCAATGAGCTTCAATTTTGATCGCCGCACCTTCCTGAAGGGTGCAGGTGCTGTGGGTGCCGCCAGCCTGCTGGCAGCCTGCGGCGAAAAGTCCAACAACACCGGCAATGGTGCTGCCGCCAGCGGCGCTGCTGCCCCCAACTCCACCGGCGCTACCCCCCTGAAGGAATTCATCTCCTTTGAGAGCGGCAACCGTGAGCTGGAAAGCTGGAACATGCTGTACACCCAGAAGGCTGAAGATGCCAACGTGGTCACCAACCTGTGGGACGGCCTGCTGAGCTTTGACTGCTACGGCAAGGTGGTGCCCGCCATCGCTTCCAGCTGGGAGCACAATGAGGATGCCACTGTCTGGACCTTCCACCTGCGGGACGACGTGGACTGGGTGGATTGCAACGGTGAGGTGAAGGCTCACCTGACCAGCAAGGACTTCCTGGTTGGTTTTGAATGGGTGATGAACGCCATCAAGAACGAGGCCAACAACACCTCCATGCCCAACGATACCATTGTGGGCGCTTACGAGTACTATGAGCTGACCAAAGAAGCCGGTGACGCTGCCGCTGACATGACCTACGAGGACATGCTGGCTGCCGGTGTGGGCATCGAAGCTCCGGATGATTACACTCTGGTGTTCACCTGCCCCAGCGCCTGCCCCTACTTTGATACCGTTGCCGCCTACAACAGCTTCTACCCCGTGGCTCCTGCTCTGATCGAGGAGCTGGGTGTCGAGGGCTTCCGGAGCTGCGACAACACCACCATGTGGTACAACGGACCCTATGTGGTGGAGGAGTACATCCAGGGCAACACCAAGAGCTACATCCCCAACCCCAACTACTACGATGCTGCCAACGTCAGCCGCTTTGAGCGCTTCACCGTCACCATGATCAGCGACGGTTCCATCAGCCTGCAGCTGTATCAGAACCGCGAGCTGGACGAGGTGGACCTGGGCGAGAGCAACATCACCACCATTCAGTCCGATCCTTCCAACGAGTACAATCAGCAGCTGTGCGAGAAGCGTGCCAAGAAGTTCAGCTACTGCTTCATCTTCAACTACGACAAGAAGAACACCGATGGCACCCCCGATGAGAACTGGAACAAGGCCATTGCCAACAAGGCCTTCCGTCAGTGCTTCTCCAAGGGCATGGTGCTGAACAAGTTCTTCGCCCGTTACAACCCCATCAATCCCCTGAAGTGCGAGAACGATTTCTTCACCATGAAGGGCCTGTGCTACACCTCTGACGGCACCGACTACACCAACCTGGTGGCCAAGGAGATGGGTCTGGACGGCGAGGCTTACGATGGCAAGACCATGAAGCGCCTGCGCGCCAACAACGGCGACATCACCGAGCTGAAGAAGCAGGCCATGGAAGAGCTGAGCGCCATTGGTGTCACCTTCCCTGTTCACTGCTCCTACTATATTCTGGCTGGCTCCACCTCCGCTCTGGACAGCGCAACCGTGCTGAAACAGTGCTTCACCGACAGCTTCGGCGATGACTTCATCGTGCTGGATATCAACACCTTCGTGTCCTCCACCATGAAGGAAGTCGTGGCTCCCAAGCTGCAGAGCTTCGTCCACATGGGCTGGGGCGCTGACTTCGGCGATCCCATCAACTTCCTGACCCAGATCATCGTTCACGACGACAATGCTTACTACAGCTGCAACATGACCAACATCGCAGGCATTGTGAACAATGGCCCCGCCAGCTACCAGAAGGATCTGGTTGCCGCCTACGAGAAGTTCACCGATCTGGTGAACGAGGGCCGTTCCATCGTTGACGACACTGATGCGCGCTACGCCGCATTTGCCAAGGCCGAGGCTTACTTCCTGGACGAGAACCTGATCTTCCCCACCGTCTACGATATCACCTGGTGCCTGACTCACGTCAACGAGTACAGCAAGATCAACGCTATGTATGGTCCCTGCAACTACAAGGCTGTGAACTGGGAGACCAGCGAGGAGGCTTACACCACCGAACAGTACGATGCGTTTGCCGCCGCATTCGACGCAGCCACCCAGGCCTGATCGCGTGAACCCATAGCAAAAAGCAGAACCGGACGTTTTTGAAGCGTCCGGTTCTTTTTTTGCTCCCTGACAGCACAAAACCCCGCCGCACGGGAAAGTTCCCAGCGCGGCGGGGTCATTGTGTTAAAATACAGGAAAGCGGTTCAGCTTACAGCTGGCTTTCATACTCCTTGCGGTAGCCTTCCAGCTCACGCTGGTTGCCATACACAAAGTGGCCGTTTGCAATCTCTTCCCAGACCGGCTTGTCCACGCTGTAATCGTGGATCGAGGGATCATAGACCAGCAGCTTCTTGTGCTTTTCCAGGCTGGGGTCAGGGATGGGAACCGCGCTCAGCAGGGCTTTGGTGTAGGGATGCAGCGGATGGAGGAACAGCTCCTCCGCCTCAGCCAGCTCCACGATACGGCCCTTGCTGATAACAGCGATACGATCCGAGATGAACCGGACCACCGACAGGTCATGTGCAATGAACAGGTAGGTCAGGCCACGGCTCTTCTTCATCTCGTTCAGCAGGTTCAGCACCTGTGCACGGATGGAGACATCCAGTGCAGAGATGGGCTCGTCGGCCACGATGAACTCCGGCTCCATGACCAGTGCACGGGCAATGCCGATGCGCTGGCGCTGACCGCCCGAGAACTCGTGGGGGAAGCGGGAGGCAAACTCCGGCAGCAGGCCGACCTCATGCAGGGCGTTCATCACCTTTTCATGCAGGTCTTCCTGGTCCTTGTAGAGATGATGGTTCAGCAGGCCCTCAGCAATGATATACTCCACCTTGGCGCGCTCGTTCAGCGAAGCCATGGGGTCCTGGAAGATCATCTGGATCTTACGGATGACCTCTCTGTCCAGTTCCTTGGAGATCTTGCCGTTGATCTTCTGGCCCTTGAAGAAGATGTCGCCGCCGGAGGTCGGGTTGATGCGGCAGATGGCACGGCCAATGGTGGTCTTGCCGGAGCCGGACTCGCCGACCAGCGAGAAGGTCTCGCCCTTATAGATGTCAAAGTTGACATGATCGACAGCAACAAATTTCTTCTTACCGGAGCCAAAGGTGATCTGAAGGTCTTTCAGCTCAATCAGCTTTTCACGCTCAGCCATTTAAGTTGGAACCTCCCATCTTTCCCATTTTCTCACGCAGGTTCTGGATGGAGTGCGGCCGCTCGATCTTGGGAGCGCGCGGGTCCAGATACCAGGTCTTTGCGGCGTGGGTCTCGGACACCTGGAAGAACGGAGGCTCTTGCACAAAGTCGATTGCCAGCGCATGCTTGTTGCGGGGCGCAAATGCGTCACCCTTGATCTCGTTGAACAGGTTCGGGGGAGTACCATCCACGCTGGGCAGGGCCTCACCCTTGGTGCCCAGCTGCGGCAAAGCCTGCAGCAGAGCCCAGGTGTAGGGGTGCCATGCGTCGTAGAAGATCTCCTCCACGGTGCCGTATTCCACGATCTGGCCGGCATACATCACGGCCACACGGTCTGCCACGTTTGCCACAACGCCCAGGTCATGGGTGATGTAGATAACGGACATGCCCAGCTCCTTCTGCAGGTCGCGGATCAGCTGCAGGATCTGTGCCTGAATGGTCACGTCCAGTGCAGTGGTGGGCTCGTCGCAGATCAGGATCTGCGGGCGGCAGGCCGCTGCAATGGCAATGACGACACGCTGACGCATACCGCCGGAGAACTCGTGGGGGTACTGCTCGTACCGACGCTCGGGGTCGGGGATACCCACCTTGCCCAGCATCTCGATGGCAGCCTTTTTGGCTTCCTCACCCTTCAGACCCTGGTGATGCTCAATGCTCTCCTGGATCTGCTTGCCGATCTTCTTCAGCGGGTTCAGGCTGGTCATAGGGTCCTGCATGACCATGGCGATCTTCTTGCCGCGGACACCCAGCCAATCCTTCTCGGTGAACTTGGTCATATCGCGGCCTTCAAACATGATGGAGCCGCCGGTGATCTTACCGTTGGCATCCAGCATACCCACAAAGTTCTTGGTGAATACGGACTTGCCCGAGCCGGACTCGCCCACGATGGCAAGGGTCTCGCCTTCGTACAGGTCCAGCGAGCACTTGCGGATGGCGTTCAGCTTGCGACCGCGCAGGCTGAAAGTGATCTCCACGTCTTTGGCAGAGATAATCGGTTGTCTATCCATTTACGTCTCTCTCTCCAATCTATCAAACGTGGTTGCGCGGATCAGCCGCATCCGACAAAGCGTTGCCCATGATATAGAAAGAAATGGAAATGATGGACACGATGGATGCAGGGAAAACCAGCAGGTACGGATAATCCAGGAAGAAGCCGCGCACCTTGCTCAGGATCAGGCCCAGAGAAGGCGTGTCGATGCCCAGGCCCAGGCCCAGGTAAGACAGCGTGGATTCCAGGTTGATGGTGCCCGGGATGGACAGTGCCATACGCAGGATGATAACGGAGACCAGATACGGCAGGATGTTCTTGGTCAGCACGCGCCACAGCGGAGTGCCCAGGCAGCGGGACGCGAGGTTATACTCGCGGTCACGGAACATGAACACCATGTTGCGGACACGGCGTGCCATGGAAAGCCAGTTGATGGCGATCATGGAGATGGCCATGATCCAGAAGCTCTGGCCCACCATCAGGGCGATCAGGGTCATATAGATGATATAGGGCACGTTGTCGATCAGGTTGTACAGCTCCGTGAAGAAGCGGTCCAGACTGCGCACATAGCCCCAGATCAGGCCGAAGATCACGCCCACGATGCTCTCGCCCACGGCGACCACCAGAGCCAGACGGATGGAAACCTGGGTGGCGTACCACACCTGGCACCAGTAGTCACGGCCCAGGTTGTCAGTACCGAACCAGTACTCACTGTTGGGCTTGATGAAAGCCTTGCTGGAATCAGAGATCAGGGTGGTGTAGTGATACTTGCCAATGCCCAGCGCAATGAAGGAGAACACCGTCAGCGCCAGGAACAGGATCAGGCAGAAGACAGCGACCTTCTGCTTGAGGAAGTTCTGGATGACAGAACCCCAATAGGAATAGTTGGAGTAGCCGATGCGTTCAGCTTCTTCCGGGGAATAATCCACAAAGTAGAACAGTTCTTCGGGCTTCTTGCCCTCAAAATCCGATGCCTTAGCCATCAGCGAGCCTCCTCCTTTCCGGTCAGAGTAATACGGGGGTCAACCACCATCATCAGCACATCGCCCAGGAACACGCCCACGATGCCCAGCACAGCGTAGAGGATGACTAGCGTCTGCACAACGTTCAGGTCATAGCGCTGGATGGCATCCGTCAGCAGGGGGCCCATGCCGGGAACGGAGAAGAACCGTTCCATCAGCAGGGAGCCGCCCACCGTCAGCAGGATGGACTGGGGGATATACTGCACCATGGGAACCATGGCGTTGCGCAGAACATGCTTAAACATGATCTCGCGGGAGCTCAGGCCCTTGACACGGGCCAGCTTGATATAGTCGCGGGTCAGCTCATCCACCATGTAGCGGCGGGTCCACAGGGCATAGCCTGCAATGGATGCCAGCGAAAGGCAGGTGATGGGCAGCACGCTGGAAGCACTCACATTGCGGGTGGAATACAGCGTGGGGAATCCCAGGTACTTGGAACCAAGGACCAGCACCAGAGAATACGACACCAGCGACGGGACCGCGTTGACGAACACGGTGTAGGCCGTGCCGATCCAGTCGAATACCTTGTCCTTGAATGCCGCCTGCAGGATGCCCATCAGCACACCGACCACCAGAGAGATGGCGGACGCCGTGAGGCCCAGACGCATGGAGACACCAAACTTTTTACCAATGACCTTGACCACCGTGGCACCGTTCTGGATGCGGCGGGAAGTGCCGAAATCCAGATGCAGCAGGCTGTTGTAGAACTTGACCAGCTGGGTGGGGATGGGATCGGTCAGGCCAGCTGCTTCCAGAGCGGCGGTCTTCTGCTGATCGGTAAACTTCATGAGCTGTTCCTCAGTGAAGTAGTAGTCCGTCGGCAGGCAGCGCATCATCAGGAAAACTGCTGTTGCGATCAGAAAGATTGTGACAAGCGACTGGAGCAGCCGCTTAACCGTGTATTTTAACATGTTATCGAACCCTTAACTTTTATTTCTACCCTTTCGGGCGGGGAAACGGGGAACTTAAGCCTTGGTGGCTGCGTCGAATGCAGCGGCGAACTCCTCGTACTGCTCGGTGGTGTAAGCCTCTTCGCTGGTCTCCCAGTTGACAGCCTTGTAGTTGCAGGGACCATACATAGCGTTGATCTTGCTGTACTCGTTGGCGTGGGTCAGAGTCCAGGAAACATCGAAGTTGCAGGGGCAGGCCAGAACGCTGTTCAGCATGCTGGCCTCAGCCTTTGCAAAGGCAGCGTAGCGGGCATCGGTATCATCAACGATGGCCTTTGCGGTGTTGACCAGATCGGTGAACTCCTCGTAGCAGGCCACCAGATCCTTCTGCCAGTCAGCGGGGCCGGCCTCGACGATCTTGGCGATGTTGGAGTAGTACCAGCTGTAGTAAGCGTTGTCGTCGTGCAGGATCTCCTGACCAACGAAGTTGACGGGATCGCCGTAGTCAGCGCCCCAGCCGTTGATGACGAAGCTCTGCAGCTGAGGATTACGGACTTCCTGAGTGATGGAGGAGACGTAGGTCTTGATGTCCAGCACGATGAAGTCATCGCCGAAGCTGTCGGTGAAGCACTGCTTCAGCACGGTAGCGGTATCCAGAGCGGTGGTGGAACCGGCGATGATGTGGTAAGCAGCGTGGACGGGGAAGGTGACGCCGATGGCGCTCAGCTCGTCCATGGCCTGCTTCTTCAGGTCAGCAATGTCGCCGTTGTTAGAACGCAGGCGGATCATGGTCTTGCCGTCGTAAGCCTCGCCGTCGAAGCCCATCTCCTTGGCCACCAGGGTGGTGTACTCCTGGCCCTGGGTGTTATAGCAGACACCCGGCATGGTGTAGTAGTCGTTCTCGCACTTCAGGGGGTTGATCTTGTTGGTACGGGCATAGTAGTTGGTCAGATTCAGGCCCTTGTAGAAGCACTGACGGAAGGCAGTGTTGGCAATTGCCTTGTTCCAGTTGTCGTCGGGGGTGCCGTCCTCGTTGTTCTTCTGGTAGTTGAAGTGCATCTGGTAGCTGTACTTCTTGGGGCGCTTCTCACACAGCTGAGCATTGTACTCGCTGTTGGGATCAGCCTGGATGGTGGTCAGGGTGCTCTCGCCCACATCCATCTCGTCCAGCTCACGGTTCTGATACAGCTGGAAGGTGACGGTGCCGTCGCTGATCATGGTGACGGTGAAGCGGTCGAAGCGGGACACATCGTTTGCACCAAAGTAGTTGGGGTTGGGGATGTAGCTCTTGGTGTTCTGGCTGATGAACTCCTCCACCACATAGGGACCATTGTACCACATGTTGGTGTAATCGCAGGCACGGAAGCCCTCGATGCCCAGCTCGTTGATCAGATCCTCAGAGACGGGGTAGAAGCTGGTGTAGGCAGCAACGGTATCGAAGTAGGGGCAGGGATCCTTGCAGGTGAAGACCAGGGTGTAATCATCCGGAGCCTCAACGCCCACGCCTGCATCCAGCATATCCTGGTAGGTCAGGTCGGCAGCGGCATCGCCCATATCGCTGGTCTTCTGATAGTAATCAGCAGCACCGGTCAGGGTCTCGTTGGGCATGGAGGTGTTGTTGGCCTGGTTCTTGGCTGCGTTCAGCACCCACTCCAGACCCACGAGGAAGTCCTTGCTGGTCAGGTGAGCCTTGACCTCGCCGTTCACATCCACCCAGTCCACATCGTCGCGGAGGTTGAAGGTCCAAACGGAAGAGTCCTCATTGTGGCTCCACTCCTTGGCCACGGAAGGCACAGCCTTGCCGTAGCAGTCAAAGCTCAGCAGGCCTTCCCACAGGTTGGTGGTGACATTCATGTCGGAAGCCATCTGGCTGTACAGCATGTTCCAGCTCTCCAGCTCACGGTTGGTGCTCTCCCAGGAGATGAACTCCTTCAGCGGGGTAGCGCCGGTGGTGTTGGGAGCGCTGGTAGCACCAGAGGAAGCGGCGGTGGAGCTGCTGCCAGAGTTGCCGCCGCAGGCGGCCAGAATGCCGGCGGCACCAACGACACCGGAAGCCTTCAGAAAGCTGCGGCGGCTGATTGCATGAGACTCGTAGTTGTTGTTCATTGTGTTTTCCTCCCTATAATAATTCCGTGCTTCAGTGCATGGTGCAGGGCGGGATGTCCTGCTGTTTTCCCACTATTCTGCGGAGGTTTTTTGAATCCTGTATTGCCAGGGAATACAAAAGAGCGCAGAAACAGACCCCTCTGTCTGCACCTGTGCTCCTCCCGCAAAACCTTAACACGTCATATATTGTACCATTGAAATAAAAAGATGTCAATGGAGCACACACAGCTTTTTCTTCAAAAAGCAAAGTCTGCCGCGCAAAAACGATGAAATATATTTGCTTTTACATGGTAAAGCGTGTAGGAAATTTAACAGACAATGCTGCGGACAAAACAACCGGAATTGTTCTTGTCAAAAAGACACCGTATTTTCTGCTTTATATTCTAAAAGAGCAGGCGCTCCACGCTTTGCGAAGAGCTCCTGCTTTTGGAAAACCGAATTATTAAAACAAGTCACCGTGCCAGAGCGTTCTGGATCTTTGCAAAATCCTCCAGCGTCAGGGCCTCGGGACGGATGCGGGCATCGAAACCGGCGGCTTCAATGGCAGCGGTCACGGCATCCTTGTGCATCCCCAGGCCGCTGGCAATGGCATTGGCTGCAGTCTTGCGCCGCTGGCCAAAGGCCGCGCGCACAAGGGCAAAGTAGCCCTCCTCGTCCTCCACCTGCACGGCGGGAGTGGGGCGGATCTCCATCCGCACCACAGCGCTGGTCACCTTGGGGGCCGGGTAAAAGCTGCCCGGGGCGGCGGTGAACATCATCTTAGAGGTCGCGTAATAGCTCACCGCACAGCTGATGGCGCTGGAGGCCCGGGTGCCCGGGGCGGCAGCCAGACGATCGGCAGCTTCCTTCTGCACCATCACGGTCAGGCTCTCGATGGGCAGGCGGTCACCCAGCAGCTTCATCACAATGGGGCTTGTAATATAGTAGGGCAGGTTGGCGCAGACTGCCACCGGCATCCCGGGGAACTCCTGCGCGATCAGGGCTTTCAGATCCACCTTAAGCACATCCTGCAGCACCAGCTTGAA
>ULYY01024251.1_pt1 | contig 13014 bp, 13 predicted proteins | sample 1962601 | NCBI WGS metagenome assembly ULYY01 (sample SAMEA4835875, study PRJEB28245) | human gut metagenome | biome: gut microbiome; material: fecal sample | place: Denmark | collected 2008 | reverse complement strand
GCACTGCCGGGGCTTGGAACATCGACCCCGCTTTTGCGTGAACCCCGCCTCTATCAGGCAGATTGGCTGCTTAGATTTTATGGATTCCAGGCAGGTGAATTATTGTCGGAAGAAAAGCCGGATTTCAATGAACTGATCGATCCAAAGTGTGACTGGGCATTACGCCATCTCGAACAATTTCCTGTGGAAATAGAGACTGCAAGTTATGCAAGACTGCTTCGGGTACCGGGAATCGGTCCCAAATCCGCCAGCCGGATCACACATGCAAGACGGTATGGAAGACTGGATTTTGCAAGTTTAAAGAAGATGGGTGTGGTACTTAAGCGGGCGCATTATTTTATTACCTGTGGGGGAAAACAGATGTATCATACACCTATTGAAGCATCGTATATTATGAGACAACTGGTGAGTGTAGATAAGAAAGATGTATGGAATATAGAACATTCCAATGAATCTTATGTGCAATTGTCGTTGGCAGACTTTGGAATAGGGTAGGAAATTATGAAGATATATACTTGTAAGGATCGTCTGGAGGACATTATGACCTGCATCTATGATGCCTGGTCGGAAGCTTTACGAATCGGTCATGATCAGATACAATTAAAGAAAGAACCGATATTACAGCAGACAATGTTTGATGAATATGTCCATGTAGACGGGGATAATGTGAAAGCAGAAAAAGTAATTCGTTCCGTTCGCAGGGATATTTCCGATGAAGCATATCTGGATATATATTATGCAACCCTTTCTGCGGAGGAAGATGCGTTACAGGCAATCTATAATTTTCTGCGTGTCGGATTTGCAGTGGGAAGTAAGGTACTGGAACAGTATTCGAATCCTCATGTGATGCGCATATTGGAACTTCGGCGGAAAGTCGGTAATGAAAGCCATCATTTTAATGAATTTGCACGATTCCAGTCGCTGGACAGAAAGGTCTATGTCAGTCATCTGGAACCCAAAAGTGATGTGATCATGCTGGTTGGCAGACATTTTGCGGACCGGATGCCATCAGAACATTGGATGATCATAGATGATAACCGGAAAACAGCATGCGTACATCCAAAAGACGGAACAAACTATCTGCGTTATCTGACGGATGACGAATTTGAGTCACTTCGTAAAACAGAACAGTATGAAGATGAATATACAGAGATGTGGAAGACGTTTTTTCAGGCGGTTGCAATCAAAGAGAGGGAGAATTATGTGTGTCAGCGGAATTTGTTCCCAATCTGGAAGAGGAAGCATGCGGTGGAATTCAGAACGCTAAGGATATGAGCATAAAAACTTGCGAATCCTGAAAGAAATATCTGTCAGGAAGAGAATCATTGAAAGGGGAACAAATCAATGCAGCAAAATTTAAAAGTGTTAATGTTAAATGGAAGCCCACGGGCTAATGGCAATACATCTGTTGCATTAAAAGAAATGGAACAGGTATTTAAAGATAACGGAATCGAGACAGAGATCATACTGGTCGGCAATAAAGATATTCGAGGCTGTATCGCTTGTGGTTCCTGCTATGAGAAAGGCAAATGAGTATTCAACGATATGGTAAATGAACTGGCACTAAAGTTTGAAGAAGCCGATGGACTTGTCGTTGCAAGCCCGGTATATTATGCGTCAGCAAATGCGACACTGATTGCTTGTCTTGATCGTTTGTTCTACAGCAGTCATTTTGACAAGACAATGAAAGTCGGAGCAAGTGTTGTATGTGCGAGACGCGGTGGTTGTTCAGCAACATTTGATGAATTGAACAAGTATTTTACAATCTCCGGAATGCCGGTTGCATCAAGCCAGTATTGGAACAGCATTCATGGACGTATGCCGGGTGAGTCAGAGCAGGACGGAGAAGGAAAACAGACGATGCGTACACTTGCAAGAAATATGACATTCTTGATGAAGAGTATTGCGCTTGGAAAAGAACAGTTCGGATTACCGGAACAGGAAGAACGAATTGCGACACACTTTATACGGTAAGAGAAGTGGAGAGAAGAAAATGTCAGATAAACGTATTTTTGAAAGATTTGAATTTAGAAATATAAAACAGGATGAAGCAGAAGAAGCCGCAGAGATCGAAAGGATCTGTTTTCCACCGAATGAAGCCTGTTCTAAGAAGCATATGAAAGACCGTGTTGCCGGAATTGCGGATTTATTTCTGGTAGCGATTGATAAAGAAAATGGAAAGATGGCAGGTTTTTTAAATGGACTAGCAACGGATGATGAGATATTAAAGGACGAGTTCTTTACAGATGCCAGTCTGCATAACCCGGAAGGCAAGAATGTCATGCTTCTGGGACTGGATGTACTGCCGGAATACCGCAGTCAGGGGCTTGCAAGAGAACTGGTACGCCGGTATCTCGAAAGAGAATGGGGAAGGGGAAGAAAAGAGATTATCCTTACCTGCCTGGAATCGAAGGTAGCGATGTATGAGAAATTCGGATTTAAAGATAAAGGAATCGCGCAGTCAACCTGGGGCGGGGAAGAATGGCATGAGATGAGTGTAAGCATTTAAAAAGGAGTGGGACATTGACGTCCCACTCCTTTTGATATAAACTATTATCTATATGTCTATAGTAAAATATAGACGTTATATTATAGTTAAAAGAGTAAGGAGAGTACATACGAATGAAGAGTTTTTATGAGTGGTACAGAAAACACATCACCGGTGCGATTTTCGGCGGATTGATCCTCGGAATCCTGACCGGACTGTTTTTGGCGGGACGGTTTAAAGTGGTTCTGACTGCAACGAGTGTACTGGGAAGCATCTATATGAGTGCATTGAACATGATGATCTTCCCGCTGGTATTCTGTTCGATCGTAATGGGTATTGCAAGCATCGGAAGTGCCAGGACGACAGGTAAGATCACAGGAGCGGCAATGCTGTTCTTCCTGTGCACCACAGCGCTGGCAAGTTTTGTCGGACTGATCATTCCGAGACTGATCCGTCTTGGAAAAGGTGTCAGCTTTAAGATGGCTACATCTGATATTCAGGCAACAAAGATGGACAGTATATTAGATACAGTGAAAGGACTGATTCCTTCCAATCCGGTGTCTGCATTTGCAGAGGGTAATATGCTGCAGGTGCTGGTATTTGCACTGATCATGGGCTTCACATTGATCGCGATCGGAGAAAAAGGAGAGCCATTATTAAAGGTAATTGATTCGTGCAACGAAGCATGCCTGAAGATTATCAGTACGGTTATGTATTTCACACCGATCGGAGTATTCTGTACGATCGTCCCTGTCGTAGAGGCAAATGGAACAAAGACGATCGTATCACTGGCTACACAGCTGATTATCTTATATGTTGCGTTCTTTGGATTTGCATTTGTTGTATATGGCGGTGCAGTAAGCATTCTCGGAAAGACAAGTCCGGTGAAGTTCTTCAAAGCGATCATGCCGGCAGCACTGAATGCATTTGGTACATGCTCAAGTTCAGCAACGATTCCTCTCAGCAAAAGTTGTGTGGAAGATGAGCTGGGCGTACCGAATCAGATATCCAGTATCACAATTCCGCTTGGAGCAACTGTTAACATGGACGCAGTATCAATCCTGATGTCGTTTATGATCATGTTTTTTGCAAATGCATGTGGCGTACATGTCAGTATTCCGATGATGATCATCATCCTTCTGGCGAATGTTCTTCTGTCAGTTGGAACACCGGGAATCCCGGGAGGAGCAATCGCATCGTTTGCGGCACTGGCAACAATGGCAGGTCTTCCGGCCGGAGTCATGGGTGTGTATATCAGCATCAATACATTATGTGACATGGGAGCAACCTGTGTGAATGTAATCGGTGATATGGCCGGATGTGTCGTACTGAAAGAGAAGATTGAGATTGAAAAATAAAATGAAAACCTCAGAAAAACAAAATATATTAACAAGAACCTGGGTGGTTGCAGCACTGGCGTGTGTCTGCTGCATCTTATGGGGCAGCGCAATTCCCGTGATCAAGACAGGCTACCGGATCCTGGCAGTCGATTCAGCGGACACTGCAAGTCAGATTGTCTTCGCCGGTATCCGGTTTGCATTGGCTGGAATTCTGGTGTTAGTATTTGCATCTATCCGTGAAAAACATATGGTTCTTCCGGATGGAAAAGTATTCCGCTATGCGATTCCTGTCTGTTTTGCGCAGACCTTTGTCCAGTACTTTTTCTTCTACATCGGAGTGGCACATACCTCCGGTGTAAAAGGCGGAATTATCACTGGTCTTGGAAATTTTATCGCAATTTTAATGGCATGTCTGATAGTAAGAAATGAAAAGATGACAGGCAGAAAACTTGCCGGTTGTGTTCTCGGATTTGCAGGAGTCGTGATCATCAACATGGCAGGCGGCTCTATGGATATGGGTTTCAGACTGACAGGAGAAGGCTTTGTGCTGATCGCACAGTTGTCCTATGGAGCATCCACCGTACTGATTAATATTTTCTCCCAAAAAGTATCACCGGTTATATTAAGCGGATGTCAATTCTTCATGGGTGGCGTCTTGCTGTTTGTAGTAGGAATCCTCATGGGTGGACATCTGGATCACATGTCTGTTGCAGGAGCGGTATTGATCCTGTACCTGGCGATGGTATCGGCTGTAGCATATACACTCTGGTCAGTTCTGCTGGCACATAATGAAGTGTCAAAAGTAGCAATCTTTGGATTTGTCAATCCGCTTTGCAGTGTGGTGTTATCGGCACTGGTTCTTGGAGAAGTAAGCCAGGCATTTAATGCGAGAAGTCTGATCGCACTGATTCTGGTATGTGTGGGAATTTATATTGTGAATTATAAAAATAAAAAGTAGATTGCAGAGGACATCTTAAAAAAACCGTAATGAAATGTGAATAAAGCAAGAGGCTGAAAAGTTCTTTCTAAAAAGAATTTTTTCAGCCTCTTTTGCATGTCAGCGATATAGAGTTTACAATTTCCCTTCCGGAATCTTACTGATAATCGTTTTATAAATTCTGATCAAAAATGTCATAGACACAATAAATGATATTACTTCCGCAATCGGGAAAGACCACCATACAACGTGCAGTCCGCCGATCTTAGACAGGATATAAGCAGCAGGGATCAGTACAACCAGCTGACGCATGATAGATACGATCATGCTGAATACTGCTTTACCGAGTGCCTGGAATACGGTACCGGCAATGATACAGAACCATGCGATCAGGTAGTGTATACCGATGATACGAAGTGCCGGAACACCAATCTTCAGCATGTCAGCAGATGCGTTGAACATTCCAAGTAATACCTGTGGAATACCTTCAAAACAGAGGAATCCGACAAAAGTAAGGCAGAATGCAGTTGTCAGACTGATCCGGATCGTCCGGATCATACGTTTTCTCTGCTGTGCACCGTAGTTGTAGGCAATGATCGGTGTGATACCATTATTCAGTCCGAATACCGGCATGAAGAAGAAGCTTTGAAGCTTAAAGTATACACCGAATACGGCAGTTGCGGTAGAAGAGAATTCGATCAGGATGCGGTTCATCGAATAGGTCATGATCGATCCGATAGACTGCATAATAATAGACGGAATACCAACGGCATAAATGTGTCCGATCAGGCTTATGTCCGGACGGAATCCATTAAAGCTTAAGGATACTTCATGGTTATATTTGTGATTGCAGGTTCCGGCTACGATGCCGGCTACGCACTGTCCGATGACGGTGGCAACGGCAGCTCCGGTTACCCCCATCTTCGGGAATCCGAGAAGTCCGAAGATCATAATCGGGTCAAGGATGATATTGGTGATGGCACCGCATAACTGAGAAGTCATACTGAAGATTGTTCTTCCGGTAGAAGTCAGTAATCGTTCAAAGAAAATCTGTGTAAACAAACCAAAAGAAAAGATCATAACTGTACTCAGGTAATCAATTCCAAGATTCATGATCTCGACATCTGCATTTCCAATCTGGCTTGCATAGAACGGTTTTACAATCGTAAAGCCAAGGATTAAAAATATAATGTAACTGATGGCATAGATAAATGCTGCATTATCAGCAATCTTATTCGCTTTTTTAAAGTTGCGCTCTCCCAGGGACTTGGAAAGGAGTGCGTTCATGCCGACGCCGGTACCGGTAGCTACCGCGATCAGAAGTGTCTGAAGCGGAAAAGCCAATGAAACGGCAGTCAGCGCATTTTCCGATAATTTTGCTACGAAGATACTGTCAACGATGTTATAAAGTGCCTGTACCAACATGGAAATCATCATTGGCAGGGACATGTTAAATACTAATTTTCCGACGGGCATGGTTCCCATCTTGTTCTCTGCTATGGGAGCAGATGATTGATTTTTACTCATAAATCTCTTTCCTCCACAGTGACGCCGGTAAACCAGAGCGCCTGTTCATACAATTTCATTCTGTCTGTTATCTGACCCAAAAATATATATTAACATGAATGCAGAAAGGATTCAATCATTTGAATGCTGGATCGGACGATATTCGTAGCTCGGTTTGAAATCCTTCTTGTCATATAACGTATCATAATATTGAAAGATACGATCCATTACTTTTGAGATCTGTGTCTCATCCGGTTCATACAGAATGAGCAGATACTGCATGGAACTGTAGCGGGTACAGATGTCTACCCTGCGGATTTTTTCATGAATGGCCTGTTCCATACATAATTCCCGATAATCAAGGTTCAGGTCACCATTGTAACGGCCACTTTCGCTCAGAGCATGGGCAATTAATCCTAGATCTTTGCCGGTCACCTCATTTTCGGAAAAATCCAGTTCCATCTGCTGATAGAAGAAGAATCCCTGCTTTCCGTTTTGTTTTACATGATAGAGTGCTTTATCGGCTTTGGAATAGCAATCTTCAAAAGGTTCGCCCTTTGCACTCAGATATAATCCCGCGGAGATAGAAGCATATTGGATCTCAGGATCTTCTGATGTGGCATGTTCGAACTTTTCAAAAAGATTCTGAATAAATGCTGTCACCTGTTCCTTGTCTGTTTCAGGAATGAAGAGCAGGAACTCATCACCGCCGAGACGGCATACGATAGAATTCGGCGAGACTTCCGTAAGAAGCGTACCGAGAACTTTCAGTGCTCTGTCACCTGCTTTATGTCCATGGATATCATTGATCTTTTTCAGATTGTCCATATCTATGAAGATGAGGCATCCGCTATATTGCTACATGAATTGTGCAGTGAGCTTTTCACCTCTGCTCCGCATCGGAAGTCCGGTGAGGAAGTCAAAGCTTTCACTGTCTTCCTGCGTCTGTAGCTTAGACATGACATTTGAAACGAAATTTTCAATCTCATTTTCAATAAATGGAAGCTCCGGATCATCCTCTGAGAATTCACAGTGTTCACAGATCTGGACTCTGTCATCGCAAAGCAGTTTCAGGAAGATGTCTGCAAGCTCCGGATCAAACTGAATGCCTCTGTTGTTCTCAATTTCTTCAAAAATCTTTTCCGGCGGAAGTGCATTCCGGTAGATTCTCCTGGAATTCATGGCATCGTAACTGTCGGCAATAGCTACGATGCGGGCAGAAAGCGGAATGTCCTCTCCGGCAAGTCCGTCCGGATAACCTGTTCCATCATAATGTTCATGATGTGAACGGGCGACTTCGGCAACATGAGGGATCAGAGAAATGTTTTTTAGAATTTCGGCACCGATAACAGTGTGTTCTTTGATAACGGAATATTCTTCCGGTGTAAGGCGGGCAGGCTTGTTCAAGAGCATATCCGGGATACCGATTTTGCCGATGTCATGTAAGTGTGCGGCATATTTCAGATTCATGATCTCTTCGGAACTCCATCCAAGTTCACCTGCGATCAGGGCGGCATATTCAGCAACGCGGTGAGAGTGCCCGCGGGCATATTCATCCTTTGCTTCAATCGTAGTAGAAAGAGTCTGGATCATCTGAAGGGATACTTTCTCCAGCTGACGTTTCCGTTTGGCCAGTTCTTTTTTCTGACGCCGGAGTTCCATCATATGTATATTTCCTGCGGTGCGAAGCACATTTAAAGAGAAAAGAATTATCATACCGATTCCGACAAATATACCGGAGAGAGATACAACAAAATAAGTAGAGATCCCGTCGATCATGACAGAGACAGTAGCAGCAAGCAGCCCGATGAATGCAAGCAGATTCCGGCGCTTTTTATCTTTCTTTATATCCAGTGCAAATGTGAACAGCACTGCAAATACCGTAAGAAGGAGGATGGCATGAGACACAAAAAGCGTCTCGATATAATCAAGAATTCCTGTAAGATGCAGAATGGTACTGATGATGAAATTAAAAATTGCAAGCCATCCGATCGGAAGATAGAGTCTGCGGTATTTTCTATGCTGTACCTGATCGGCATAAAAGAGTACCGGAAGAGGGGAGAGCATGAGAATAATAAAGCACAGGGTGGCAAGTGCTGAGGAGTGCGGAACCAGAAGCTGGCGGAATTTTGATTCGCCGAGCATCCAGATCGATCCCATAAGCATGCACCATCCCAGATATTCCATGTCGAATTTGGTATGATAGATAAGTCCGAGCATGATACTGAAGATAATGGTTATCACACTTGCAAACAACAGGAAGAATGCAATGATTGTTTCCATACCGTATTGTGTGAACAGGAATTCCCATATATCGGTCTTATCACCGCAATATACCGTATTGACAACACCGGAGTATTGTTTGGTATTGGTGCGTAATTCGATACGCAGTTCTTTACCGGCATCTGCATCAGATGTCTTACAGAAAACATAACGGCTCGTAGAATTTTTGCCGGCAAGGCGGGTGTCTTTGGTGTCGTATTCGGAACGAAGTTTCCCATCAATATAAAAACGTACACTCTGTAAAGAAGAACGGACAGCTAATGTATTACTGTCGTAATCTTCTGGTAACGTAGAGGTGATCACCATAGTATCCTCCGGTGATACGGAATATCGTCCCGGAACGGTAATCTTTTCGGAACTGCCGTCGGATTTCTGCCAGGTGAACGAACCATGGTAAACTGGCATATCGGACACTTCATTTATGTCTCTTTCGTTGGTTCCGAATGCCTGAAGGATGAGAAACCAGACGAGTATGCCGGACATAAGAAGATAAAATAAATATCGTATTTTGTATTTTGTATGTATAGTTCTTTTGTCATGTCAGTCCTCCTGGAAGTACGCTGTGATTACAGTTCAAAAAAGTCTTTGATCTGATTCAGAATAATGTCCATCAGCCGTATGCGCGCCTCAATGCCAGCCCATGCGATGTGTGGTGTAATTAACAATTTGCGGCTGTCTTTGATTTGATAAAGAGGATTCTGCTCACTCATCGGCTCCTGGCATAAGACATCCAGACCGGCGGCAGCAATCGTATCCGTTATCAAAGCATCATATAAGTCCTGCTCTACAACGATCGGTCCACGTCCGAGATTCAAAAAGATGCAGGATTTTTTCATCTTTGCAAATGCATCTTTATCTAGAAGATTTTCAGTATATTCATTCAGGGGAGCATGGACAGAGATGATATCTGAAGTAGTAAGCAGTGTATCAAGATCAACCTGAGTGTATCCGTTCTGGGCAGGTTGTCCGGAAGCAGAATAATAGATTACATGAGCGCCAAATGCTTCTGCAATCTGGGCAACACGGCGTCCGATAGCGCCAAGCCCGATGATGCCCCATGTCTTGCCGTTAAGCTCTGAAAAATGTTCGGAAAAGTGAGTAAAACAGGTGTCATTGATATAATTTCCATGTTTTACATAATCGTCATAATAACGCAGCTTTTCAAGAAGATAGAAAAGCATGGCAAATGTATGCTGGGTTACTGTTTCGGTGGAATATCCGGCAACATTGCGCCAGGCAATGCCGCGGGAAGCCAGATAGTCTTTATCCAGATTATTGGTTCCGGTAGCAGTAACACAGACAAGCTTCAGATTGGCTGCGGTATGGATCGTCTGTTCGTTAACAGGAACTTTATTGATAATCAGAATGTCTGCGTCCCTGACCCGTTCAGGTGCTTCTTCCGGTGTGGTAAAGTTGTATCTGGTGACCTCCCCAAGTGCATCGAATCCGGAAAGGTCAATATCATCACCGATTGTTTTTGCGTCTAAAAATACAATTTTCATAATAAGTTCATCCTTTCATAATGAAATCACTGCTTTACCGGATACAGATATATACCATATAGGCAGCATATAAGATAAGCATGATGATTCCTTCCTTGCGGTTGAGTTCTTTTGAAGTCCATGCAAAGATCAGAGTTATCACACTGATCACGATCAGGACAGCAATGTCGATCATGTTATCCCAGGCGAAAGCCACCGGACTGATTGCTGCGGCAACACCGAGTACAAGAAGAATGTTAAAGATATTGGAACCAATGACATTTCCGAGCGCCATATCGACTTCATCTTTTCTGGCGGCAACAATGGAAGTGACAAGTTCCGGAAGGCTTGTACCCATGGCAATAATGGTAAGTCCGATCAATGTCTGGCTGAGTCCAAGGCGGACTGCGATCGCAGAAGCTCCGTCGACGACAAAATCGCCGCCGTACTTGATCGCGATCATACCTCCAAGAATGAAAATGAGACATTTCCATGCCGGAAGGAGATTGATATGTGAGGTAACCTGTTCAATCTCTTCTTCGGAAAGAGAGATTCTTTCTTCCTGCATAGAAGAAAGAGCATCAGGTGTTGATTTACGGCGCGCTCTTTTGACTGAGCGGATCATCCAGAGCAGATATCCGGTAAATATAATAAGAAAGAGAATTCCATCGATTCGTCCGAGTGTCATACCCAGATATCCAAGCAGCAGTAAAAGTCCTGCACAGAAGATAGATAATGGGAATTCTTTCTGTAAAGTACTTTTCTGAACGGCAAGCGGAACAAATAAAGTACAGACACCGCATACTACCAGCAGATTAAAAATATTAGAGCCAACCGCATTGCTGATGGCAAGGGAATTATTGCCGGTCAGGGAAGCAGTTACACTGACTGCACATTCCGGAAGGCTGGTACCCATGGCTACGATGGTCATGCCGATGATCATGGAAGGGATCCGGAGCCGCTTTGCTACGGCAGAGCTGCCTTCTACAAAGAAGTCGGCACCTTTGATCAACAGGACAAATCCGACGATTAATATAATGAGTGATTTTAATAATTGCATGTGATTCTCCTTTTTTCCGTTTTTAAACAGATATTAACAGCCGGCAAAGGCTGTTTCCTTGTAATTGTAACATAAAATCAAAGAAAGAGGAAACAAGTGCCAGTGTCAATGTATATAAATTATTCTTTCCAAATGCATGGATTTACTGTATATTTATATGGAAAATAAAACAAGAAGGAGAAATACAAGTATGTTAAGTATGGTCATTGACAGCATCAGTTCATTCATGTACAGTAAATTGTTGGTCATTATGTTAATCGGAACTGGTGTGTATTTTACGATCCGGACGAAATTTCCGCAGGTGCGGCTGTTTCGCAGCGCCTGCAAAGCGGTAATGGAGAAACCGGATGATGAAGATGCAGTCTCTTCTTTTCAGGCACTGATGGTCTCCACTGCATCGAGAGTTGGAACAGGAAATATCGTAGGCGTATCGTCTGCAATCTGTATCGGAGGATTTGGAGCAGTATTCTGGATGTGGGTGATCGCAATTATTGGAAGCGCATCTGCGTTCGTGGAGAGTACACTGGCGCAGATTTATAAGAAAAAGGGTGAGGATGGAACATGTTACGGAGGACCGGCGTATTACATAGAGGCTGCACTTCGGTGCAGACCGCTGGCAATTGCATTCTGTATTGCCATGATCGCGACATATGCATTTGGATTTAATATGCTGGCATCTTATAACCTGCAGTCTACATTTGCTGGATTTTCTTTTTATCATGCAGATGTGACACCGTGGATCATCGGAGGGATTCTGGCAGTTCTGACAGGATGGTGTCTGCTGGGCGGCGGTTCACGTATTGTAAAAGTAACTTCGACGCTGGTACCGGTTATGGGTGTGGCATATATTGTGGTGGCTTTGATCGTGGTTGTGATCAATATCAGATATATTCCAGATGTGTTTGCAAGGATTTTCAGGGAAGCATTTGACTTTCAGGCAATCTTTGGTGCATTTGCCGGATCTGCCATGATGCAGGGAATCCGCCGGGGATTATATTCAAATGAAGCGGGGATTGGTTCTGCACCAAATGCGGCTGCATCGGCAAATGTCACGCACCCGGTCAAGCAGGGACTGGTTCAGATGTTATCGGTGTTCATTGATACCTTATTATTATGTACGGCAACTGCTATGATGTGTATGTCATCCGGGGTAGCCCCGTCGGAAGCATTGCAAGGAGCGCCATGGGTACAGGCTGCATTGCAGGAATCACTTGGAACGTTTGGCCCTGTATTTATTGCGGTGTCTATGGTATTATTTGCATTTACAACACTGCTCGGCAATTGCTTTTACTGCGATAATCTGCTGACATATATTCATAAGAGTCAGCCTGGGCGGCATTTTATGATGGCATTCCGTGTGATATGTGCGCTTGTTGTATTCATGGGAGCCGGAATGGAGATGTCCATGCTCTGGAATATCTCAGATGTGTTAATGGGAGTGATGGCGATCATTAATATTCCGGTGATCATCCTCTTATCAAATACGGCATTGAAAGCACTCGGTGATTATGAAAAACAGCTGAAAAAGGGTATGAATCCGGTATTTAAGAGTACAGATATCGGAATGAAAGAGAAAATGGATTGCTGGGAGTAGAGGAGGTGACAGCTATGTATTATGTACCGGACGGAACAAAGGAATGCGGATATTACGAATGTAAGAAATGCGGGAATCGTTTTCTGTCCCTGCAGACGATGAAACGGATCCCGTGTCCGGACTGCGAGCAGGAGATCGATTACGAGATCGGACCGGATGAATCTCTGGAAGATGTGCTGGATACGGCAGAACTTCTGCAGAAGATCGAAGGCACAGAAGAAGTTGCGAAGATGGATGCGCTTCTGAGTCTGGCGATTACCGGCGGGGATTGTAATTGGATTTAATTGGGATTTAATTTAGAAGGCATGACTACCCGGACCTGCAT
>ULYY01046858.1_pt1 | contig 13136 bp, 10 predicted proteins | sample 1962601 | NCBI WGS metagenome assembly ULYY01 (sample SAMEA4835875, study PRJEB28245) | human gut metagenome | biome: gut microbiome; material: fecal sample | place: Denmark | collected 2008 | reverse complement strand
TCATAAGAAGAAAAAAGATAAGTACACCGGTCATAAGCTTCTCTCTGGTTTAAAATTTCTAACTGAATTGGATGTGTTAATTTAATATTAGAAAGTTGTTTTTCAAAATCTATAATAAATTCATCATAATTCGGAATGACAGTTCCAATTGAAACAGAAGATAGATTTGAGAGAATTATTTTAACGGGGCGTTTGGCACTAATTGGATAGCATGAGAGGCAAAATAAATTAAATTGTGGTGAATATTCAATTTTATAGGGATATACAATTTCGTTAGAGTAAATTTTACCGGATTCACTGTGATTGGTAACAGTGAGCTGCCGATGCTGTTGGACTGCCTGGACAATTGTTTGAAAATGGGTAATAAATTGTGGAGTAATATCCAGGCAGCTTTCTGTAGAAAACTCTCGTATATCTATATAATGTTGCTGGAGGGGATAATCTTTAAAACTTATATCTTTCAATAAGGCATCAAGAAGTTTTTGCTTTAACTCTGAATTTAAAAATAAATCGGAGTTACTGGTTTGAAGTACATAGTAAAGCCAGGCTTTTTCTGCAATGCTTGCCCGAACTGGAATAGGAACTTCTCTAATGGGTTGCAGCTTGTTCTGGTCATCTTTATATAGAAGTCCTGCATTATGATTTGGAAAAACAGATTGATTTAAAACTGCATGAATAAATTCTTCAAAGGTGCTTTGAGAAGTTCCTAATAATTGATATTCCAGTTCCTCTGGAGTCAGTGCCAGTTCTTCATTAGAGATACAGCTGTTAATGTAATTTGTGAGATACATAAAATTTTTATTCTTATATTTATTAAATAGTTTCATATTGTTTTAAAGCCTCTTTCCAGTCGAATTTTAATTTTTGTGCGAGAAAAGGATTCGTTTCGGAATCAACTACTGCATAAGCACCGAAGCTTCGTATCCAGGGAATTAACTCGCATTCATCTTGAACTTCGACAGTAAAATCAATTTGTCCGTTCTCAAGTTTCGTTATTGTCCCATGACGTTTGGTTGAAATTAAATAGTTCGACCATTTTTTATAGTTTTCTGTTGGAAAAGAAAAATGTATCGTTACAATAGAGGTTGTATCATTTAGTGCAACATTCCAGATATTTTTTGTCTGTTCCTTATAAGTCTGAGTATACAAGCTGTCTAAAATATCAGGAGTTTCATCTGATTGTTCTAATTCAAAACATTCATATTTTCTAGTCACATTAAATTTTTTATCAATTTGAATATCAATAATAGATGAAATTTTGGCCATAAAAAAATTTTTTTCATCATAACTGTAACCAAAAAAGTACTGACGCCCGTATTGCTTATCAATTACCAGTTTTATTGGAAGCGAATGAAATAATAGTTCTTCGGAGTCTTGAGTTTTATAAGAATATTGTAGTACTTCTTTTTTGTGTATCGCAGTTAAAATCGTCCAGGTTACATCATCATCAATTACGGTTTGCAGGCGATGATTTTTATAAAAGAAGACCGGATTTTTTTGTTTGTAAAAAAAATCCACTTTTTCTTTAAGAAAAATAGAATTTGAATAGGCTTCAAGTGTAGATGAAAGATAAAAACCGGGTATCGTTAAAAAAGTACTATTATAAAAAAACTGAGTCATTAACTGAAGGTCGTAAAGTTCATCTGCGGTCAGGTTTAAAAAGATATCAGAAGATAAATGATATCTGATTTCTTTAGAAGAATTTGTTTTTATAAGAATACCAATGTCAGTAAGTTCGGTCAAACGTGCACGGATTTGTGGAGGCGTAAATAACTTGTCATTGTATTTAAAATCAGGAAGCAGTTGGTTTGATTTTTTTAAAATCGTTAAATTAGAGTTATAAATATTAGGGATAATTGTAAATAAGTCAGCAACAGAAATATTACCATTAAATTCAACGGAATCAATTTTGTCAGCAGGAAGTTTATAATCAAAATGTTCGTAAGGATTCTTATCATCTGCATCAATAAAGGTCTGCATAAGACAGAAATAGAAAATAATATCATCAATAACATAAGAGCAATTTTGATAAGTTTCAGCGAGATAATTTACAGGACAGCGAAATGGGTCATAGATTAGATGAAATTTTTTACCAGAAGCCGTTTCGATAACTTTTGGTTCTTGTAAGTATTCACTATTAATATAGTTTTTAATCCGTAGACAGGTATGATAAAAAGAACTGGTGCTATTAATCAGTTTTTTTTCCAAAAACTCATCTAAAGATGAAATATCATATAAATATAAGTACCGAAGAATATTACGGATTTTATTATAATGTTTGATTTCATTTTGAAAAGTATGAGTGTTTTTTGCCATAAGTTCCTCCCAGGGTATTGTAGGTTTTTTTGAACGAAGAAAAATATCGTTGTGATAAGATAAAATTATCAAATAACAAAGAAAATTTACTTGCGAATATATCTATAAAAAATATACCAAAAACATTTTAACAAATCCAGAGAGAATTATTAAGAGGAGGAACGTTAAATGGAAAAAGAGATAAGAGATAAAGAGAAAGTAGAAAGAGTTTTGGGAATTTATACAAAACTGCTGGATGGAATAACTGTAAATAAGCAGAAAGAAGCAGAAAAGTATGGGGTAGTAAACAGGAGTATTCAAAGAGATATAGATAATATACGCAGTTATCTGGCAAAAACAGATAATGAGGAAAGTGTTTATAATAATGTTTTATATGATTATAAAAGAAAAGGTTATTATTTAGAGCATATTTATGATAAAAAATTAAATAGTAAAGAAATGTTTGTCATCTGTAAAATTCTGTTAGCAAGCCGTTGTTTAACCCAAAAAGAGATGTCCGAGATTTTAAGAAAGCTGATAAAAACTTGTATTCCATTAGAGGACCAAAAATTAATTACAGAATTAATTTCTAATGAGGAATTTCATTATGTAGAACCACGACATAAAGTCATTTTTGTTGATAATATGTGGGAAATTGGACAAGCAATTCATGACCAGCATTATATAGAAATTGAGTATGAGAAAACGAAGAATGAAAAAACGATAATACGAAAGGTGAAACCGGCGGCTATTTTATTTTCTGAATATTATTTTTATATGATTTCATTTGCAACTCCAGAGCTGGAAAGAGAGAAATTTAAACGTGTTGAGGATTCTCTTTTAGTAATTTACCGTTTGGATAAAATAAAAAATTTGAAAGTATTAGAGGAAAGATTTCAGGTTCCTTATGCAGAACGATTTGAAGAAGGAGAATTTCGTAAGAGAGTTCAATTTATGCAAAATGGTCCACTTCAGAAAGTAAAATTTAAATACAATGGCAAATCTGTTGAAGAAGTATTGGATCGGATTCCAACATCCAGAGTCTTACAGGAAAATGAAGATGGGGCGATAATTGAGGCAGAAGTGTTTGGAGATGGAATTAAAATGTGGATACGAAGTCAGGGAGAGTTAATAAGTGAGGTGAGTTATAGGTAGTAAAAATAATATGTAAAAAAGATTAGCAGATGAAAACCTGGTAATCTTTTTTAACACTCTTGACAAATTCCTTTAGTTAGAATAAACTATCTTTAGGTAGAAGAGAAAACAGGAGGAATACGCGGATGTCTTTGGATGTACTTGCATTGGAATTTACCGATATGCAGCTCAAGTATTCAAAAGAAATTTCAGCGTTTTTGGATAGGGCATCAGCGTTTGGACAAGACCGGATTCTGATTTATCTATATAAAGAAAATGACCATATTCTGGTTGGAGATTTGACAAATGAACTGCAGATGTCGACCGGAAGAATTGCAAATATTTTAAAAGAGCTGGAACGAAAAGGGTATATTCTAAGAATTCAGCAAAGGGAAGATAAGAGAAAGTATGAAGTTTGCCTTACAAAAAGTGGCGAAAATTACAGCAGGGAATTGTATGCGGATATGGTTGCGAATCATAGAGCATTGATGGAACAGCTGGGTGAGACAGATGGAGAGCAGCTTCTTAAGCTTTCTGAGAAAGTATTGCGGTTTAGAAAAACAATGGTTTGTAAATAAAACAGGCTGAAAAAGCCTGTTAAAAAATCCAAAATATCTTCTACTGAAAGATAAACTATAAAGTAAAGAAATAAAAGAACAAAAAACATAAGAGAAGGGAGATTAGAGAATGACGCTCAAAGAACTTGAAATCGGAGAGAGTGCTGCCATCAAAACCGTTGGTGGTTCGGGAGCACTTCGTCAGCATTTTCTTGACATGGGAATGATTCCGGGGGCAGAAGTCACAGTTGTAAAACTTGCACCGATGGGCGACCCGATGGAACTTCAGGTTCATGGATATGAACTGACACTTCGTCTGGCGGAGGCAGACCAGATTGAGATTGAGCCGATTAAAAAGAGAAGTCGTGCACACGAAGGAAAAGAGTATTTAAAACCATCTGAACATCCGGGGCTTGGTGAAGATGGAAAGTATCATTCTAAAGAAAGCGAAAATCCTCTTCCGGAAGGAACTACATTGACCTATGCATTAGTAGGAAATCAGAACTGTGGAAAAACAACTTTATTTAATCAGTTGACCGGTTCGAATCAGCATGTTGGAAATTTCCCGGGAGTTACGGTTGATAGAAAAGATGGCTCAATTAAGGGGTATTCCAATACAGATGTGACAGATCTTCCTGGAATTTACTCGATGTCTCCATATAGCAGTGAGGAAATTGTTTCACGAAATTTTGTATTAAATGAAAAGCCGAAAGCAATTATTAACATTGTGGATGCGACAAATATCCATAGAAATCTGTATTTAACGATGCAGTTACTTGAGATGGATGTGCCGATGGTCGTTGCCTTAAATATGATGGATGAAGTTATTGGAAATCAGGGTTCCATTGATGTAAATGAAATGGAAGCTCTGCTTGGAGTTCCGGTCATTCCGATTTCGGCAGCAAAAAATGAAGGGGTCAGTGAATTAGTCGAACATGCGATTCATATTGCAAAGTATCAGGAACGTCCGCTTCGTCAGGATTTTTGTGATAAAAATGACCATGATGGTGCAGTGCACCGTTGTATTCATGCGGTGATTCATTTAATTGAGGACCATGCACAAAAAGCCGAAATTCCAGTACGATTTGCTGCAACAAAAGCAATCGAAGGTGACAATCTGATTCTGGAACAGCTGAAATTAGATGAAAATGAAATGGAAATGCTCGAACATATTGTACAGCAGATGGAGACCGAGCGAGGACTCGATCGAAGTGCGGCAATTGCAGATATGCGGTTTGACTTTATTGAACGACTGTGTGAGAAGACAGTTGTAAAACCAAAAGAGAGCAAAGAACGTATTCGAAGTGAAAAGATTGATAAAATTCTGACCGGAAAATATACTGCAATTCCATGCTTTATCGGAATTATGGTATTAGTCTTCTATTTGACCTTTAATGTAATCGGAGCATGGCTTCAGGGCATTTTGGAATTTGGCATTGATAAGATTTCAGAAGCAGTGGGCTCAGCAATGACTGTGGCGCATGTAAACAGTGCAGTGCACAGCCTTGTAATAGATGGCATTTTTAACGGTGTTGGAAGTGTATTAAGTTTTCTTCCGATTATCGTAACTTTATTTTTCTTTTTATCTTTGATGGAGGATAGCGGATACATTGCACGTGTTGCATTTGTGATGGATAAGTTGTTAAGGAAAATCGGTCTTTCCGGACGAAGTATTGTGCCAATGCTAATCGGTTTCGGATGTACCGTTCCGGCAGTTATGGCAACGAGAACACTGACAAGTGAACGTGACCGTAAAATGACGATTCTTTTAACACCATTTATGAGCTGTACGGCAAAACTCCCGATTTATGCATTTTTTGTAAGTGTATTTTTCCAAAAACAGGGCGGACTCATTATGGCAGGTTTATATTTGCTTGGCATTTTGGTTGGAATTCTGGCTGCCTGTCTTTATAAAAATACGTTATTTAAAGGCGAACCGGTACCGTTTGTAATGGAACTTCCAAACTATCGTCTGCCGGGAGCAAAGAATGTGGGACAGCTTTTATGGGAAAAAGCGAAAGATTTCTTACAAAGAGCATTTTCGGTTATTCTGCTTGCAACAATTGTAGTTTGGTTCTTGCAGAGTTTCGATTTACATTTAAATATGGTAAAAGATTCCGCAGATAGTATTCTTGCTATGGTAGCAGGATTTTTGGTTCCGATTTTCAAACCGGTTGGTCTTGGAGACTGGAAAATCTGTACTGCATTAATCAGTGGATTTATGGCAAAAGAAAGTGTGGTATCAACCTTAGAAGTGCTCTTTGCCAGCGGAATTGAGGGGGCACTTTCTCCACTTTCCGCAGCTTCTCTTCTGGTATTTAGTCTGCTGTATACGCCATGTGTAGCGGCAATTGCGTCTATTCGTCGTGAACTTGGTGGAAAATGGGCGCTTGGAGTTGTATTCTGGCAATGTGCAGTGGCATGGATTTGTGCCCTGATTATGCATTTAATTGGACTTGGAATTGGACTTTAATAAATAAAAATGATAAATAAAAATAATAAATAAAAGCTGAAATGCTTTAAATGTCGGGGCAGAATGCCTCGGCATTTTATTATTTATTTTTATTGACTTTTGTAACGTAAGTAGTTAATATCAAGTTATAGAGTAACCGGTTACTTTTAACGAAAGAAGTGACAAAAATAACAAAAAAATAAGAAGAGATAGTAGAAAGGAAAAAATTTATGAAACAGGATGTATTACATTTAAAATCCCCAGTCAACTGGATAAATGACCCAAATGGTTTTATTTATTACAAAGGAAAGTATCATTTATTTTACCAGCATTTTCCTTATGCTCCAATATGGGGAACAATGCACTGGGGGCATGCGGTAAGTGAAGATTTAGTGCATTGGGAACATAAGAAAATTGCATTATTTCCGACAAAATCTTATGACAGAAATGGTGTTTTTTCTGGAAGTGCAATTGAAAAAGATGAGAAACTTTATTTCTATTATTCAGCAGTACGCTATCTGGAACAGGATGAAGAAAATATTCATCTTTCTAAAAATGACCAGATTGAGACAAGTCAGGCAATGCTGATTTCAGAAGACGGAGAAAAGTTTGATAATTGGAACGGAAAAAAACAGATTATTCCGGTCATTCGGGATGAAGAAATTGCAGATGCCAGAGATACCAGAGACCCGAAGGTCTGGAAAGAGGATGAAAAGTATTATATGGTACTTGGAAGCACCTATCATGGAAAGCAGGCAAGAGTTTTGATTTTTGAAAGTGAAGATGGAGAAAACTGGAATTATAAATCTCAGTGTCGGAAAGAGACTTATGGTCATACGATGGAGTGTCCGGATTTATTTAAAATTCGTGAGCAGTATGTTTTTGTCGGTTCTCCAATGGGAATTCAAAATGATGGTTTGGAATATGCGAATCAGTCTGTCTGTATATTGGCAAAATTTGATGTCAAAACCGGGGAGTTAAGTTTACCGGATGAATATCAGATGGTGGACTATGGCGGTGATTTTTATGCGCCACAGAGCAATCTGGATAAAGATGGAAGAAGAGTGATGATTGCATGGATGCGTATGCCAAAACCGGTAGAATCAAAAGATGGAACACAGTGGACTGGAATGATGTGCCTTCCACGAGTAGTTGGAATCAAAAATGGACAGGTTACGTTTGAGGTGCATCCGAATGTAAAAGAAAACTTTGAAGAAATAGATTTAACCAAAGTGGTATTAAAATTAAAAGAAAAACAGCCACTTTGGATAACAACGACTTTATCAGAAGGAGAAGAATTAGAAATTGGTGGATACGAAATTTGTCTGGAAGATGGAAAAGTTGTAGGAAATCGTGAACGTGTATTTGCAGATATGGAAGGATATCATGTGGAAAATCAGACCCCGAAAGTAGGGAAATCTGCAAAACTGGATATTTTTGTGGAAGAAAATTTAATTGAAATTTTTGTCAATGATGGACAGTATGTCTTAAGTCATGTGGTTTATGGATTAGGAGATACACTGAATGGAAAGATTCAGAAGGTTCGAGTATTGAAATAAATTATGACACCGCCAGATATTTTCATGTATCTGGCGGTATTTGCTTATGCTGCTCCATATAAAATGACTCCTTCTCTATGAATATTAGAATAAAATGGATAATTTACAATCCATTTGTTAAAATGAGCTTCACTTTTAGCAATTGGTTTCATTTACAGATGAAAAAAATATTGACTCTACAATAGATGTAGGGTTTAATGTTTTTGGTGAAAGGAGTCGTTAGTTATGGAAAAGAATTTAACTTCCGGCAGTGTCTGGAAAAATATTGTGTATTTCTCACTGCCGTATCTGCTGTCCTATTTTCTTCAAACTCTTTACGGAATGGCAGATTTATTTATCATCGGTCAGTTTGATGGAACAGCAGGAATAACAGCGGTTTCTATTGGAAGTCAGGTTATGCACATGCTCACTGTCATGATAGTTGGTCTGGCAATGGGGGTAACAGTTTCCATTGGACAGGCAGTTGGTGCAAATAATAAGCAAAAAGCATCCAAAACAATTGGAAATACAGTTATCTTATTTATGCTTGTTTCGATTGTACTGACTTTAGTATTAGTGTTTCTGGTAAATCCGATTGTTTCTATCATGTCAACACCTCAGGAAGCAGTCGCAGGAACGAAAGTATATCTTACGATTTGTTTTATTGGAATTCCGTGTATTACTGCCTATAATATCATTAGTTCCATTTTCAGAGGACTGGGTGATTCTAAAAGCCCAATGTATTTTATTGCAGTTGCATGTGTAGCAAATATTGTTTTAGATTATGTATTTATCGGTGGAATGAACCTGGGTCCTGCGGGTGCGGCACTTGGTACTACGCTTTCCCAGGCGATCAGTGTTATCATTGCGCTGACGGTTATCTTAAAACAAAAGACCGGAATTTCTATAAAGAAATCTGATTTTGTTCCAAATCGGGAGACAATGGGAAAAATTTTAAGAATCGGTTTTCCGATTGCCATGCAGGATGGACTGATTCAGGTTGCATTTATCATTATCACAATTATTGCGAATCGAAGAGGCTTAAGTGATGCCGCTGCAGTTGGAATTGTGGAAAAAATCATCAGCTTTTTATTCCTTGTTCCATCATCTATGCTTTCAACAGTATCCGCATTATGTGCCCAGAATATTGGTGCAAAGAAACATGAACGAGCCGACCAGACTCTTCGTTATGCGATGATGATTGCAGTTGGATTTGGCTGTACGGTTTCTGTTTTGATGCAGTTGATTGCACCGTCTGTTATTCAGTTGTTTTCAGGGGATAAAGAGGTGGTACTGCTTGGCAGTCAGTATATTCGTGGATATATCTGGGACTGTATTTTTGCCGGAGTGCATTTTAGTTTCAGCGGTTATTTCTGTGCTTATGGAAAATCAGAGATTTCGTTTGTCCATAATATCATTTCCATCTTTTTAGTACGTGTTCCAGGAATTTATCTGATGTCGAAATTATTTCCGGCAACTCTGTTTCCGATGGGACTTGCAACAGCCTTTGGCTCTTTAGTCTCTGTTTTTATCTGCATTGGAGCATTTTTGTGGTTCAAGAAAACAAAACGACTGGTGGCAGTACAAAATGGATAACAAGGAACTCTTTCGGATTGGTGAAGTGGATTGCGAATGTCCGCTTTACAAAAAAACCACTGCAACACAGTTTTGAACTGTTCAGCAGTGGTTTTTTTGAATTTGTTGTTATGCAATAGATTTAAGCAATAGATTTAAAAAGGACGGTTTTATATTTATAAAGTGCTTCGTATAAAATCAGTCCAATCACACCTGCGGAAATGACTTCGCCAACTCCGACTGTCAGCATCATAAATGGAATCGGAAGTGGTACGGCATAAGCATATTTTAATACGAATGGTACGATGATGGTATTTGCAACAACTGGTGGAAGCGGAGCAAGATATTTGCTTTTATTTCTAAGCATGCGTGTAAAAACGGCTCCGATTAAAGTTGCAATGCTTCCAAAGATAATATCCGGAAGAATTGCACCGCCTAAAATATTTCCGAGAAGACATCCGATAAATAAGCCTGGAATTGCCGCCGGAGTAAAGACCGGAAGGATAGTGAGGGCTTCTGCAAAACGAATCTGTACTTCGCCAAATGCGAGAGAAGCACCAAGGACAGTCAGTACGACATAGATAGCTGCAATCATGGCAGCCTGTGCTAAGAAAAGCACTTTTGAGTTTTGATTTTTCATAATATTTTTCTCCTGTAGTTTTTTTTAAAGTGTGGAAGGTCACGAACACACGATTACTAAAACCCGAAAGACCTTGGTTAACAGGGGTTTCAGCGATTGTTAGTATAGCATGAGAAAATAAAAAAATCAAGGAAAGTACCAAAAAAGTACCAAATAGGAAAAGTGGCTGGAAACTTGCTTAATTTGGTTAAAAATTTAGAGATATGCAATGCAAATATAATGCATTGACAAAAATAGTGCAAAAGTATAATCTGATGTTAGAAAAGGGTGCTAATATGGCAACAACGAATTTTACAATGAGAATTGACGAGGTTGTTAAAGCTCAGCTTCAGCAGTTAATGAAAGATAAGAGATAGAAAGAGCAGGATTAAAAATGAAAGTGAGGGTTTTCATATGAAAAATTATTCAGAGGACGCAAGCAAACAGTATCATATTCAGGTAGGAGAAGGCGAAGTTGGACGTTATGTGATTCTACCAGGTGACCCAAAGAGATGTAAAAAAATTGCACAGTATTTTGATAATCCGGTTCTTGTGGCTGACAACAGAGAGTATGTAACTTATACCGGAACATTAGATGGAGTAAAAGTAAGTGTAACTTCTACTGGTATTGGTGGACCGTCAGCCTCTATCGCAATGGAAGAATTATACCGCTGTGGAGCAGATACCTTTGTCCGAATCGGAACTTGTGGCGGGATGCAGACAGAAGTAAAGAGCGGTGATGTTGTCATTGCAACTGGTGCAATCCGTATGGAAGGAACAAGTAAAGAATATGCTCCAATCGAATTTCCGGCAGTCGCAGATTTAACTGTGATCAACGCATTGGTAGAAGGAGCAAAAAAAGAAGGCTGCGAGTTCCATACGGGCGTGGTACAGTGTAAGGATGCATTTTACGGACAGCATGAGCCGGAGACAAAACCGGTCAGCTATGAACTGATGAACAAATGGGAAGCATGGAAACGTTTAGGATGTCTGGCTTCTGAGATGGAATCTGCAGCACTTTTTGTAGTTGCAAGTTACTTAAAAGTTCGAGTGGGCTCTTGCTTCCTAGTTATAGCAAATCAGGAAAGAGAAAAATTAGGATTGGACAATCCGGTGGTACATGATACCGATAAAGCAATTCAGGTGGCAGTACAGGCAATACGTGAATTGATTCGTGCAGATAAAGAGAATCAGTAAGATTAACTGTTAAGGCATCAAAGACGCAGAAAATTTCTTGCAAAATAAAATGCAGGAAAGACTACAAGAGTATAGGAAAAACGAAAGGCAGGAAAAAATCATGGACAAAAAACAGATTGAAGAAATGATTGATTTGGCAGTCAGGCAGTTAGATTACTCCTACGCACCATACTCAAACTTTCATGTAGGAGCGGCACTTCTGGCAAAAAACGGAACTTATTACACAGGATGTAACATCGAAAATGCCGGTTATACCGCAACAAACTGTGCAGAGCGCACTGCCTTTTTTAAAGCAGTCAGTGAAGGAGTAAAGGAATTTCAGGCAATCTGTATCGTAGGTGGAAAAGATGGGGTGCTCACTGAATATGCAGCACCGTGTGGTGTGTGCAGACAGGTTATGATGGAGTTTTGCAACCCTGAAACATTTCAGATTATTCTGGCGGTCAGCAAGGACAAATATGATGTCTTTACGTTAAAAGAACTTCTTCCGCTGGGATTTGGACCGGCCAATCTGGCATAACAAATAGTAAAAAATTATATGGTATATTAACATGGTTTTGTGTCGGAGCAGACAGAAAGGAATTGTTATGGAAACTTATAAGAGAGTATTTGTGATTGTTTTGGATTCACTTGGAATTGGTGCAATGCCGGATTCTGAAAAATTTGGAGATAAAGGTGTAGATACCTTCGGACATATCTTAGACAAGATGGGAACATTGAAGATTCCAAATCTTCAGAAACTGGGAATGTTAAACCTGCATAAAGGCGGAAACATGGAAGGTGTCGAAAAACCAATCGGACGTTATATGCGGATTGGCGAAGCCAGCAACGGAAAAGATACGATGACCGGACACTGGGAAATGATGGGAATTTATACTCCGAAACCGTTTAAAACTTTTACGGAAACAGGATTTCCAAAGGAATTAATCGATGAACTCGAAAAAAGATGCCACAAGCGTGTCATCGGAAATAAGAGTGCAAGTGGAACGGAAATCATCGAGGAACTTGGAGAAGAAGAAATCAATACAGGAGCAATGATTGTATATACTTCAGCAGACTCTGTCTTGCAGATTTGCGGAAATGAAGAAACTTTTGATTTACAGAATCTATATCATTGCTGTGAAATTGCCAGGGAGTTGACCTTAAAGGATGAGTGGAGAGTCGGAAGAGTCATTGCCAGACCTTATGTCGGAAAGAAAAAAGGCGAATTTAAACGAACCAGTAATCGTCATGATTATGCTTTAAAGCCAACAGGAAAAACCGCATTAAATGCTTTAAAAGATGCAGGATTTGACGTTATCGGTGTCGGAAAAATCAATGATATCTTCTGTGGAGAAGGCATTACAAAAAGCTATCATTCTGAAAGTTCGGTACATGGCATGCAGCAGACAGTGGAAATCTGTAAAGAAGAGTTTCATGGACTTTGTTTTGTAAATTTAGTAGACTTTGACGCATTGTGGGGGCATAGGAGAAATCCGGAAGGATACGGACATGAAATTGAAAAGTTTGACGAAGGACTTGGAAATTTATTAAACGAAATGAAAGAGGATGACCTGTTGATTCTGACCGCAGACCACGGAAATGATCCAACATACACGGGAACAGACCATACGAGAGAGTATGTGCCGTTTGTTGCTTATTCTAAGAAAATGGAAGAGGGCGGAGCAATCGAAAATCAGGATACTTTTGCGGTAATCGGAGCTTCTGTTGCAGAAAACTTTGGAGTGAAAATGCCGGAAGATACGATTGGAACTTCTATTTTAAACCAG
>ULYY01010013.1_pt1 | contig 13423 bp, 12 predicted proteins | sample 1962601 | NCBI WGS metagenome assembly ULYY01 (sample SAMEA4835875, study PRJEB28245) | human gut metagenome | biome: gut microbiome; material: fecal sample | place: Denmark | collected 2008 | reverse complement strand
ACCCTATTCATCACGGCTATATCCAGCTGGGCGAGAAAGTCGGCAACGCTTTCTCCGACGGCAAGGCTTTGAAATAATCAACGTAATTTTAACGACTCAGAAACAATGAATCCAATAGCAATACGCCTGCTTTCGCAGCAGCTCATCTGCCCTCAATTTGATACTCCCCAAAAGGTGGTGTCTCATTTTGGAGCCATACAAGCCCAGGATTACCGGATGGTAAGATGGGCTGTGATGATGCGTACTCGCAAACCTTCTTCCTTCGCATTCAAGAATGCATACGATGAGGGTAAGATAGTCCGTCTTCACCTGCTGCGTGGCACTTGGCAACTGGTTTCAAATGAAGACTATTGGTGGATGCTGGACCTGATTTCACCTAAGGCAACTTCTGTTGTAAAAGGATGGATGAAGAGTAATAAAATCAGCATCGATGATTCTGAGCTCAATCTGATTCACGAGATATTTGTTCAAAAAACCGATGAGATGCAGTCTGTAACAAGCAAAGACCTGAACGAGGCTTTGCTCGAAAAGGGCATCATCATGGACAAACATCGCCTATCCTACCACATTCGCTTTAACGAATTGAACGGTACTTTCTGCAGCGGCAATCTTCTTCCTACAAAGGCGACATACAGTCTCACGGAGAAGAAGGTTCCAAGAACAGCCTGGCTGGAACGTGATGAAATGCTGATGCTTCTGGCAAGAAAATATTTTCAGAGCCATTCGCCAGCCACATTCGAAGATTATGTCTGGTGGTCAGGACTGAGCACTTCTGATTGCCAACGAGGCATTGAGTTGCTTGGTTCAGAACTGAGGGTTGAAAAATGGAAAGACTATCAGTTCTACCTGCATGAATCATGTCGAACACGTGGATTCAGAAGAGGAAAGACTCATCTGATAGCTCCCTTTGATGAATATCTGATTGGTTATAAAAGCCGGGAATTAGTAATCCATCCACATCAAATGCCGTCTGCATACACTAATAATGGCATTTTCTTTCCTGTTATCGCCCATGATGGCAGAATTTGCGGCAACTGGAATCCTTGGGAGAAAAATCTCAACATCAGTTATTTTGATTCGATAGAAAAGGATTTGTCATTTGAGAAGCAATGGAATACATTTAATGAAACGATAAAGAAAAAATAAATGACTATTGATACAACAAACCTCTGCTCGCATCTTCAAAAGAAGTTGTTTGAACCTGAGGGAGTATATTATCCTATCTGGCAAGCCATGCAGAATGATGAGGAGTTGACAGCCGTAGTTCGCTCACGACAGCTTCATATCTATCGTAATGGTAAAAAGATTCTCATTCTCGCTGGCAAGGCTCAGCCGAAGATTATCAGAGAGGATAAACTGAATGAATTGATAATAAGATAAAGAACGAAGCTTATGAACTTTCCTGAAATATATTCAGCGTCAGGCATGATAGAACTGATCCAGAAGAACGGCTTCCTCCCTCTCCTTGATAGTGGCATTGAAGGATTCTCAGCCGAAGACATCGTGGCGGAAGACTGCGGTTACGTAAGACTTCCTGAAGGCGGTTGGGACTGGCCGCTATGGAAATGGAAGGGCGCAATCGTTCAGGAAATGCCGTGTATGTACGGAAAGTTCTTTAACAAGAAGGCTGGATTCATCAGCCAGGAATGGTGGCCGGACTTCTGTAACTACAGAAGAAGCAAATACTCTCGCCCTGATGATGAATCAATAGAAGGAGCCATTCTCAGCACGCTTCAATCTACCGGTAGTCTCATCACAAGAGAACTTCGGGCAGCCTGCGGTTTCACCGGCAAGGGAATGAGAAGCAAGTTTGACGGTTATCTCACCCGACTGGAAATGGCGACTTACATCGTGACCGAGGATTTCATCTATCCTCGTGACAAGCACAATCACGAATATGGCTGGGGTTGGTCGCTGCTCAATACTCCCGAAGATCTCTATGGCAGGGAGGCTTGCCAATGCAATCGCACTCCCCAGGAATCTTATCAGAGGATTTTCGAGCATCTGAAAGAAATCCTGCCTGACGCTTCGGATAAACAGATCATTAAATTAATTGGATAAAAATGAGAAAGGAATAAAGAGTAATGTGAAGGCGTGGAGATGAAATATGGAAGAATGGAATAAATCTCCGATAATGGTAAAATCTTCCGAAAACCAGGTATAAGCTCTTTAGGAGAATGTGCGTATCTTTGCACCCAAGAATTTTAAAAGGCTTAGGATTATGAAGGAATTATTCTTTAATACAATACAGGAGTTCAACGACTACATTGGGGTGAAAACGCTTCATCCTCTGGTAAGCATTGCACGTGTAGAGAACACCTCTCCGATACAGGAGGCTGTGCACCATTACGGACTTTATGCCCTCTTCCTGAAGGAAAACAAGGGCTGCAAATTGTCATACGGCAGAACAGAATATGATTTTGACGAGATGACCGTCACCTCTTTTGCTCCAGGTCAGTCGATTAAGGTTGAACCCATTCCTGGAGTACCGCTTGCCAAATATACGGTATTGGCTTTCCATCCCGAGTTGTTCAACCGCACCCAGCTTGGCAAGAACATCTCCCGCTATGAGTTCTTCGACTATACAAGCAACGAAGCTCTACATCTATCCGCTGCCGAGGTAAACATCTTCCGTGATGTACTCTCAATGATTAAGCAGGAACTTCAGCATCCTATAGATAGACATTCGCGTGAACTCATCGTTTCAAACATCGAGTTGCTGCTAAACTACTGCCTGCGCTTCTACGACCGACAGTTTATCACACGCGAGGAGATAAACCATTCGGTAGTAAAGAAATTCACCTCTCTGCTCGATGAATACATTGCCCGGAAAGCGGAGCATGAAGGGCTGCCTACCGTAGCCTACTTTGCCGACAAATGCTGCTATTCTACCAAATATTTCGGTGAATTAGTCAAGACAGAGACTGGCAGAACCGCTAAGAGTATGATCAACGACCGACTGCTTTCTGCAGCCCGCCAACTACTTGTAGATGAAACCTTAACCATTACGCAAGTCAGCCAGGCCTCGGCTTTGAATATTCTCAGCACTTCGTCCGCTTTTTCAAGGCGCAGACGGGAAAAACTCCAAGCGAGTACCGCAAAACTGCTTAAATATAATGAAGCATATATAGAATAACTGTTATTTTTTACATCGAAGATGTTTTCTGGAGAAGAATTTGAAAATATGGATAAGAATAAAAAAATAATACAATGAAGAAAATAGTACAGACAGCAGGGCGCACCCAGCTGGGTGAGTTTGCCCCGGAGTTCGCCCACCTCAACGACGACATCCTCTTCGGAGAAGTATGGAGCCGCAATGACCTGCTTTCATTGCGCGACCGCAGTTTAGTAACAATCACTTCGCTCATCAGCCAAGGAATCACCGATAACTCGCTGAAATATCACTTGCAGTCGGCAAAGAATAACGGAATTACCCGCACGGAAGCGGCAGAGATTATTACTCACATCGCCTTCTACGCAGGTTGGCCAAAGGCCTGGGCTGCCTTCAATCTGGCAAAGGAGGTATGGAACGAAGATGTGAAAGGAGAAGACGCTAAGTCTGCTTTCCTGCGCGAGATGATATTCCCTATTGGCGAACCCAACACAGCTTACGCCAAATACTTCAAAGGCAACAGTTATCTGGCACAAATATCTGATAGTCAGATACCTTTCTTCAACGTTACCTTTGAGCCTGGCTGCCGTAACAACTGGCATACGCACCACGCCACAAAGGGTGGCGGACAAATGCTGGTAGGTGTAGCCGGACGTGGCTGGTATCAGGAGAAAGGAAAGCCTGCGCAGGAAATCCTCCCCGGCACAGTCATCCATATTTCTGCCAACGTGAAGCATTGGCACGGTGCAGCCAAAGACAGCTGGTTTGCCCACCTAGCCTTTGAAATACCTGGCGAGAACACATCCAACGAGTGGCAGGAGGCTGTAAGCGATGAGGAATATAACAAGATAAAATAACAATAAGATTTATGACTTCACTTCAAGAAAGACTGTTCACCATGCAGGATAAGCAGTATGCTGCTTTCCATGCGAAACTGACACCGGGAGTGCCTATGGAAAGTTTCATAGGCATTCGTGTGCCTGTGCTCCGCAAGTTCGCAAAAGAATTTACAAAGGAGAAAGAATGCGAGGAGTTCCTTCAGCAGCTTCCTCACGAATACTACGATGAGAACATGCTTCACGGTCTCCTCATTTCCGAGGTAAAGGACTACGAGGAATGCATTCGTCTTACAGACAGTTTCCTGCCATTCGTGGACAACTGGGCTGTTTGCGACATTATGTCTCCGAAGGTGTTTGCCAAACACAAGAAGGAGCTATTGGCGAAGATCAAGACTTGGAGTAAATCGTCACACGTTTATACTTGTCGTTTTGGAATAGAGGCGCTTATGTCTCATTACCTGGATAAAGACTTCAAGGCAGAGTATCTTGAAATTCCTGCATCAGTAAGGAGCGAAGAGTATTACGTAAAGATGATGGTAGCCTGGTTCTTCGCCACCGCCCTTGCCAAGCAATGGGACCAGGCGATTCCCTACATCGAGCAACAACGCCTTGCTCCCTGGACGCACAACAAGACCATCCAGAAGGCCATCGAGAGCTACAGAATCACGCCCGAACAGAAGGAATATCTGCGGACATTGAAGATAAAATAATTATGACACAAGATACATCTACATATTACGTTTGGATAGGTGGCTCATGTGATTATGGTCATAAAGAGCGAGCTGGTGGTGCTGCCGTTGTGATTGAGCATAACGGCAACATCATCAGCCGTGATGCAATCAGCGACTTGCACACCACGGAGTTCCGCATGATGCTAACCCTCATGGTGAAGGTAATGCAGGAAATACCGGAAGGTTCCGACATTCTCTTCCTGACCAATGCCGCCTATATTCAGAACTTTGACAAGACTCCAACGGCTAAATCAGCCAACCGAACGAGCAGCGAGAGCAAAGATGCAAGCTCGCTTGCAATCTCTGCCGAGTCGCGAGGGAGGAAGGCGAGAGCCAACTCCGACTTGATCATTCAATGCATCGAGGAAAAGAAAAGGCACAACTCAGTCGGGGTCAAGATTGTGCAATATCACAAGAGTCCACTGCTGATAGAAACCCACGATAGGGCTACGGAAGCAATGGCAAAGACAAGAAAGGAGTTTCATCTGAAAAACAAGTAAATGTTTAGGAGCTATTTCCGGTCATTAAGGTCACGGTCATTATGGTCATTAAGGATTTCAACTTCTCTATTCTGGTAACACATTAGCGCTTTTTGATAACACATTTGTAACACACATGGATGATTTCTCAATACACCAAATTCATAACATATTGATTAGCAGCTATTTACGAAAAGAGTACATAAAAGAGGAATAAGTGATAAAATATATTTAAAAACAAAAAAGAACAACAGAGATAAGTGCCTATAAATAAGCAGCTTACTACCATTGTTCTCCCATGCTAATTTTGTACAAATAAGTTTCATTTTGCTTATTATAGTGATTCCGTTGGGGTTCGAACCCAAGACCCACAGCTTAGAAGGCTGTTGCTCTAATCCAACTGAGCTACGGAACCAACACTTTTAAATCGCAAACCAGCTAACCAATAACGCAATCAGCCACTTTTCTTATTTGCGGCTGCAAAGGTACATATATTTTTTGAATACACCAAACTTTTTCTCACTTTTTTCTTTTTTTATGCTTAAATATCGCAAAAAATAACTACCTTTGCATCCGTTAGGAGCAAGAAACTGCATTCTGACCCCGAAAGAGAAGAGATTTTTATAACGCATATTCAAACATAAAACATACGCAAATGAAAAAGTTAATCTTTTCAGTAGCCCTGCTCTCAGCAGCACTCTCTGCCAGCGCAGAAGAACATCCGCTCTGGATGCGCTACCCAGCCATCTCGCCCGATGGCACTACCATCGCCTTCGCTTATAAAGGCGACCTCTACAGTGTTTCTGTCAACGGCGGTGAAGCACGACAGCTCACAACCCATGCAGCCTTCGATTCGCATCCTGTATGGAGCCCTGACAGCAAGAAAATTGCCTTCCAGTCTAACCGCGAAGGAAGTCTCGACATCTTTGTAATCGATGCAAAAGGCGGTGCTCCTACCCGACTCACCACCAACAGCGGCAGCGAAACACCTATCGCCTTTGCAGACAACGACCATGTGCTCTACTCTGCCAGTCTGCAGCCTACAGCCCAGAGCATCATCTTCGGCGACAACACATTCCCACAAGTATATAAGGTAAGCACCAAGGGCGGAAGACCAGAACTCTTCTCTACCCTCACCATGGAGAATATCAGCATCGCCAAGAACGGCGACATTCTCTACCACGACAAAAAGGGATATGAAGACCCTTGGCGCAAACACCAGAAATCACCTATCGCACGCGACATCTGGCTGAAGAGTAACGGAAAGTTTACCAAGCAGACTACCTTTGCCGGCGAAGACCGCTCGCCAGTATGGACATCAGACGAGAAATCATTCTTCTATCTGAGCGAGCAGGACGGCACATTCAATATCTACCGCCGCAGCCTCAACAGTTCAAGCGACAAGCAGATTACCCACCACAAAGGCAATCCGGTAAGATTCCTCACCGCATCCAGCGCCGACCTGCTCTGCTACGGATATGATGGCGAAATCTACACCGTGAAAGAAGGTGGAGAGCCTCAGAAGGTGAACATCTCCATTACAACAGATAATGACGCTCCAAGCCTCGTACGTCAGATTAAAAGCTGGGGAGCTACAGAGATTTCCGTTTCGCCAGACGCCAAGGAAGTGGCTTTCGTGATGCATGGCGACGTATACGTAACTTCTGTAGAATACACCACTACCAAGCGCATTACCGACACACCGCAGCAGGAGCGCGACCTGAGTTTCTCGCCAAACGGCAGAGCCCTGGTCTATGCAGCCGAGCGCAACGGCGTATGGCAGATTTACCAGTCTAAGATCAAGAACGAGAAAGAGAAGAACTTCACCTACGCTACCGACATCGAGGAAGAGCAGTTGGTGAAAACAGGCGTTACATCACAGTATCCACAATACTCTCCTGACGGCAAGGAAGTGGCTTTCTTCGAAGACCGCGCTGCACTTCGCATCATCAATCTGAAATCGAAGGAAATCCGCACCGTGCTCGATGGCAAATACGTCTACTCTTACAGCGATGGAGACATCGCTTTCGAATGGTCACCAGACAGCAAATGGCTCCTTTCAACCTATATCGGCAACGGCGGCTGGAACAACCAGGATATTGCACTGGTAAAGGCTGACGGCAAGGAGGTTCACAACCTGACCAATTCCGGCTACAGCGACAGCAACGGCAAATGGGTGCTCGACGGCAAGGCAATGCTCTTCCAGAGCGACAGAGCCGGCTACCGCAGTCATGGAAGCTGGGGAGCAGAAGACGATGCCTACATCATGTTCTTCGACCTGGATGCCTACAACCGCTTCAACATGAGCAAGGAAGAAATAGAACTGGCTGACGCCAACAAGGACGAAAAGGAGAAGAAGGAAGACGAGAAGAAGGAAGAGGCTAAAAAGAAGGCTGACGAAAAGCAGAAGAAGACCGGAAAGATAGAGGTGGAAAAAGTGAAGCCACTGGAGCTGGACATCGAAAACTGCCGCGACAGAATCGTACGCCTCACCGCAAACTCTTCGCACATGGGCGATGCTGTGCTCTCTAAAGACGGCGACAAGCTCTACTACCAGGCAGCCTTCGAGGATGATTACGACCTCTGGCAGCACGACCTGAAGGACGGCTCTACCAAGCTCGTGATGAAGGGCGTAGGCCAGGGCAACCTGCAGACCGACAAGGATGTGAAGAACCTCTTCATCTGCAACGGAAGCAGCATCAAGAAGGTGGATCTGAGCGGATTCAGCACCAAGGACATCAGCTTTGAGGCTAACTTCAACTATAAGCCAGCCGAGGAGCGCCAGTATCTCTTCGACCACATATGGCGACAGGTGAAAGACAAGTTCTACGACCCTAAGATTCATGGTGTTGACTGGGAAGGTTACCGCAAGACCTATGAGAAGTTCCTGCCTTACATCAACAACAATTTCGACTTCCAGGAGATGTTGAGCGAAATGCTTGGCGAGCTGAACGCTTCGCATACAGGAGCCCGCTACTACGCTTCGAACAGCGCGCTTACCACCGCCAATCTGGGAGTATTCTTCGAACCTCAGTATCAGGGCGACGGCCTGAAGATTCAGGAGATTATCAAGCGTGGTCCTTTCGATGTGAAGAATACGGGCGTTACAGCCGGCAGCATCATCGAGAGCATCGACGGCGAGGAGATTAAAGCCGGAATGGACTACTTCCCATTGCTCGACGGAAAGGTTGGCAAGAATGTACGCCTCGGCATCAGAAACGCCAAGGGTAAGAAGATGGAGGTTACAGTGAAGGCTATCTCTCAGGGCAAACTCAACAACCTGCTCTACAAGCGATGGGTAGACCGCAACCGCGCTTTCGTTGACAGTATTTCGGGCGGACGCATCGCTTATGTTCACGTTAAGGCGATGGATTCGGAGAGTTTCCGCACCGTTTACAGCGAACTGCTGAGCGACAAGAACCGAAACAGAGACGCTGTAATCGTAGACGAGCGCCATAATGGTGGCGGCTGGTTGCACGATGATCTCTGCACCCTGCTCAACGGCAAGCAGTATCAGGAGTTTGTACCTCACGGCAAGGTAGTTGGCCGCGATCCATTCAACAAATGGGTGAAGCCATCTTGCGTCATGATCTGCGAGAACGATTACAGCAACGGTCACGGTTTCCCATGGGTTTACAAGGAACTCGGAATCGGTAAGCTGATCGGTGCTCCTGTAGCAGGAACCATGACAGCCGTATGGTGGGAAACGCTGATGGACAACACGCTAGTATTCGGTATTCCTCAGGTAGGCTGCCGCGACATGCGTGGCGTGTTCGGCGAGAACACCCAGCTGAACCCAGACATCGAGGTTTACAACAGTCCGGAAGATTTCATCAATGGCCATGATACCCAGCTCGAAAGAGCCGTAAAGGAAATGATGAAGAAATAAACAGAACGCCCTGCAGGGGTCCAGAAGCAGAATCGCTTCTGGACCCCTGCAGGGCGAATTGTTTTTGTAGCAGACAACATTAATTTATTAAACCTTATTAACCCACATTATCGGTAAAAAACCTTCTGTCATGACATAAAACCCTCTAAATCTTTACTTTTTTTCTTGAAAAGGGCGAAAAAGCAAGTGAAAAAGCCATAAAATAAAAAAAAATGAGTATCTTTGCAGAAGATAAGCTGCACTCGGCAATTTGAAAGCAAGCTTTCATTGCGCTCATTTGCGTTATCTTTGCAAAAAATATAAACAAGATTATGGGATTATTCGGATTATTCAGCAACAAAAAGAAGGAAACTCTCGATAAGGGACTTGAAAAAACCAAGGAGAGTGTGTTTGGCAAACTGGCGCGCGCCGTTGCCGGAAAGTCTACCGTCGATGATGATGTGCTCGACGATCTCGAAGAGGTACTCATCACTTCAGACGTAGGTGTAGAAACCACGGTCAAGATTATCCGCCGCATCGAAGAACGTGTGGCCCGCGATAAATATGTTTCAACCAGCGAGCTCAACCGCATTCTGCGCGAGGAAATCGCCATTCTCCTCTCCGAGAATCACAGCGATGACCTGGCAGACTGGGAACTTCCTGCCGACCATAAGCCTTACGTTATCCTCGTAGTAGGCGTAAACGGCGTGGGCAAGACAACCACCATCGGCAAGCTGGCTTACCAGTTTAAGAAGGCTGGCAAGAAGGTTGTTCTGGGAGCTGCCGACACCTTCCGTGCCGCTGCCGTAGAGCAGATTTGCATCTGGGGCGAGCGCGTGGGTGTGCCTGTAGTGAAACAGCAGATGGGAAGCGACCCGGCAAGCGTGGCGTTCGACACCCTGCAGAGCGCCAAGGCAAACGGCGCCGACGTGGTGCTCATCGATACGGCAGGCCGACTGCACAACAAGGTGAACCTGATGAATGAGCTCAAGAAAATAAAGGAAGTGATGAAGAAGGTAATGCCTGAAGCACCAGACGAGGTAATGCTCGTGCTCGACGGAAGTACCGGACAGAATGCATTCGAGCAGGCTAAGCAGTTCTCTGCCGTTACCAACATCTCCTCGCTCGCCATCACCAAGCTCGACGGAACCGCTAAGGGCGGAGTTGTCATCGGCATCAGCGACCAGCTCAAGGTGCCTGTAAAATACATCGGACTGGGCGAAGGAATGGAAGATCTGCAGCTCTTCAACAAGACAGAATTCGTAGACTCTCTCTTTAAAAATTAGAAAATGAAGAAAAATCAGATAGATATTATTACCCTGGGCTGCTCGAAGAATCTCGTAGACAGCGAGTTGCTGATGAAGCAGTTTGAGGCAAACGGCTACCATTGCGTTCACGATTCCAAGCGCCCTCAGGGCGAGATAGCCGTCATCAATACGTGCGGATTCATTGAGGATGCAAAGCAGGAAAGCATCGACACCATCCTGGAGTTTATCCAGGCTAAAGAAGAAGGCCGACTCAGAAAGCTCTATGTAATGGGCTGCCTCTCGCAGCGCTACCAGAAGGAACTGGAAGAAGAAATGCCCGAAGTGGATAAGTTCTACGGCAAATTCAACTACAAGCAGCTTCTGCAGGAACTCGGCAAGGCGGAAGTTTCATCCTGCAACGGCCAGCGTCATCTCACCACTCCGCGCCATTATGCCTACATCAAGATAGCTGAGGGCTGCAACCGCCACTGTGCCTACTGCGCCATTCCTATCATCACCGGCAAGCACGTTTCCCGTCCGAAGGAAGAGATTCTGCAGGAGGTGCGCGAACTGGTAGCAGAAGGCGTGAAGGAGTTTCAGATTATCGCTCAGGAACTCACCTACTACGGCGTAGATATTGACGGCAAGCATCATATTACCGAACTCATCAGCGAGATGGCTGATATTCCGGGCGTGAAATGGCTTCGCCTGCATTACGCTTATCCGAACCAGTTCCCAATGGATCTTCTGGACGTGATGCGCGAGAAGCCAAACGTATGCAAATATCTCGACATTGCCCTCCAGCACATCAGCGACCACATGCTCACCAGCATGCATCGCCACGTAACGAAGCAGGAAACCATCAATCTGCTGAAGGCCATCCGCGAACGCGTGCCAGGCATTCACATCCGCACTACGCTGATGGTTGGTTTTCCAGGCGAGACAGATGAGGATTTCCACGAACTCCTCGACTTCGTACGCGAACAGAGATTTGAGCGCATGGGCGCCTTTGCCTACTCTGAGGAAGAAGGAACCTACAGCGCCACCCACTACGAAGACAACGTGCCTGCCGAGGTAAAGCAGCGCCGGCTGGACGAACTGATGATTCTGCAGCAAGACATCAGCTCTGAGGTTGAGGCTGATAAGGTGGGCAAAACCATGACCGTTATCATCGACCGCAAGGAAGGCGATTACTACATCGGACGAACAGAGTTCTGCTCTCCGGAAGTAGACCCTGAGGTTCTGATCCGTGCCGATGAGAAGCGTCTGCGCGTGGGTAGTTTCTATCAGGTAGAAATTACTGCAAGCGAGGAATTTGACCTCTATGGCAAGGTGGTGAAATAATCATTCTCTCCCCCATAGCCTGGAGTTTTAGAAATTTTGACTACATATTAAATAAATATGAACAATAAGGAATACATCGCTGAACTGGCTCAGCAAACCGGCTATTCGCAGGAAGACACCCAGAAGTTGGTGCGCAAGGCGATAGACGCTATGATTGCCGAGTTTGAGGATGGAGAAGCTGTCTCTATCCCCAATTTTGGCACCTTCGAAGTGAAGAAGCGCATGGAGCGAGTGGTGGTTAATCCTACTACCAAGAAGCGTCAGCTGGTGCCGCCTAAGTTGGTGTTGGGTTTCCGACCGGTAGCTTCGGTCAAGGAAAAACTAAAGAATGGAGGGGATGAGCAATGAGCAAATTCAGTTTAAATACACTCGGAAAACTGCTTGCAGATAAGAGCGGGCTGAGCCAGGTGGAAGCAGAACTCTTCATCCGGAAAATGTTTGATGTGTGCAACCAGGGACTCGATGCCGACAAGCAGGTGAAGATAAAATGGCTGGGCACCTTTAAGGTACAGGCCACGAAAGACCGTGAAAGCATCAATGTGAACACGGGCGAGCGCTTCACCATTGAAGGCAGAGACAAACTCACCTTCACGCCTGACAACATCCTGAAAGAAATCGTGAACAAGCCATTCGCCCAATTTGAAACGGTGGTGGTAAATGACGGCGTAGATTTCGATGAAATAGATGAGAAGTTTGGAGAAGAACAGACAGAAGATGCTCCTGAACAAGTAATCGATTTTCTGGACGAAGAAAAAACTGCAACTCCAAATCCGGAGGTTGTCGTAATTGAATCTGAAAAGGAAAAAGAAGACGAACAGGCAAAGCAAATTGCTATTGAACAAGCTAAACTGGAAAGATTAAAACAAGCCCAACTGGAGCAGGAAAGAATACAGAAAGAAAAGCAAGAGCAGGAAAGACTGGAGCAAGAGAAGCTTGAATTAGCCCAGCAACAGCAAGCCCTGAAAGCAGTTGTTGAACCAGCAGTACCTGCATCAGATGAATCTGAAGAAGAAGAGAAGGAAGAAGAAGAATCTTCCAATTCTCATCATATTGTTATTCCTCGCTATCTGGTCGTTGCAGTCTGTCTCATCGTAGTAGCTTTGATTGGCGGAATGGGATGGTTTGCCTTCAACTATGGTCAGATGACTGCCCAGCGCGATCATCTAGCCATGCAGCTAAACCAGTATCATCAGGCTCCAGCCAAGAAAGTCCCAGCCAAACCAGCTGCCGCCCCACTCTCTCAGGAACAGAAACTCCGCCAGAAAGCGATGGAAGACAGCATCCGTATGGCTAAAACTGCAGAAGCAGTAAAACTGGCTGAAAATTCGGATGAGGAAAGTGCTAACGCAGAAAAGGCTAAGCAGGCTGAAGCAAAGGCTAAGGCAGAAGCTAAAGATAAAGCCGAAGAAAAGGCTGCTTCGAAAATAGCATCATCCCAGTATGATAAGGACGCTCGCGTACGCACGGGAGCTTACCGAATCATAGGAGTTGCCCAGACCGTTACGGTTGGCGCCGGTCAGACCCTCGAACAGATTAGTACCCGCTATTTAGGTTCCGGCATGGAATGCTACGTAGAAGCCCTGAATGGTACAAGCACCGTAAAAGCCGGACAGAAAATCAAGATTCCGAAACTGGAATTGAAAAAGAAAAAGAAGTAAAGTACTGAACAAACAAAAATCGCCCTGTAAGAGCAAATATAATTTTGCACTTACAGGGCGACATTGTTTTATGTTAACATTACTTGCCCAACACTTCATCAAGCAATGTGTAGAAAGCAGGATCCTCACCAACAATAGTCTTGAT
>ULYY01055484.1_pt1 | contig 13431 bp, 13 predicted proteins | sample 1962601 | NCBI WGS metagenome assembly ULYY01 (sample SAMEA4835875, study PRJEB28245) | human gut metagenome | biome: gut microbiome; material: fecal sample | place: Denmark | collected 2008 | reverse complement strand
ACGAGGGCGAGAATTTAGATAGGCGGAAGCAGTTCAAGCGAAGTGCCAACTGCTTCCGCCTATCGTCCACATCGCCCTCGTTTTTAGGGAGGGGCCTATCTGCATATGCAGCTGTGGACTGTTTTGTCAAGTTTTTAGCTGTTTTCCTAAAAATCCAAGATGAACCCTTTTTTGCAGGAAAAACTGATAAAGATAAAGTAGTGCTAATATATTACTGTTGGCAATGATGGAGCACTCTTATGGCAAATATTCAAGTACGTGTTGATGATGCGTTGCGTAACGATGCTGTGATGGTATTGAACCAGATAGGCATGGATATGACGACGGCTGTCAGAATCCTTTTGAAACAGATTGTTGCCAGTAACGGATTCCCGTTTAAGCCTGTGGCAGATCCTTTCTATTCGAAAGGAAACATGGAATACCTAAAGCAGGCGTTGGATGATGTTCGGCACAAGAGAAATCTGGAAACCCACACGCTGACAGAGGTACCATGATGAAACTGGTCTGGTACAGCGGTGGTTGGGATGATTATTGTTATTGGCAGGAAGTTGATAGAAAGATAGTCAAGAAAATAAACACTCTCATCAGAGATACGCTTAGGCACCCAACTGAAGGCATGGGAAAGCCGGAGGCGTTGAAGTATGAGCTGGCAGGAGCTTGGAGTCGAAGAATCACCGATGAGCATCGCTTGGTTTATGTTTTCGATGAAGATAGTGTGACGATCATCGCCTGTCGTCATCACTATTGATGTAGACAGGTGTAGGAAGCATCAAATAAGTTTTTTCTGGGAAAGCCATAAATTTTGATTGCAATCTAGTCACTTATGGTTTGATTTTTTGCGCGGTCTTCGCGTATTCTTTCTTTATCACACGCCGTAGCCCGAGCCGGACTCGCAAAGCCCGGCTTTTTTAGATTCGCAAGAAAATCGAACAACGGGCTCGATCAACAGGAAAAAAAGGCGATGAAGAAAGAAAAGAAAACACTTTTGAGCCGCGCCATGCCCTTCATTATGGGCGGTTCTCTCATCCGACAGATTGTCGTGGCGCTTATTTTGGGAACGCTGACGGCGTACTTTATGCCGGGCTTGGCCGCGGACGCCGGGTTTCTCGGTACGCTTTTTGTATCCGCTTTAAAGGCCGTGGCACCGGTTCTCGTGCTGGCCCTCGTTTCTGCGGCAATCGCCAACCAGGACGTTGACGTGGAAACGCACGTGAAGCCCATTCTCGTCCTCTATTGCGTCGGGACGTTCTGTGCCGCGGTGACGGCGGTGCTCGCAAGTTTCGCGTTCCCCGTGACGATTCAGCTCGCGGTCGAAGGCGCTAAAGCCGCAACGCCCGAAGGGGTGGGATCCGTTCTGAAGACGCTCTTTTTGTCAGCCGTGGATAATCCGGTTCATGCGCTTTTGACCGGCAACTACATCGGGATTCTCACGTGGGGCGCCGGGCTCGGCATTGCGCTCAAGAAGGCTTCGAACCGCACCCGTGAAATTCTGAATGACCTCGCGGGCGGCGTGGAATTCATCGTGCACGTCGTAATCCGTTGCGCCCCCATCGGGATTTTCGGTTTGGTGGCGAATACGCTCGCGACGGAAGGCTTCAGCGTTCTCGTGGGTTATGCGCAGCTCTTGGGCCTTCTTTTGGGGTGCATGGCCTTTGTGGCGCTGGTACTGAACCCCCTCATCGTTTGGTACTGCACGAAAGAAAATCCCTATCCGCTGACGTTTACGGTTCTTAAAGAATCCGGCGTGATGGCGTTTTTCACGCGTTCCTCCGCCGCCAACATTCCGGTGAACATGAATCTGTGCCGCAAACTGAATCTCCCCGAAGACACGTTCGGGGTGTCGATTCCGTTGGGTTCCACCATCAATATGGCGGGCGCCGCGGTGACGATTACGGTGCTCACGCTGTCGGCGTGCCATACGTTGGGCATTGAAGTGCACTTTATTACGGCGGTACTCTTGTCTTTGTTGGCGTCAGTGTGTGCCTGCGGGACGGCCGGGGTGCCCGGGGGCTCCCTGATGCTGATTCCCTTGGCCTGCAGTTTGTTCGGGATTGACAGCGCCGTGTCGATGCAGGTGGTGGCCGTGGGCTTCATCATCAGCGTGCTGCAGGACTCCTGTGAGACGGGGCTCAATTCGTCGTCCGACGTGCTCTTTACGGCGGCGGTCTGTAAGCGGGCCAAACGCCTGGAGGCAGAGGCTGAGGCGAAATATCGTCGTTTTAACGATGATTGAGGGGGAGGCACTGCAATGTCGCATGACATGTAGAGTTCCGTCATCCCCATTTTTTAGAGAAAAGAGATGCCGCTTGCCGCTCGTCCGGTTGCCTGGCCGGAAAACATCGATCTCAACGACACGACGCCGTATGCGTTTTCGGCCGTTTTTGCTTCGACGATCGACAGTCATGGGCGCCGGGCGCTGCACACGCATCCGACGGAAATGATCGGGATGCGGATCGAAGGCGGACGCTACGGGTTGGAGTTGGCGGACGGGTTTGTCGCTGTGCCGTCGCGCTGCGCGGTCTGGGTGCCGCCGGGGTGTCCGCACAATGTGGTGCAGGCGATGGATACGAAATCATTGTCGCTGCACATTGCGCCGGAAGTGGCACGGAAGATGCCCGGGGAGCCGTTGCGCTGCTTTTTGAATCCTATGACGGCTGAGATGCTCAAACACTTCGCTGCGGTTTACGGCACCACGGACAAAGGCATTCATGCAAAACGCCTTGCGAGCATCATCATTGAAGAAGTCTTGGCAGCACCGCGTCTGCCGCGTGGGTTTGCGCCGGTGTCGCACGACGGGCGGCTGATCGCGCTTTTTCAGCGCTTGGGATATCCGGCGTTTCGTTGTCTGACGGCAGAAGGCCAAGCGGCCGCCATGGGCGTAAGCGCGAAAACGTTGGGGCGTCTGACGCTGGCGGAAACCGGACTCACGTACGGCGAATGGCGGCAGCACTGCGTGATGCTGTATGCGTTGGACGATCTTGCGGCGGGGTTTTCGGTGGAAGCGACGGCGGGATCGGCCGGGTTTAAGACGACGTCCGCGTTTATCCGCGCGTTTGCCAAGCGTTTCGGCATGACGCCCGGCGAGTACGTAAAAACGCATCAGCTCATTGTGCCGACGGTGACGGTTTCCGACTCGGAAGGCTAGTCGTTGTTTGTTTTAGGTAAAACGACGTTGTCCAAAAATGCGTATGACGTGTCCGAAAATCGTTTAGTGAAACCGCGGGCTTCCCGTTAGCATTTTCTTCGAAAAAATCGGCCGAATCCGACCTCAAAAAAACAACACGGTTCGGCTGCCCTCACACTTTTCCAGGAGATAGAAAATGATTTCGCTCTCGGTTTCCCGACGGACGCTTCTTGCGGCCGCCGCAGCGGCGGGTTTCGTCATGACGCCTTTGGCCAAAGCCGTCGCTGCTGCCGCGGACGACTACGGTACCTACCGCTGGTGCGCCTGCGTGATTAACTGCGGTCAGCGTTGCCCCCTGCGCTGCTACACCAAGAACGGTCAGGTGATCCGCATCGAAACGGATAACACCCAGCCCGACACGCTCGGGCCCCGTCAGATCCGCGCCTGCCAGCGCGGCCGTTCCATGCGGGAGCGCATTTATTCTCCCGATCGTCTGAAGTACCCGATGAAGCGTGTCGGTAAGCGCGGCGAAGGGAAGTTCGAACGCATCACGTGGGACGAAGCCGTGGAAACCATTGCCCGTGAATGGACGCGGATCCGCGATGCCTATGGCAACGAAGCCATTTATTGGCAGTACTGCTCCGGTCAGCAGTCCTTGGTGAGCTCGCGCCGCGCTTGGCAGCGCCTCATGAATTTGATGGGCGGGTTCCTCAAGTATTACGGCTCGTATTCAAACGCCCAGGGTTCGGCCTCCTTCCCGCTGACTTACGGCGGTCGTCCCTCGTCGCTGCCTTCTCAGATCGCGAATGCTGAACTCTATGTGCTCTTTGGGAACAATCCCTCGGTGACGCGTCCTTCGGGCGGCGGTAAGGGTTTTCAGATCGATGCGGCTCTCACGAAAAAGCGTCCGCGCATCATCGTGATCGATCCGTGCTTTACGGATACGGCCTCGACGCGCGCCGATCAGTGGATTCCGATCCGCCCCGGTACCGACGCTGCGCTGATCGGTGCTTTGGCCTACGAATTCATTACCCATAACTGGGTGGATCAGGCGTTTCTTGACAAGTACTGCGTGGGTTACGACGCGAAGACGCTTCCCGCGTCCGCACCCAAAAACGGCGACTACAAGAGCTACATCCTGGGGCACGGCAAAGACAAGACCCCGAAGACGCCGGAATGGGCTTCGAAGATTACCGGCATCCCCGTGGACGTGATCCGCAATCTCGCCCGTGAAATGGCGAAGACGAAGCCCTTGTTCGTGTCGCAAGGCTGGGGGCCGCAACGCCAGGCCAACGGCGAAGAAACGGCGCGTGCCGTGGCGATGGTGCCGATTCTTTTGGGGCAGGTGGGTTTGCCCGGTACGAACACCGGGGCGCATGAAGGCAATACCTCCTTCCCCGCGGTGTATCTCCCGGTGGGCAAGAACCCCGTGAAGGCGACGATCCCCGTGTACCTCTGGACGGATGCGATTCTGCGCGGCAAGGAAATGACGCGCCGGACGGACGCCTTGAAGGGCGCGGAAAAGCTCACGCAGAACATCAAGATGATCGTCAACTCCGGCGGCAACACCATGATCAATCAGCACGGTGACTGCAACTGGACGGACAAGGTGTTGCAGGATGAGACGAAACTCGAATTCGTCGTGGTCTGCGACAACATGATGACGCCTTCGTGCCGCTACGCCGACATTCTGCTGCCGGATACGCTGGGCCCCGAAACGAACGACGCGGCCTGTCAGGGCGGCAGCCACGGCGACGTTGCAGAAATGCTCGCCATTCAGAAGGCGGTGGAACCGCGCTTTGAAGAAAAGCCGAGCTGGGAAATCTGCCGCTTGATTGCCGCCAAACTCGGTCTGGAAGAGAAATTCACCGAAGGCCGCACGCAGGAAGAGTGGGTGCGGTGGTGCTACGACGAAACCCGCAAGAAGGTGCCGCAGCTCCCGGATTTCGACACGTTCTGGAAGAACGGCATGGCGAAGGTCTGGGGCTACCGTAAGGATCCGATTGCCTTGGAAGCGTTCCGCCGTGATCCGGAAAAGAATAAATTGAAGACGCCCTCGGGCAAGATCGAAATCTATTCCGAACGGCTCGCGAAAGAAACGGCGGACTGGAAGTTGGCCGAGGGCGACGTCATTTCGCCCATCCCCGTCTTCTGGCGCACCTGGGATATGCCGGGCGATCCGCTGGCAAAGAAGTACCCGCTGCAGTGTTTCGGGTTCCACGGCCACGGGCGCATCCATTCGACGTTCCATAACCTGCCGCACCTGCGCGATCTGCTTCCGGACGTGGTGTTCATGAATCCGTTGGACGCGGAAAAGCGCGGCATTGAAGACGGCGACACGGTGCAGGTCTTTAACGACCGCGGCATCGTGCAGCTCCCCGCGCGCGTCACGCCCCGCATCATGCCCGGCGTCATCACAATCCCGCAGGGCGCTTGGTATAAGCCCGAAGTCATCAACGGCAAACGCGTTGACGTCGGCGGCTGCATCAACACGCTCACGGCGCATCGGCCGAGTCCGTACGCCAAGGGCAACGCCCAGCACAACATCTTGGTTGACGTTCGCAAGGCCTAAAAGCGGGAGGAAAAAATGACACAGAAAGGCTTTTACATTGATACTACCCGCTGCGCCGGCTGCCGTACCTGTTCGGTCGCGTGTGCGGATTTGAACAACACCCCCGTGGGTCTGAACCTGCGCCGCGTCGTCGAGTACGAAGGCGGCGAGTGGAAGAAAAATTGGGACGGTACGTGGCGTCAGAATGTCTTTGCGTACTACGTCTCGATGGGTTGCAATGAATGCGCCGATCCCGCCTGCGTGAAGGTGTGCCCGACGAAGGCGCACTACAAGCGTGCGGAAGACGGACTTGTCGTGATCGACACCGCCAAGTGCATCGGGTGCGGCGCTTGTGCCGCGGCCTGTCCCTACGGCGCGCCTCAGTTGGATAAGGTTGCAAAGAAAATGCGTAAGTGCGACGGGTGCGTCGCCCGCACGTCCAAGGGCGGGCAGCCCGTGTGCGTGGAAAGCTGCCCGGAACGTGCGCTCGAATTCGGCGACATCGAAGAGTTGCGTCGCAAGCACGGAACGCTCGCAGCGATTGCGCCGCTGCCTTCTGAGGAAGAAACGCATCCGAGCCTCGTCATCAAACCTTGTAAGCGTGCAAAGCCCGTCGATTTCGAAGGCGGGGAAGAACACCGCTTCTGATTTGACCGACGTCGTTTGACGTGATGATGGACGGCCGCCGAGGGGAAACTTTCGGCGGCCGTCCGTTTTTAGAGTGTGCTTAAAAGTCGTTGTCGGTACACTGAAATTCAGTGGATTTCTGTAGATGGTCAGGCCTTGTTTTCAGATAAAATTCTGGCATGACTGCCAGTCTCTCAATATTTCTGCAAGTACGGTACCGCCGCGGAGCGGGGCTTCGTCGCGCCGGTGGGTTCACGTTTGTTGAGGTAGTGATGGTTCTGGTGCTGCTCGGCATTCTCGCTGCGGTAGCCGTACCGAAGTACTTCGACATTCAGGAGCAGGCTGCCGCCACAAAATGCGCCTATCACCGGTCGCTCGTCATTAAGACGCTGCACCAGCGCTGGGAGTTTACGAAGATCGACGAGAGTTTCCGATCGGTGTTTCCCAATCCGGATGAGGCCGTGACGTCCGTGCTGCACGAGTTGGGGGGCGACAATTGCAGTGAAGGTAAGGCCTGCCTGAAACTTTGCCCGACGGGCGGTTCTTACGAAGTCAGATACGAGGGCGACGACGATGCCGGCTACCAATTCTCCGTCGAGTGCACGGAGCACGGTTTAACGGGTTCTGACGGGTTGGGTGACAACACGGAACTGGATCGAATTTTGGTGAAGTCGGACAATGCGGACTTGCTGGTGAAGTGGCTGGTCGGCAAGGATCGTGAGACGGCCGGGTACGAGCAGAAGATCGGCAACGGTGCCATTTCGTCCATTGACGGTTTCTTTACGGAGGCGACCGCCGGCATCATCGATTCGGAGGCAGTGGGTGACTTCACGAACAATCGGCATCAGTACGGCACGGACGAGACGACGCAGGAAAAAATCGGTTCTATGACGGAACTCGTCAACAAAGCGCTTGCGGCAGCAGGATTTGATACGAGCGCCGTCATCTGGCGCACGGAACGGGATGCCGGCGGTTTTGCAACGGATCCCGTAACCGGGAAAAGAACGTGGCGCAACCGGCTGACTTTTACGCTGGCTGAAAAGCCGTCGTCGTATCCGGAGGGGTCGGCGCAAGTGACGACGAAGGTCTACGAATTCGATATTTGGTACAAGGAAGCCGTGAAGGGCAGTCCCGTCCGTGGCTACGGCGACATTGAGTCCCGTGACGGAAAGGCGACTCTGGAAAAATCAACCAACGGTCGGTTCTATGTACTGACGTCGGGCGCCTGACGCGAGTCAGAGTTTTAGCGCCAACCGTTCGCTGAAGGCTTCGATGAGACGCGTTGACATCGGATCGCGCCGCGAGGTGCGCCGCCACGAAAGTTCCACAGAATTGCTCGGATAAGTGACCGGGCACTCGTGGTACTGCATCGGGGAAATTTCCGCAGTGGCTTTCGCGGCATGCCGCGGTATGGTGATGATGGTGTCGGTGCCGTGCAGGAAATAGAGAACGGCGGCAAAGTGCGATGTGGAAACGCGCACGGAACGTCGGGCGCCGAGGGGCTCCAGTACGTCGTTCACGACGCCCACGAAGCCGTTGAAGCCTACCAGAATGTGTTCGTGCAGGATGCAGTTTTCAAGCGTGAAGGGGACTTTGAAAACGGCCGGATCGACGAGACAGCCGTAGGTACCCGTGCCTACGGAAATGTGATTCAGTGCGTCGTTGGAAACGCCGCCCGCGGTAATGGCGATGTCGATCTCGCGCGCAAGCAACATCTCGGTTACGAGTTGCGTGTTTGTCTGCTTAAAACGCAGGCGCCCCGCGGGAAGCAGTTCTTTGGTCATCGTGACGAGGTGCGGCCCCAACGCCATTTCAAAATCGTCCGACATGCCGATCGTAACGGCGCGGCCTTCAAAGAGCCCCTGACGTCCTGCGTAGCGGCTGAGCGTGTTGTCGAGTTGGGAAAGCGACTCCGTGATGATGGGATAAATCTGTTTTGCGTAAAGCGTCGGCGTCAATCCCCGGCCCGTGCGTTCAAAAAGGGGATCGTGATAGAGCTCCCGTAACTGCTGCAGCGTCGCCGAAACCGCGGACTGCGTCACGTTCAGACGGATGGCGGCGCGTGAGGCGTTTCCCTCTTCAAACACGGTCGTGAAGACGCGGAGCGTGTTGAGGTTGAACGGGCCGATATTAGTATCTCGGCATGGTGAACGTCTGGGGTGCTCTGACGGCATTTGCCATCATGGGCTGCGCCTTCTGGAGAATGCGCCGTCACGTGCTCGCCAAGAGCGGCTCGATGAAGTTCACGAAGGAACAGTTGGAAGCCGTTCTCGAAAAGTTTGAAGGCGAAGGCGACAAGGCGACCGTGAAGACCTGGGTGGCGTTCGTTCCCTTCATCTGCCTCTTCGTGGGCGCAACCACGGGGCTTCCCATCTTCCTCGTCTGCTTTGCCTGCGCGCTGCTCGTCATCATCCTGGCGCATCGCAATCTCATGAAGTCCGAAGCCGACATGGTGAAGGGTGTCAAGATGATTTCGATCCCGTTCGTGGCGACCGTGGTCTTTATGTTCCTCTCGGGCGTCATCAACAACACGGGCGTGCTCGACGTGATGAGCGAAGTCTTTAAGCCGCTTCTCAATACGGCGCCGATGCTTCTGATGTTCATCGTCGCACTGTTGGCCGGCATCGTCACGCAGTCGTACCTCGCGTCCGCAGCCATCATTCTTCCCTTCTGCACCTTGGTGCTCGGGGCCGGTGCGGATCCGATGGCGGTTGCCGTTGCGGCGACTTCGGGCGGCAACCTCGGTCAGTACTTCTTGACCGGCGGCCCGATCTCGGGGCTTAACACCGTCATTCCGGTGGTGCCTGGTTCTGAACTGATGTGCGCCAACAAGTTCCAGCGTCCGAACCATGTAGCGGGCTGGATCGCGACGGCCATCATCCCCGCAGGGCTGACGCTTGTCTAAACCCACTCCATCCTAATCCTCTGGTGAGGTTCACCCCTTCGGCCGTGTGGGGAAACACGGTTCGGCCGAGGGGGATTTTTTTATGTGGCCGATGGCCGTGGAGAACGAAGCGCCATACCGAGACGGCGGTTGTACCGTCAACTCAAAGAAGAATGGTCGAGGGGTGATGCCTTGGATAGATCCTTTTGGATTTGTTCAATGACGGACATCGGCAGGTCGGTAATTGCCTGGATGTCATCCAGAGAATATCCACGGGACAGCATGCATTCGGTAGTGACTTTGTCCTTTTCGGCCATTTTCGCTTCCATTTTCGCTTTCACTTCGGCCTTTACCTCTTTACGGATCTGAGAGTGGATGTATTTGCCATAGGAAGATGTTTTCATAAACTTATTTTTTCTTATTTGTTAATTTATGCTGTTTTCTTCAGGCGCTTTACGATGCTCGTCGGAAGTCGTGTCTGCGTTGAAAAGTGCGGACAGCGCTTTCATCCAATCGGGGTGCTTTTCCAGATCTTGTGTAAGGCAGATCTCCTCAATGCAGATCTTGTTGATCTCCGGATCCGGGGCTCCTCCAGAGATGGTTCCGTCCGGCCTGAAAAAATTCCGTCGCGAATTTTCAGCGGATTCGGCAGACGAAAACGACGACAGACATTAGGGAAAAGCTCAATCGCGGCCGTATTCCAAGTACGCGTTGTAGTCGTCAACCATCGCTTGCCAAACATCGTCCGACATGGTGTGAGGTACGGCTTCGGAGTCGTCCGACAACAGGGCGTTGACGGCGTTAACCAAAACGGTGGCTTCGGTCGTCAGCATGGCCGCTTTTTCGCACACGCCCGGCAGCAGTTCCTGCGGCGTTCCCTGATCCGATACGGAGAGGCAGTCAAGAACCGTCTTGAGTCGGCCCCGCAGTGACTTCAATGATTGGAGTTTTTCCGTCAGCAGGGTCTGCGGATCCGGTGCTTCGTCAGAGAAAGGCTCTTCAACAGCCGGGGTTTCAGGTTTCGTTGTTTTGACGGCAGGCTGCGGTGCTGCGGCAGCAGAGGACTGTTTCGTGAAAGCAAGGTCGGATTTGTCGAAATCTAAGAGCGCGATTTCTTCGTCAAGCCCCATTAACTTCGCGAAGGAAGTCAGAAGTTGCCCCAAGACCGTCAGTTTCCCGGTAATTTTGGTGACTTTCTTGGTCGCTTTGCAGCTGGGCTCGACGAGTTTGATCAGGTTTTTGAGGCAGTTGAGTCCTGATCGACCGCGAGCACGGATTTTGCGGTCGATTTTTGAAGCGGCTGCGGTTGTCAGAAACGTTTCAAAATGGGTGAAAGTTGCTTCCGGGGCCGTAAGCGTGCCATTGTGCAGCGTGATGTGCGGCCAATCGGCCAGGCATTGCCGCAACGGCTCCATCAAGGGTTGCCAGGGATTTTCAGGTTCGGGAGCGGAAGGGATGGTGGGGGCGACGGAAGTTGTCGGGGACGGTGCTTCCTTTTTCGTATGCAGAGTGTCGCTCAATTCGGTGAGCCGTTGCAGCAACAGCGGCATGGCAGAGCCCATCGCCAGCGGGTTACTGGATTGGGCAACTTTTTGAAGGCGTTCGCAGGCAACGCGGGATCGAGACACAAGATCCGCCGGACAACGGGCTTTGCTGTATTTGGGGCAAAGCGTTTTCAGAATTGACAGCATGGTTTCCGGTTTGACGGTCTGCTGCAGGCGTCGTACGGTCGTGATTTCGAGAATGCCGTTTCCCAAGTCCTGCTGTTTTTCTTCGTGGAAGACTTCGATACGATCGTCGAACTGAAGTTTGGCCGTGTTGTCGGTGTAGTGCAGCCAGAACCAGAATTCGATGCAGGGATTCGTCCAACAAAGATGCGGCGAGGACGACATGTTTTCGGTCATTTGGAAAATGGCGTTATACGTCTGATGATGGTCACGGTCAAAGACGAGCCAATATTCCGTGAAGGGAGACGCTTTGTCAGCGACTTGAGACCATTGGAACTCTTTGTAAGCGGCCTCAAGAAGCGACATCGGATCGCAGGCGGCGGTGTTCCGGATGGCGACATGGTTTTGAATCTGCAGGGCGTTGACGATTGTCGTGAGATACTGCTTTTCGGTTTCACCTTCGCAGTAAATGAGAAGACGCGGCATTTTGGTTTGAGGGGGCATAGTTGTTCGCGGCCGTGCCGCGTTTTCCTTTTCAAGCTGAAGTCCCGCGGATTGTATGACCTCACTTTTGGAAATCCCGGGTTTTCGCAACATTCGGGGCGAATTTTTTTGAAAAAATTTTCGTCGGGGTAAAAAGGCGTGAGAAAACAGCGAATTGAGAATGCCGTAGAGCCGTGGGTTGGTATACTGAAACCGATTGCGGCAAAGGCACGAAGACGGAGCCTGAACCAATTGATGCAGAAGATGTTTTCTTTTTAAGAGGTCGCCGATGGATCAATTGGAATCGCGTTCTGCCGTAAAGACTGTGCTGTGACAGGCGGAGAAGAGGCGACGGTGTGGCCGGTGATCGGAGGCGGTTTCCAATGACAGCAGAGGGTGATCTCACTGAAGCAGTAGCGTGGCGCGTTTTGGATCAGGTAGCGGACGAGGTGCGTAAAGAAGTTGTGAAGCAGGGTTTGAAGGAAAACCAACTGGACTCTCTGATCGAAGCGAGTCTCGTGTGGGCGTGTTCGTTAGGCAAGACCGCTGCCGAAAATGCTCCGAGTAAACCAAAGATGCCGTCCCGTTTTTCGGCAGGCACCGACGGTAATCCAACTTGACAGCGTACGGCTTACGACGGCGCGTGCGGCGTGCGCCATGGCAGCAAGTTCCGAGACGGTGACGGGATAAGGCAATTCCGTCAGTTCGTCATCGAGGTTTTGACCCGCCGCGCGATAGAGTGTTTCGATGAGCCGTGCCGTGCGAAGCGGTACGGGAAGGAGACTGTTCAAAAGGAGTCCCTCCATTGCACACTCGTGCTGCGCTAAAAGGGCGGAGATGGTGCGGTTTTTAATCGTGAGGTCGTCAGCAAGAAAAGCGAGGAACGTGTCGGCTGAAAGCGGCCGCAGTACGGTATCCGTAAGCACCCTGGCGGTGAGTGGTTTGGTCTTTCCGGGATGAAGTACCGCCATAAAGCCGCCTAAGACGGCTCCCACGCCGAAAAGCGCTGTCATACGCTCAGGGAGCGATTCACAGACGGCAAAGGTGGCGATGAGGCCTTGTTCGATCAGAAAGACGGAACGTTCGGCGCCGAGGAGCGTTTCCGTTCCGGCTTTGAGCGTGACGGAGTCGGATGAGGCAAAAAGCGGCTGCAGCCAAGGCATGTTGCCGCGGATGAGCCACGGAGAATCCGAATAGAAATCGATGCTTCCCAACTCAGCTGCCTCCGATGCCGACACCATGATGTTTTGTCTCCTGTTTTATGAGCGGCGCCGATTATAAAAAAGCCCTCGATCCCAAAAAGACCGAGGGCAGAAAGAGAGGAGGGTTACGTCAAGGGACTACTTGCCCTTTTCAATCGCTTTGGCGGCATTCAACGCCGCGAGACGACCGGACGTCATGGCAAAGCTCGAGGCGGAACCTTCGCACCGGAGGTCGTAGGAAGAGTCGTACAGACCGCCGATATCCTGACCCACCACGTAAAGGTTCGGGATCACGTCGCCCTGCGGCGTCTTCGCTTCAAACTGCGGCGTCACCGTCACGCCGCCCAGGGTGAGGAAGAAGGCGCGGATGGCTTTGAGAGCGTAGTACGGGCCCTTCTTGAGGTTGAATTTCTCAAGGTGTTCCTTCTTGCGGCCGAATTCCGGATCGACGCCTTTTTCAGCGTAGCTGTTCACCTTCTTCATTGTGTCAAGGAGGTTCTCCGGCGGTACGCCGATCTGCTGCGCGAGTTCCTTGATGGAATCGGCCTTAAAGGCCCAGCCGCGCTGCATACCGATTTCCCAGGTCTTCGGCAGCGACTTAAGCGGTACGCCGGCCAACACGATGGCGTTAAAGGGCAACACGGCGCCTTGGTTGATCATCCGATCCATCTTTTCCTGGTCGAAGATCGTGTAGGAAACGCCGCCTGCACTCGTCATGGCGTTGTAGACATCGACGAATACCGAGCCGCGGGATTCGTTGAAGAAGCGGCGTCCGGTGTGATCAACCCAAAGCCACGGCTGAGCCAGGGCGCAGCGTCCCTGCTTTAGTTCGTCCGGGCCGGAGAACTGGTTGATCGGAGGATTGTCGGGAAGGTACGGGGCGTTACCTGCGA
>ULYY01054876.1_pt1 | contig 13766 bp, 20 predicted proteins | sample 1962601 | NCBI WGS metagenome assembly ULYY01 (sample SAMEA4835875, study PRJEB28245) | human gut metagenome | biome: gut microbiome; material: fecal sample | place: Denmark | collected 2008 | reverse complement strand
GTGCAATATGCTAGTAGCCCAAAATAATAGTACCCACACCCCTGTAGGGTAGGGGAGTGGGTAATAAATAGTAATGATTACAAGATATTATACAAACAACGAACACATTGTAAACGTCGGAATCTGTAGGGCGATCTGCGTTACTCCTGTCAACTCAACATATGCACCCGTGTCGGGCAATGTAACGTTTAGAATGGAGAGGTCCGTGCCTTTTACCATTAGCTGACAGTTGATTTTGTGGAATCCTCCATCACCCACAACATACCCTGTCGTCATAGCTTGGCAAGCCATAGCGATATCATACGGGCGTCCGTATTTTGTCGAAAGTGTGCCGATACTATACTTTGTGTCTCCCTTAATTGTGTGGGATGCACAATTAACGGTCAGTCTGTTGTCGTCTGCTTTTGCAAGGGTCCAGGTGTTTGCATAAATGCACTCTGAAAATCCACCCCATGAATATTTTGTTGCAATGCCAGCGGGTGCAAGCTCAATGCTGTTGTATGCAAATTGCGCAGCATAGGCACCCGTTTTAATGGCGCTTACAATAGCGCCTGCCAGCAACTGGTACCCTGCATCATTGGGGTGAATGTTGTCGGATGAAAACAGTGTATAATTGTGCATGATCTGCTCACATCCCGGCAGGTATGCGCAGTCGCTTTCACCGCATGCCGCATATGCAGGCAGCACGTTATTGGCAATGTTTGCCCTGACCTGCCTGTCTGGGCTCCATGCAATCATACCAATATGCACAACCGCATTAGGGAAATTTGTTTTGCAAAGCCCTGCAAAAGAAGCAATATCTGCCGTGATTGTGTTGCCGCTGTAGTTGTTATCATTATACCCACCGAAAACATAAATATCGGTGATTTCAGCAGGGGCCGGGATTGTGGGTAATACGGACGTTACAAGGTCGGCGAATTTGTAGCCAACCCTGGAAAACCCATATCCACCTTGACATGCTTTGTAGTAGTCGCTTGTTGCAAGGCCCAGAATTTGCGGCACTTTTTGAGCCCATCCCATACCAGGACTTACACCGGCCCCCTCGCCCATTGAATAGCTGTCACCGACAAACAGGTACTTTTTCGGGCGGGCAACGTCATGCAGCTTATCAATATCGTTTTGGAGCTTTTTATCTGCCTGTTCGCGGGCGGTCTGCTCAGCTGCGATAGCCTGCTCGCGGGCGGTCTGCTCGGCCGTGATAGCCTGTTTGCGGGCGGTCTGTTCGGCCGTGATAGCCTGCTGCAGCTGTGTGTCTGCCTGCTTGCGGGCGGCAATTTCATCCGCAATTTGCTGCCTTGCGGTGGTGTCTTTAACATTGTACGATGCCGCGTCAATGTTCATTTTATCAAAATCTGCCATAGTGCCCTCCTCACTTTGTATGGGTTGAGGTTGTGATTTTGATGGTTTCCGTCGCGGGGGTGTATTCTATAGTCACGCGGGAAAGCTTTTCAACTTCTTTGACTTTTTGCAGTGCCTCGTTTGCCGTGGTTGCTGCCTGAGTGGCTGCTGTGTTGGCGTTCTGCGCGTTGCTGCGGGCAGTGGCATCTTTTACATTGATATCCTGGCCGCCCAGGTTGAAAACAGTTACATCTGGCATAATAGTTACCTCCCTGTAATGGTGATGGTTTGGTCCGTCGGGTTGTACACATGTACATCCCCGCCGTATATGGTGCTTGCCGCGCTGGGCGGGAATCCTAGGTTAATACTTGTATCGCTTGCCCGGTACCATGCCGTGGGCGTGCTGTACAGTCGGGAAATAAGGTCAACCACAGAAACTTCCACGCAGTTTGTTCCGATCACCACAAGCGACGTCTGCGGAATGGTTTCCGGGTTTGTGCACAGGATATCACCGACAAAAAACACGCTATTCGCAGGTAATTGCTCGGTAGCAGCTTGCCCGTTTTCCTGCTGCGGGGCTGCCGTGATAGCATTTTTAAGCGGGTCGATAAAATTTTGTAGCGTAAATACGGGTGTCCAGTAGTCGGCATTGGTGATCTGCACCCCCTGGGGGACGGGCTGTACAGACAGATACGCTGTGCCGTCCTGCGGGTCTATAACCAGGGTATTTTGCGCGTACTGGCTGGTGATATCCCACTTAATGGGGTCTGCGTACTTAATTGTATTGAGGCTGACAAAATTTGCAAGCCTCCGGTCGATGTCAGTGAGAGCCTTAATAATCCAGTCAAGATTAAGGTCATGGAAATTGGTGTAGGGTGCCTCATGAATTGGGTGAATGATACTCATGTTTGTCATCTCCCTTAATATACCATCAGGCAGAAATTTGCCCTGATGTCCGTAACGATCTTATGCACCGCGTTTTCCTTCGCCAGGGCCAGCTCTTTGGCGATCAGGTCCTGCGGGTCTCTGCCTGCCCGGCCCTTTTCGGTCACGGTGTCTTTGTACTCATCTTGTGCCTTGGTGGTGCCGTCATTGGTGGTTGTTTGGTCGTCGGTGGTTGTGTCGGTGCCGGTGCTGGTGATCTTGTTACCGGTGCCCAGGGTGGTAGTGCTCTTTTCGGCCGGCACCATGGTGCCACTATCAAACCCCGTCACATCCCTTGTCGTGTTGTCACTGCCATTGTTTTGGCCGATGGTAGTAAGGTCAGGGGTGCGGGTGGTTTTGCCTGCTACTACATTTTTGCCGGTGTTGGTGCTGCCGCTGGTGCCATGGTGATCTGTGGTGCGGGTGCGATCATCGGAGGCCAGCACGTCATAGTCAAGGCCCAGGGCTGCGGCGTACCGGGTCCAGCTGGGCAGCATGGTTTCCGAAAACACGCCCAGGGCCCTTTGCATCGTGGGGCCGTCGGTATATAGGACCTCCAATTCCAGCGTATCGAAAAGCAGCTGATTGCATACCGCGTCTTTTGATACACTGTCAGGGACTTGCAGGTCATCAAATAGTGTGGGGTATCCTGCCAGCAGTCCGTTAAAGCTTAGTGTTGCGTGCATTGTTGGTCACCTCCTGCATGCCGGTATCGGGCGGAAATCTCCAGTCAACCCACAGCTGCGATTTGTCAATCCGGAAAAGCTTGTGGACCCGCTCGCAACTGCGCTGCAAGCTGTCCAGCCACAGCGACGCTTTGGCGGCCGTCTCCACATTGTTGGAATTAACCTCATCCGTCAACATGCGCTCTTTTTTGCTTGTGTTGGTGTTGGGGATACCGACTTCGGTATCGAAAAGCGCCTTGATGGTTTTTAACGCGGTCAGCAGCTCATTGGTAATAAAATTGCCTTTGAGGTCAGAGGAAAAGTACATCCACGGGGACTGACCGGAGGCCCCGGTCTTGGAGGCTTTAAGCAAAGACGAATCGACGAAAACAGCGGGATTACCCTGCATGATCTCGTCAAACATTTTTTTGAACGATTCTGCGCCGGCCTTGTTGCCGGCAGCAAACACATATGCAAGCCGGCTGTTGATTAGATTGCTCTGAATGGTCTGGGCGGCAAGGGCCATCATGTCCCCGTAATATGCTACAATGTCCACCATGCCCCTATAGTCAGGCTGCAGGTTGATGATCTCGCACTGCCTGCCGATCTGTAAATATGGGCTGCCCTTGATAAAGGGGTTTGCCACGATGGAGTGCGTGGGGTTGTAAAAAATGTTAATGCCGGTCAGCCCCATGCGATCATATACCAGGCCGTACCGGTCGGTATCAAATACCGTCACACCGCCATCACCGAATACCAGGTATTGCAAGCGGTTACTGGGCCAGGTGTCGGGCAGTGTCCACCGGACCATGGAAATGGCCTCCAAAAACAGGTATTTGCGAAAATAATAAGACAGGCCGTTGCCCTTGGTATGCATGACGGACGGCGTCACCGGTGATACATGGGCGTTAATCTGCTCGTAACTGTATGGTGCCGTCATAACAGTTTACCCCCTTTGGCCATCTTAAACAGCAGCCACACCGGCAGCTTGCCGGCAGGCCACGGCCCGGGCCCGGGACCCGGCCCGGGCCCGGGACCCGGCCCCGGGGGATTGCTCGCATCCCATTCCACTTCCCAGGTTCCAACCCGGTTCGGGATTCCCAGAATGGCGGAAGGGTCTGTTCTGTTGGCCGTGCCGTACCCGCCGACCCAATATTCCCAGTGCGTATGGATTCCGCTCGCGTTGCCGGTCTGGCCTTGCTGCCCGATAAATTGGCCGCGCGTGATGGTCTCGCCGACTTTGTGAATCTGGCTTGCAAAATGAGCTGCAAGCCAATAGCTGTTATCGCTCATCTTAATTACGATATAGTTACCCCATGAGTCGTTTCCGGTTGTGCCGCCTTGCCAAGTGTGGGCCGTGACGATTGTGCCGGCCATTGGTGCATAGGCCTTGTGATCTTTATGCACCGTGTCAATGCCGCCATGGTAGCTGCCATCGGAGTATGCAGGATATCCTGCAGATACCCTAATCGGTGATACCCCTGTAATACATTGCTTATATACTGCCATTATAAAGCACCTCCTACTCAAGGAAAAAACCGTTGCGCAAAAAGCTTTTGACGCTGTCGATCTCTGCAGCTGTTGCCGGTAATGCAAGGTCAGGGTCATCCACCATGATAAATCCCGGAATCGTGGACAGCTGCACCCGCCGGCACAGCGGCCTGCCGTGGTCCTCGTTATTGTCGTCCGCGATAATTTTAAATCTGGCAACCATATAGGGCGCCATATCAAAGGCGATTGTAGACCCTGTAGCACCTTTGCTTGCAACATCTGCATTGGTTGCTTGCGCTGCATTTAAAATACCGTTTCCGACATCCGATAAAGTCCCGCCGGATAATGCCGCTTGTAGACCTCCAAACGCTGCAGCAATGCCGGTTTGCAAAAGCCCACCACTGCCGGATGGTACACCGAAGTTAATATTTGACAGCGGCACCGACACACCTAGTTTTGCGGTCGTCTCGTGTATCAGCTGTTTGTCGTTGGTAAATATGCGCAGTACGCTGTCACCGGTGAAAAGGTCCGCCACATATTGTATAGATAATGTGGCAGCCCCCCACATTTTAGAGGCATCAAGGGGTATCACTCCAAAAGGCTGCAAATAAATAGTGTAATCCGTATAAGGGGCAACATTGCAATACTCACCACGATTTGCCGCCTGGGGGTGCTTCGGAACAGTCACACTTACCGATTTTTTAAAGTTGTTGTTATCTTCGCCCAAAATCCACCCGGGGACATCCACAGACCACCACCCAACATCTATCTTAGCCACAAGCGGCAAATGCGCTGTGAGTTCGGTGATGTCGAATGGAAAATAGTTGCAACTTACAATATACTGATACGGATTGAAAAGGACCTTTGTCAAATTGTCGCTGATTTCGGAGTTATCAATACTAAGGTATGACACATCAGTCAGCAATTTTGCAGATAGTTTTTTAGCGTTTCCGGGGGTCATAACTACATAGGTTATAGCTCCGATAGAGTTGGCATTTTTGGCAATAAACCCTATCACGAAAAAACCACCGCTGATTGTTTCAGCGAATCCACCTTGAAAAGAGGTGGTTACGCTCTGCACTTTGGCTGTCGCTGGGTAAAGGCCATCCGAAATGGTGCCATCATACTTGGCGGACGATCTCACAACGTACTCTGTGGCGCTGCTGATCTGGGCCCGGTAACTTGCCAGGGTGTCAACCGTCAAGGACGCAATCCAGCGTGCGTCCGAATATGTCCAGTTTTTAATCCAATAGTACCGGCCAAAGATGGGTATATTGCAATAATTGTACCCGGTGGGGTTGCTGTCTGTAGCAATTTTAATTTCGGGGTCAATGATGGTGCACGGGCTTTTGAGATTGATCTCAAACGTCTGCCCACCGCTGGGCAGCTTGGTACTGTTTGAACGCTTATTGATCTGATAAAATATTGCCTGCATGTTGCATACACCTCCTATAAAATAACCGGCGGAGCAAATGCCCCGCCGGTGCCGGTCAGGACTTAGAGGGGTCTGCGTCCTTGTGCATGGTAGTTTTAAGGGTGGTGGCGTTGGCTGCTTTGGAGGCGCTGGGCGCGGCCACGTCGTCGGCGGTCATCAAAAACAGGACGGCGTTTTCCGTAAAGTCATCATACCAGCTCCATCCATAGTGATACCAGAAATTGGTATACAGGCCGCGTGCGTTCATCGGCGTTGGGACCACGCGCGACAGCCTCGGAGTGTAACCGATTGCATCCCAGTCCAGCAGGCATCCAAACACGTTGGTCAGCTGCACCGCTGCATTTTTGGTTGCCACGCCGGCGGTACTGGTAACAACAGGCGTTGCGGCGATGGTCTCGCGGTTGTCGATGTCCTGCCAAAACGTGACCTGTTCCGCGTCACGGTATTTCAGCATCCCATCATGAAATACCTCCGGGATGACGCGGGCGTCAATCTGGCTCTGGGTGCCGCTGTACAGATACAGGTGCTGACGATCATACGGGGTATGACGCATAATATTGCAAGTCTTGCTGCCGATCGTCCAGTTCTGGTGCCAGTTGATCGTGCGTTCTTTCATCAGGCGCGAAATGTCGTTGATGCGCCCATACGCGTACTTGGCAAAGCCCGGGAAATTGGCCTCTTTGTAAACGTCGGCCACCGTCAACTTGGTGCCCTGCTGGGTGTTGTACTCGTCCAGCAGGTAGATCACGCTTTTGGGACTGGTGACAGTCATGCCGGTTAGGTGGTTGGCCATCAGGTTGTTGGCCAGGTTGCGCCGGTCGGCCTCAATCTGGTTGGACAGATGCAGGACAAACGAGGACCAGAACTGCGCCAGCTCTTCGGGCCCCTTAAATGCCGCCTGCATCTGGGTGTCGGCCTGGGTGTATACGCGGCTGTAGTTGGTCTGACCGTAATAGTTGGTCTGCAGGACTTTGGGCTTGTGGACCTCGTACATATCGACGCTCTGGCCCTCTTCCAAGGCCCATGCCTTGTCCGTCACGGGGTCGGAATCGCAAAAATTGATCTTGCGAACGTGGTTGGTCCAGTCGTCGCCGGTAACCTGCAGGCGCTTCATCGGCGCGTCATACGGCCGGACCGCAAAAATCGTGCGGCCCAGTACCTGGCTGATCGCTTTGGTGTAGTTGTCGGTGCCGGTCAACAGCGTGGCCTGCGCGACAGACACAAAACTGGATGTATCCACGATGGGCGACGTGGGTTCCTGCCCGGTCGCCATCTTGTTGATCTCGGTCAAAATTGCGGCAATGTCCGCAAAACTCATACCAAGCGGCATATATTATTTTACCTCCTGTCCATACGTGGGGTCAATAATGCGGGCCGTTACCGTGCTCGCATCGGTTGCGGGCTGCTGCTGGATACCAAGGCCCAGCGCATTGGCCTGCATGGTCTGGGTCATGGTCTGCATTGCCTGGGTGGCGGACTGCTGGCCCTGCAAAATCTGCTGCAGCAGAGCTTCAAGGCCATCATACTGGCCGCCCGGCTGCACGGGCTGCGGTACGGGCTGCTGGACGGGCTGCGCGTTCTGTTTGGCGGGCGGGGCCGCCAACGGCGGGACCTGCTGCGGGATAGCAGGATTCTGCACAGCTGCCGGGGTCGGCTGCGCGGGTTTGTCCATGGCTTCGATCTCTGCCTTGGTGTAGCCGGCCATGGCAAGGGCCGCTTTTTCACTGATTTTCAACTTTGGTCGCCTCCATTACAACATAAGTTTCATGCGCCAGGCATTTGATTACCTGGTCTTTGTCGCCTTTGGTGACAGGGCCCACGGCACAGCACTGCCGCGTGTGGGCATCGTTGGCCCAGTCACTGTAGTAGCCCAGGCCCAAACGGGTGCACAGGTCAGCCAGCAAATATGCACGTTCGTTTGTCACTGACTGGGCAAAAATGATATAACAGTTCATGGCGGTCAGCCTTTCTTGATGTCGTCCAAGGCAAGACGCATTTCGGTGATTGCTGCCGTGTTTTCTTTCACAACGGTATTGCACTGATACCACATCAGCAAAAATGCCGCGATCGGAAAACCGACGTTAGAAATAGCCTGTAACACAGTGTTAGCATCCATTTTTGCGCACCTCCAAAATAAATATAAATAGTATAAATCCCCGGTTCTTGCGCTGGCTGACGCTTGCCCGCCCCTTCTGGGGGCTGCCTCTGGGCACCGGGGATTAATTTCATTATATGTGATTGCTGGAAAAAGTCAAGTGTTGCTGCAGTATTCGCGGAAAAATATTTCATCCGAATACCGTTCAAACTCGATCTGCCTTTGCAGGTACGCCGGCCAGATATACCCATACGCGGCCCGGAATCGTTTCCGCTCATAGTCGCCGGAGCCGTATGCCGGCATGTCGCCGGACCGGTGCCGGCATACATAATATACAGGCTTGCTTTTGTGCTCATAGATACAGCAGCGGCCGATCTGTACAAGTGGGTAATATTCACGCAACGGGCGGGATACCACAAGGCTTTTTTCTTCGGCGCTGTACTGGTTTTCGATTGCTGACCGGTAAAAGTCTGTTCCGCTCATGGACCGGTACAGGGCAGTCTTTGCTTTTTCCTTTGCGACAGGGCTGTCCACCAAGTCAATCAGCAAAATACCCTTGTCTTTTAACAGCTTCACACGCTCTTTCTTGCCGATCATCCGCTCAACCGTATCGGTAATATCCCATTGCATATAGTAGGGGTTTGCCATGCCCACGGCATTTGACATGCACAACAGCGTGATGGGTTTTTGCCCTTGCAGTTCTCGGTTACGGTTGACCGTCTCGTATATGTTCGCCAGGCCCACACCCTCGCCGCGCCGGTAGTAGTCGGATTCTTCTTTCTGGTATTCATCCAAAATTATGATACTCGTGTTTGGGCTGGAAAAGCCACGGGTCCGGGCCATCGTGACGACATTGCCCAGCACCCCCGACATCTGCGCCGGTCGAATAGGTACCCCGGTGTCAGTGTAGGCCCCGGCGTTGCCCACCTCGTACATGCCGGCGATCTGGGACATCTTAAAGGGTGCATAATGTGTTTGTAGGTCATTGTTTAAGGGGGACCAGGGCCACATAAGCGGAGATGAGCAAATCAGCTCCGCCTGCTGCGGCGTGCGGCGCAAATATAAAAACTCTTCCTCCGTTTGGTGGACGTGCTTGAGTGCACCATACGTCTTGCCGGTGCCGCGTCCGCCCCATATAAAAATGATGGGGGCCCCGGTGGATAGAATGCCGTCATCCTCGGAAAAGTTAGGCCAGCCCTCGTCTGTAAAAAGCTTAATCATGCAAGCACCCCCCATTGTTCCGCCATAGCCTCGGCGATGCCGGGAAATGTTTTGCTCCTTAATTTTGCCCGCTCTTCTTTTGGTAACTTCCACGCTTCAGCGTACCAGGCCGGCATCGATTTTCCGCTGTCAAAAACTTTTCGGGGAGGGATTTCCACAATATTTGTCGGTTGCAGTTTTGGGACTCCCTTTAACCACAAGCAAGTTCTTTTTTCAAAAGCATCGCCAAACGCTTTGCATACAGTCTGCGATTCTTCACATGCGACTAAAATTTTCATATATCAAACTACCTCCATGATCTTATATCCCAGTATCTTGGCGTACTCATCCGTTATGCCCAGGGTGTAGGTGTTGTCACAAATACATAGGTTGCGGGTTACGTGGACCCTGTGGCCGTCCACCACAAAATCCGGCACCTTTGGGCGATCGTTATATATGACTTGATTGCCGGCAGCAAGGCAAAAAGTAAAACCGGGCTTAAAGGCATCAAAACCACCCCACAGGGCCAGTTCCAGCCCACCTTTGCGCTTGCTGACTCCGGCTATTGTGGTGGTAATCCTGCCGCCTTTGGTGTAGGTGGTCGCGTACTTTTTCGCACCCCAGGTCATAAACTCCGCATAGCTATGCTCTTGCTCGTACACGCCCATATAATGTACATTGCCTTTGGGGTCAACAGCACAGGCACCATTATCTTTTGCAAGCTGTTTTACGGCCTTGTTAAACTCCTTCAAGTCAATGTCGCCCAAGTATTTGACGCTGTCGGTATCACTGTACACGCCATTTTTGCCTGCGGCCCATTGCGCGATCTTGAGGCGCTTGCGTGTGTGGGCCGTGGTCCACACTCCCCATTGATATGGTAAAAACAGATGGGGGCAATGGCCGTTATAGCTGCCCTCCAGGTCATCGGTGCACTCGCTCCATAGGTTGTCGGGGTCGTCCTCATCAAAAAGCGTATCTAGCTGCAGCGGATCCTGGGCTGTCATGCCGTAATAACTGTTTAGGTCGCCTTTGGCTTTGACATAATACAAGTCTTGGCCTGCCACACCTTTTAGGGATGTTTTGCCGGTGTAGCTCTCTTTGACACAATCTGTCAAGGGCTTTGGCAGCTTGCCATAGTCGGACGTGTACAGGTCCAGCACATTAAGGGCATCCCAGTCGTACTCCTTGGCAATAATCCTAAAATCAATGTCTGTTATCGTGATCTCAAAATGATCTGCGGACAGTAGGCGGCCATTGTCGTTTATGTACCCCTCGCAGTGCCGGACCTTTGCAAGCGGAATATAGGGGAATCCCCACCACTTAAACCGTTGGCGCAATCCTTTGACCTGCAGACGCATCAGGCACGCTTTACCGTGCCGCATACATTGCATGAGGCGCTGCACCGTGGCTGGTTCCTGCCGAAAAGGGGTCATTGGGAAATAGCATTCGCACTGCGCTGCGGGGTAGGCACTTGACATATCGACGGACCCGACGTTTTCCAGATGGAGGCCGACATAATACCGATTGGCGTGGGTGTCACCGCCCCGGAATGCCTCGCGCAACATCTGGTACAATTCCCACGACGGCAGCAGGCGCTTGACCCGGTTAATACCCCATTTGTACATTGCCTGCCGCGCCATGCGTCGGACGTATCCGGTTCGCGTCAATGGCAGAGTGTACAGGTCATCGCCGTCGCGCTCCATCTCAATCAACAGGCACTCTACAATGCACCGCACATCATTGATACAGTATGCTAGTTCTGAGGATGACAGCGGGGTCCAGGGATACCGGACTTTGGAGTAATCAAGGGTCCCTGTTAATTTTGCATGAGGGGCACCCAGCTGCTTGCCCCATGCGTCAAGGGATAGATTGCTATGGCGCATACTGCACCGGTATTCTATCGCGCGGTTGTCGCATTTCAAAACCCTGCGGGGCTTGCTTGCAAATACCTCACCGGGGCCGAAATCCAGCACCCCGGAAAGATACTGGAATTCATGCGCCAGATTATGCACATACATACAGAGATACCAGGCACCTTGCGGTCCACTATTGGCCCGCAAATAATCGCTGATCATGTCGGTAAAATGCAGCCATTCTTCCCAGGTCCTGCCGATGATCGTAACATCTAGACCTAGCTGGCACTGCCAGATATACATAATGGTATGGGGGTTGCCGTCAATGTCGGTACAAACTCGGCTGGTTTCAATGTCAAACGCACACGGCATATTGACGTATAGGCGCTTTTTGTTGGTTTTACGCTTTTTGCCCTTGGTGTGCTTGCAATCCAAGTGCTCCATGAGCCAGGGCACGGGGTTGTAATTACAAGCCTCCGCCAAAACCTCCGCGCAAGTCGGCGGAGCTGCTGCCGTCGCTGTAGTCCCAGTCTTTACCATAACTGACCTCACCTTGATGCCATTTCACAAAATCGTCAATGCTGACATTATAACCGCCTTTTTCGCGCCAATACATGACGGGCTGATCTGACGGGTAATAGTACACACCGGAGGCCTTGACAATCTCCCACCATTCAGACAGGGCAGTATACTGATCTTCCGGGACCTCGGACACATCAATGCCGCCGACTTTCATTTTTTCGGCAAATTCCTCGCGGGCTCCGCCCACGGTGGACCCCTTGGCGCGGACAAAACGCGCGACATCCGCAAGGGCTTGTTCCAGAGCTTTCCGGTCTCCGCGCATTGCCTTGATGGTGGGAAAGCCTCCGGCAAATTCTTTGTAGATGTCACTTGTGCTGCTGATCGGGTCTTTTGACAGTCGCTTGATACGTTTCTGCGCAATGTCGCGCAATCGCGTGTATTCTTTGCGCATCTCACTGTCCGGCCAGGATTCCAGGGCATACGGGGTATATAGTTCCGCGTCATATTTAAGAGTTGCTCTTGCTTTGGCTGCACCGACGGCCATGCTTATCACGTTCCTTTCTTTCCAATATCATCAGATACCAGTCTAGGGGATCTGTTTCAATGTCAAGATACTGAAACAGGACCCGGGCCCAGTCGGAGCAAAAAAACTTTGCGTCCTTTTCGAGCACTCCGCTGTATACAATAGCCATTACAAGGGCCTCAGTAGGGGTGTCACTCGCTAACAGTACAGTTTTGTTATCGCGTTTCATGGTGATCTCCTATAACAAATAAGGCCACAGCACAAGTGCTGTGGCCCCAGTCAAATTAAACCAGGTTCAGGGACAAGACCTGACCTTTCTTGGTGCTAATCAGCACAGGTTTGATCTTCACGGGTTCGGCCCAGATGTCGGGGGTGCCCAGCAGCGTAAACATACGTTTGAGCGACTGATAAACCCCGACGGACACACACGCGTACGACTGGCCGTCCTCCGTGATAAGGACGATACGCGGGGCAATCGCCCTGCCCTCCGGTTCATCGTCCTTGCGGACCTCCACGCACTCGACTGACACATGCACCAAGGACAACACTTCGTTAACGTGCTCTTTCAGCTTGTTGGCGGGGTTGCTTGTCGCGTTGTAAAACGCAACTGCTGCAGAGCGGTCAGCAAGGTTCATGTCAGTGTAACCGACACCGGTGTTCATCACATCGGAGATCATCATGGTGCCGTTGTTCTCGGACTTGGTCATTGCTTCAAACATAATACAAAACTCCTTTCGTTTGACCCTGTCATCATCAGTACCGGGTGGGCGGTCCCGGTAGACGGCCCGGAGGCCGTTTCGACTCTACCTGTTGAGGTACTCACTGTAGTAGGACGCGATCACGTCACGGACCTTGGCAGCACCCTGGTACAAGAGATTGGACGACAGGCTGTTGCCCTTAAATGATTCGTAAATCTCCACTTGATCGTTGCAATGGATGAGGGCTTGCCGGAATCCTGCCAACCAGGCTTCAGCAGTGGCGGTCTTACTTGCCTCGCGGGGCTCCTCGTATTCGCAGCACGTCACCCGGCCATCCGCCTGAATCTCAACGATAAACTTGCGCATCTTCATGTAATGGACCTTCTTTCTTTACTCTTTGCCGTAATCAAGGCTTTGATCTTTTAGGGCAAACACCAATTTGCTGATCTCGGAGGCATCAGCAAATATAAACATATGGTCGATGATTGCTTCACGGTATACACGGGGCATAGTCCGTAATTCACCGGACCAGAGGGGCAAGGCACCTTTCGTTGCGCTGTACACATCGGCCCGAATGTCGGGTGACAGACTGTAGCAGGTCTGGTAAATGTCCATGGGGGTCAGGTTGCGCTTCTTCTTCATGGTCACAGCTCCCTGTACTCCCACTCGGCATTAAGGGGCTCTTCAAAATCGGGGTTGCTGCCGTTGCATGCTTCGGTTGCATAGTCGTCAATGTAGCGGGCATCCTTAACCAGGTAATCTTCGACAAAATCCAGGCCAGTGATATCGTCATACAAGTGGACTTCTGCTGTGATGCCCTTTGCGTCTTTAATAATCATGGTAACGACTCCTTTCATTCCAAGGGGCTGATCTGGACGGGCCCGGGGCTGGGCCCATTGGGTGCCCCTACTTTTATTATCTATAGTATAACAGGCAAATGTAAACTGAATATGAACTGAATATAAACAAATGGTTACAAAGGGGTGTGGGTACTATTATTTTGGGCTACTAGCATATTGCAC
>ULYY01057149.1_pt1 | contig 14126 bp, 10 predicted proteins | sample 1962601 | NCBI WGS metagenome assembly ULYY01 (sample SAMEA4835875, study PRJEB28245) | human gut metagenome | biome: gut microbiome; material: fecal sample | place: Denmark | collected 2008 | reverse complement strand
TGACGAGAACCTTGTTATCCCCAACAAGGCGCTGTCGGTCTACGACGACGCCGTCGTGTGCTGGCGTGGAGAGAAAATGAGCGAATGGAAGCGTGCGTTTATCATCGCCGCCGCCAAACGCGGTTTCCACGTGCATCGCCCGTATTACCAACTATCCGACGAGGAGCACGCGCTGCTTTGGCACGGTGCGCCGGGAATCTACGGCATCGACAGCTTCTTCGATATGGTGAAAGACAACCAATACAAGATACAATACCGAGTGATGATGGCGCGCTACCGCGGAAAGACAGCGTGCCCCGAATGCCACGGAAGCCGTCTGCGGCACGAGGCTCTATACGTGAAAATTGCCGGCAAAACGATAGCCGACATCGTGCGGATGCCGGTAAGCGACGTGCGCCAATGGTTTGACACCTTGAGCCTTGACGACTCCGACGCACGCATCGCCAAACGCTTGCTCACAGAGATTCGCACCCGCATAGGATATCTTTGCGATGTGGGACTGGAATATCTGACGCTCGACCGCCTGTCGTCGTCATTGTCGGGCGGCGAAAGCCAGCGCATCAACCTCGCCACTTCATTGGGAAGCAGCCTTGTAGGGTCGCTCTACATCCTCGACGAACCGAGCATCGGACTGCACTCACGCGACACCGAACGGCTTATCCGCGTGTTGCGCCGCCTGCAGCAGCTGGGAAACACGGTGGTCGTTGTGGAGCACGACGAGGAAATCATGCGTGCCGCCGACTGGATTATCGACATCGGACCTTTGGCTGGACGCGGAGGCGGCAATGTGGTGTATCAAGGACCTGTCGACAAGCTCGACAAAGCCACCGACAGCCTGACGGCAAAATATCTAACCGGCGAGATGCAAATACCTCTGCCCAAGCTGCGCCGGCGCACTCACAACTACATCGAGATTATCGGTGCGGCGCAAAACAACATCAAGGGCATCGACGTGCGCTTCCCGCTGCAGGTGATGACCGTGGTGACCGGCGTGAGCGGCTCTGGAAAGTCGACTCTCGTGCGCGACATCCTCTACAACGCGCTGCTGCGCCACTTCGGCGAGGCTTGCGAGAACACAGGGTCATACACCGATCTGCGCGGCGACCTGTCGCTCATCAACAGCGTGGAATTTGTAGACCAGAACCCCATCGGGAAATCTTCGCGCAGCAATGCGGCGACCTATCTTAAGGCTTTCGACGAAATCCGCAGGCTGTTTGCCGAGCAGCAGGGCGCGAAACAAATGGGCTTCGACGCCGGATATTTCTCCTACAACGCCGAGGGCGGACGCTGCGAGGAATGCAAGGGCGAAGGCACAATCACCATCGAGATGCAGTTTATGGCAGACATCACGCTGCAATGCGAGTCGTGCCACGGCAAGCGATACAAGCCCGAGGTTCTTGCCATCGAATACCGCGGCAAGAACATCTACGACATCCTCAACATGACCATCAACCAGGCCATCGAGTTTTTCAGCGAGTCGAAGGGAACTACGGAGACACGCATCGTGAAACGCCTGTTGCCGCTGCAGCAGGTGGGATTGGGCTACGTCAAGATGGGACAATCGTCGTCGACACTGTCGGGCGGTGAGAACCAACGCATAAAGTTGGCTTATTTCCTCAGTCAGGAGAAGCAGCGCCCGTCGATGTTCATCTTCGACGAGCCTACCACGGGTCTGCATTTCCACGACATCAACACTCTGATGGCATCGTTCAACCGCCTTATTGAGAAGGGACACACAATCATAATCATCGAGCACAATCTCGATGTGGTGAAGTGTGCCGACCACGTGATAGACATGGGTCCTGAGGGAGGCAACGGCGGCGGACACATCGTGTGTGCAGGCACACCCGAAGACATCGCGGCATGCCCGGACAGCTACACCGGACGTTTTCTGAAAGAAAAACTTAAATAACCTATTTCTCGCTCTGCTTCTTCAGCAAATCGCGGATTTCAGTGAGCAGCTGCTCTTCCTTGCTTGGAGCCGGAGGTGCGGCAGGCTCCTCCTCCTTTTTGCGCATCAGTTTGCCGATAAGTTTGACAAACAAGAAAATCGACAAGGCAATGATAATAAAGTCGAACGCCGTCTGCAAGAAATTTCCATAGTTCAGCGTCACGGCATCCTGCATCACGCCGTCGACCATCTCCGCAGGTTTCAACTCAAGCTTAAGGTCTGTGAAATTCACTCCTCCGACAAGCAGCCCGAGAGGAGGCATAATCACGTCGGCGACAACAGAAGAGATAATTTTACCGAAAGCGCCGCCGATAATCACACCGACAGCCATGTCAATCACGTTGCCCCGCATCGCGAAGGCTTTGAAATCTTGTAAGAATTTACTTTTTCCCATAGTATTCAGTCTGTTTTATAAAAAAATAGGACTGATTTTCAGCCATTCAGCCTCAAACCAGTCCTAAATTATTTTGTCATGTCTTGCGATTAGAACTCGCAGTTACCCGGAGTGCGTGGGAACGCAATGACGTCGCGGATATTGGTCATACCAGTCACGAACAGCACAAGGCGCTCGAAGCCGAGTCCGAAACCAGAGTGAGGCACAGTGCCGAAACGGCGAGTGTCAAGATACCACCACATATCCTTCATCGGGATGTTGAGTTCCTCGATGCGCTGGCTCAGCTTCTCATAGCTTTCCTCACGCTCCGAACCACCGATAATCTCTCCGATTTTCGGGAACAGCACGTCCATGGCACGCACAGTCTTGCCGTCTTCGTTCTGCTTCATATAGAAAGCCTTGATTTCCTTCGGATAGTCGGTAAGGATTACAGGACGCTTGAAATGTTCCTCTACGAGGAAACGCTCATGCTCGCTCTGAAGGTCGGCTCCCCAATAAACAGGGAATTCAAACTTATGTCCCGACTCCTCAAGGATTTTCACGCCCTCAGTATAAGTGAGTCGCACAAATTCTGTGTTGACAACCGATTTGAGTCGCTCAACAAGATCCTCGTCATACATCTTTGCAAGGAATTCAATATCATCGGCAGCATGCTCGAGAGCATAGCTTACGCAATATTTGATGAAATCCTCTGCCAACTCCATATTGTCGTTGATGTCGTTGAACGCAACCTCAGGCTCAATCATCCAGAACTCCGACAAGTGGCGCGGAGTGTTGGAATTCTCGGCGCGGAACGTAGGTCCGAACGTATAGATTGCGCCGAGAGCCGTTGCACCAAGCTCGCCCTCAAGCTGTCCGGAAACGGTAAGGCTGGCAGGCTTTCCGAAGAAATCCTGAGAATAGTCCACCTTACCCTCTTCGTTCTTAGGGATGTCGTTGAGGTCAAGCGTTGTCACTTGAAACATCGCGCCGGCACCCTCGCAGTCGCTCGATGTGATGAGCGGCGTGTTGAGATAGAAGAAACCACGGTCGTTGAAGAATTTGTGGATTGCATAAGCCAACGTGTGGCGTATGCGGAGCACCGCGCCGAAAGTGTTTGTGCGCGGACGCAGATGAGCCTTCTCGCGCAGGAATTCGAGAGTGTGTCCTTTTTTCTGCAAAGGATAAGTCTCAGGATCGGCAGTGCCGTAGATTTCAAGCGTTTCCGCCTGCACCTCGGCAGTCTGACCCTTGCCCTGCGACTCCACGAGTTTGCCTTCTACGTGGATGCTCGCACCCGTTGTGATGGGTTTCAGATCCTCGTCGGAGAATTTCTCCATATCGAAGACAATCTGAAGGTTCTTTATTGTAGAGCCGTCGTTGAGAGCCACAAACTGCACATGCTTGTTGCCGCGGCGCGTGCGCACCCAGCCTTTCACACAAACGTCTGTGCCAATCAACTCAGGCGCCCATATTTCTGAAATTTTTGTACGTTTCATTTTGTATGATTTAAAATTCTATTCAAAAGATCCTTGTTTCAAGAAGTTCACTTCTTCCTGAGTAAGGTAACGCCAGCGTCCGCGTGGCAGATTCTTCTTTGTCAAGCCAGCGAAATACACACGGTCAAGTTTAGTCACGCGATAGCCGAGCGACTCAAACATACGGCGCACGATACGGTTGCGTCCGCTGTGGATTTCGATTCCCGCCTGGTTCTTGTCGTGGTCGTTGACATAACTGATTGCATCTGCGTGGATTGGTCCGTCCTCAAGTTCGATGCCGTCGGCAAGCTGCTGCATATCGTCTTCAGCGATGTCCTTGTCAGTCCACACTTGATAGATTTTTTTCTTCACATATTTCGGGTGAGTCAGCTTCGAAGCCAAGTCGCCGTCGTTTGTGAGCAGAAGCACGCCAGTAGTGTTGCGGTCAAGGCGTCCTACAGGATAGATGCGCTCCTTGCAAGCGTTCTTGACGATGTCCATCACCGTGAGACGTCCGTCTGGGTCGTCGCTTGTAGTGACACAGTCTTTAGGCTTGTTGAGCAGGATATAGCATTTGTTTTCGAGCGTAACCACCTTGTCATTGTATTCAACCACGTCGTCGCGCTTGATTTTTGAGCCGAGTTCGGTAACAACGTTTCCGTTCACCTTCACAAGTCCTTGCTGTATCAGCTCGTCAGCCTCACGACGCGAGCAGATTCCGGCATTCGCCATAAACTTGTTCAAGCGTACTTCCTCGTTCGGATCCACTTCAGGCACGTCGTAGACAATCTGTTTTGGACGTGGAGTGAAACGCTGTCCGCCCTGGCGGTTGAAACTTGCACCCGGACGATTGTTGTTGTAGCCTCCCTGACGGTTGTTGTTATTGTAACCTCCCTGGCGGTTGTTGTTGTAGCCACCCTGACGGTTGTTGTTGTAGCCACCCTGACGGTTGTTGTTGTAGCCGCCCTGACGGTTGTTGTTGTAGCCGCCCTGGCGGTTGTTGTAGCCACCCTGGCGGTTGTTATAATTGTTATAGCCGCCCTGACGGTTGTTGCTGTAACCACCCTGGCGGTTGTTGCCATAACTGTTGTAGCTGTTCTGATTGTTGTAGTTCGGTCTGCGATAGTCCTGACGTGGCGCTGCGTCGCTTCCACCTTCCACAGGCGCACCCTGTGCTGAATCAGTAGGCACAAACGAAGCTTTCGGATTGTAAGTAACCTTCTCAAAGTGTCCTGACTCGCCATTCATCTCCTGAGACTCGCCGATGCGTCTTCTTTTCGGCTTTTTGTTCTCTTCCATAGTAAATTCAATTGTTTTTTATATACAAATACTGCCTCTCGGCGTCTTTTTTATCTTTGCTATTAATTTGTAATCTTAATTCTTAAAAACTTGTAGATTTAAATCAATTTTGCAATTTATAATTCCATCGACAAAGTAACTGCATTTTTTTCAAATGGAAAAGCACATAATTAAAAAAGGCTTTGTCAGAAACTGAATTTTAACATTCTTTTTAATTATGTGCTTTCCTACAACTGTTTCAATGCTTTAGAACCCAGTGTAGTTGTGAGGAGTAATCGCTTTAAGCTCTTCTTTCACGGCATCGCTCACTTTGAGCGTGTCGATGAAGCTGGCGATGCTTTCGGCGTCCACCTTGCTGTTGGTTCGGGTGAGAGCCTTCAGCGTTTCGTAAGGCTTCTCATATCCTTCGCGGCGAAGGATGGTCTGGATTGCCTCGGCAACCACATTCCACATATTGTCGAGGTCGCGGCTGATGGCTGCTTCATTGAGCAGCAGCTTGTGCAAGCCCTTGAGGGTGCTATGAAGCGCTATCATCATGTGAGCCAACGGCACACCGACATTGCGCAGCACAGTGGAGTCGGTCAAGTCGCGCTGCAGGCGTGAAACCGGCAATTTGCCAGCCAGATGCTTGAGAATCGCATTGGCCAGACCGAGGTTGCCCTCCGAGTTCTCGAAGTCGATTGGATTCACCTTGTGAGGCATGGCTGAAGAACCCACCTCTCCGGCTTTGATTTTCTGTTTGAAATACTCCATCGAGATATATTGCCACATGTCACGGTCAAGGTCGATCATTATCGTGTTGATGCGAGCCATGGCATCGAAGAGAGCGGCCAGGTTGTCGTAGTTTGAAATCTGAGTTGTCCACTCCTCACGCTCGATGCCGAGACTCTCATTGAGAAATTTCTTGGCAAACGCACGCCAGTCGCGGTCGGGGAAAGCCACGCGGTGAGCGTTGAAATTGCCCGTAGCGCCGCCAAACTTGCCGCTCACCGGCACCTGCTTCAACAGCTCTATCTGCTTCTCCAAGCGGTAGGCAAACACGCGGATTTCCTTGCCCAAGCGTGTCGGCGACGCAGGCTGTCCATGGGTTTTGGCAAGCATTGGAATGTCTTTCCACTCCTCGGCATACTGGTTGAGCAAGCCAACCATCTCATCGAGCAGAGGCAGGTAAGCCTCGTGGAGAGAGTCGCGGATGAGCATCGGCACCGAAGTGTTGTTGATGTCCTGCGACGTGAGTCCGAAATGGATGAACTCCTTATATTGAGCCAAGCCAAGACGGTCGAACTGCTCCTTTATGAAATATTCCACCGCTTTCACGTCGTGGTTGGTTACGCTTTCGATATCCTTCACGCGCTGCGCGTCGTCGACCGAGAATTTGGCGTAGATGTCGCGCAGCTCTCCGAAGAGTGCGTGGTCAACGCCCGCAAGTTGCGGCAACGGAAGTTTGCAGAGGGCGATAAAATATTCGATTTCAACTTTTACGCGATAGCGGATCAACGCGTATTCAGAATAGTAATTTTCCAGAATCTCCACCTTGCCGCGGTAACGACCGTCGATTGGAGATATGGCTGTCAGTGATGAGAGAGACATTTATGTTTGTTTTTAAGATTGATATTTTCAATAACTCTGCAAAATTACTATATTTCCACCAATCTGCAAGCATCGTAACGGCATATTTTTTTTCGTTTATTATCATTCTGATTATCCAATAGATACGTCATCGAGCAAACTTTTGCCCAAAAAATTATCTCCAAAAAATTTGGAGGATTAAAAAATTCGCCATACCTTTGCAACGCTTTTGAGAAGCAAGGGTGTTTAGCTCAGCTGGTTCAGAGCATCTGCCTTACAAGCAGAGGGTCGGCGGTTCGAATCCGTCAACACCCACAGCAAGAGTCGCTTTTTCAAGCGACTCTTTTTTTATTTCCACCCTACCGTCAATTATATGTCAAGAATCGAAAAAGAGAAACGCGTGGTCAACGTGATGGTGCGCCTATACTGCCGCAAGAAAGAAGGCAACAGCGAGCTTTGCGACAGCTGCCGTCAGCTGCTCGCCTATGCCGAGTCGCGGCTGGAGCATTGCCCGTTCGGAGAGCGCAAAACGTCGTGCCGCCGATGCACAGTGCACTGCTACAAGCCGTCGATGCGCCGACAGATGCGCGAGGTGATGCGCTTTTCAGGTCCGCGCATGATTTTCTACGAACCGCTGGAAACAATACGTCACATTTTCAAATAAAGCAACACCGACTATGGCAAAAAGAGAATACATCGAGAAAAACCGGCAATGGCTTGCCGACAAAGCGCAAGAGGCAGGAGTGAAACCGCTGCCCAAAGGCATCTACTATAAAGTCATCGCATCGGGCGACAAAGACGGACGCAAGCCGTCGGCACGCAGCGTTGTCACCGCACACTACACCGGACGCACAATCAACGGGCGCACATTCGACAGCAGCCGCGGGGGTTCTCCGCTTGCAGCACGGCTCAGCGACCTCATCACAGGTTGGAGCATCGCGATGCAACAGATGCACGTAGGAGACCGATGGGAAGTGTATATCCCGGCGGAAATGGCTTACGGCAAACTGTCGCAGCCCGGCATTCCCGGCGGCTCCACACTAATCTTCGACATGGAGTTGCTCAGCGTATATTAACGGAGGCTGTTTCTGGAAAGCGTCGACAGATTTGAGAGCAATCTGCCAATGCGGTTTACACCGACATGGATTGTTCTCTATTTTTCCTTTATATCCTCGGCGGATGCCGAGGAGCATTATAGGCGCCTACATATTCCGCGCTGCTGTTGACGGCAAAATCATCGTTGGCAAGTTCGTGAAATAGCACTTTTTTCTCATAATACCGAGCCAGGGAACGACCATGCAGAGCATCCGTTCCCCGTTTTTTTTGCATACCTATAAATTTTTTTCTAATTTTTTTTGATTTAGAATATTATGTTTGTAACTTTACACGCAAAACTTACCAAACAAAATTAAAAACTAATACATTATGAATGGGAATTTTAAGACCTTAATTGCCATCGCTGCGACACCCTTGTTGCTTTTATCGTGCAGCGATGAAGTTAAGCTCGCCACCGAGAGCGAAGGTGAAAACCTTGTATCGCTAACAGTCCAGTTACCAGAAGAATTAGGCACACGCGCATTCGGCGAAGCCTCGAAAATCAAGTCTCTGAAATATGCCGTGTATCCACAAGGAGAACAGCAGCCCCTGGCAATGTTTGACGGCAAAGCTGCTGAAACCGTAGAAATGACTGGATTGTCAAAAAACGTGCAGCTCCAGCTGGCAAGCGGCAAGAAGTATGATGTAATCTTCTGGGCTGCCGCAGATGAGGTTGGCTCACGATCGAAATTCGACGAAACGACACAAGTGGCTACACTCGCACCCACAGTGTGCAGCAACGAAACCGACGACGCGTTTTTCGCAAAAGCGGAGATCGACGTGAATGGCAACCTTCAGCAAACCGTAAAACTCTACCGTCCGTACGCACAGCTCAACATCGGCACAGACGACCTTGCCGCCGCTGCGGCATCGGGCTACACCGTGACAAAGACTCAAGTTGCAACGCAAGCCTATTCGGCAATCAACCTTGCGTCGGGCAGCGTCGTAGGCAACGCCACCGACGTGACCTTCTCCTATGCCGACATTCCCGACGCCTCCGAAGCGTTTCCTGCCGGCTCCGCCTACAACTACCTGTCGATGAACTACGTGCTGGTACCCGACTACAAGACCATAGCCGACGTCACTCTCGACTACACCAACGGCACGACACCGATGAAGCGCACATTCACGAGCGTTCCGCTGCAGCGCAACTACCGCACCAACATCTACGGATCGCTGCTCACCAACAGCGTCGACTTCAACGTTGTGATTGAGCCTGCATTCATCGGCACACTCGGCATCGCCACCGACGAAGAGCTTGCCAACGCAGCATCTCACCACAACCGCCACGTGCAGCTCGCCGACAACGTGCAGCTCGCACTGCCAACCAACATTGCCGAAGGCGTAGTCATCATTGGCGGAACAAATTCGGTGCTGAAGATAAAGAACGGCTACCAGATACCCAACGACAACGTGACGTTCAAAGACATCACGCTCGCCCGCGACGACAGCGCCGGCGCCAGCGATGGATGCTATCTCAAAATCAACAGCGACAATGTGGTGCTCGACAATGTGAAACTCGGCATCATCAACCCTAATGAGCACTCATACGTAGGGGGCGGAATTTATCTGAACGGCGGAAAAACGCTGACTGTCAGAAACACTAACTTTACCATCAGAGCGGCTTATGGTGTGTTTGCCATGGATCCAGGCACAACCATCATTCTTGAGAACTGCAATTTCGGTCCTAAATTCCAACTCTGCACAAATCAGCCCGGAAACGGAAAACTTATTGCCCGGAACACGACATTCCGCGGATGGATGTCGGGATGGAGCGACGGTTATTTCGAGAATTGCACATTCGACTACGGTGATTTATGGTATCCATACGCCCGCTGCTATGGCAGCAGCGTGTTCAAGGACTGCGAATTTGGCCGCTACACCACAGCCACCGACAACCGCTGGCTTCCGACAGCCCCTAACAGAAAAGACGCCGAGGGCAACGCCATCTATGACTACGACTATGCTGTGTCATGCATGAAGCAGCATTCAATCATTGAATTCATCAACTGCCGGTATTCCGACGGCTCTGCGTTCAACAAGAATGTCTTTCTCAAAGGCACAACGGATTCAAGCGGAGACCCTGACAAAGTCATCATCAACGGTACGACATATACCGACATAAATGAGTTCACTTATTGGTGATGAATCATCTTTCATAGCATAAAGCGGGGTGCAGTTCAGTTCACAGCGGGATGCACCCCGTTTTAATATTTGCACCACCTTTAGATAAGATAGGCTGCGGTTCGGAAAAGAAAATTGAGCAAGCTCTTTTCTTTCCTCTCGGCTTGCACTATCTTTGAATAAGATAGGCGGCGGTTCGGAAAAGAAAATTGAGCAAGCTCTTTTCTTTCCTCTCGGCTTGCACTATCTTTGAATAAGATAGGCGGCGGTTCGGAAGTGCAAAATCAAACAAGTTTGTTTTGCACTTCTCTCACCTTGCACTATCTTTGCATTATGAAAAAGTTATTGGCTCTAATAATCATCTGCATCGCTATGCCCGTGGCGGCACAGGCGCAACGTCTCGACGTGAGCCTGCTGACGTGCTTTCCCGGACAGGAGGTGTTTGAACTGTACGGACACACAGCCATCCGCATCACCGACGGCGCGACGATGGACCGCGTGTATAACTTCGGACTGTTCTCGTTCAACCAGCCCCATTTCGTCTATCGCTTTGTCAAAGGCGAGACCGACTATGCCGTAGGAGGATACCCCACGGAATATTTCACACCAGAATATGCCGGCAGAGGCTCTAAGGTCGTGGAACAACGTCTGCGACTGACTGAGCAGCAGGCATTATGGCTATTCAACGAACTTGAACGGCTTTGCCTGCCCGAAAACCGCGAATATCGCTATAATTACGTGCTCAACAACTGCGCCACGCGGCCGCGCGACCTCATAGAGCAAGCCGTAGGAGGCCTCTCCTATCCGCCGTCGGAACACCCCGACGCCACCTACCGCGACATCATGACACACTACGACTGCAACTACCCGTGGTATCAATTCGGCATCGACCTTGCCCTCGGACAAGGCATCGACCGCCCTATTTCCGTCCGCCAGCAGATGTTTGCCCCAATAATCCTGATGAAGGAGATGGCAGGCGCTACCTATAAAACCGCCTCCGGACAACGCGTGGGCATCGTTGAAAGCACAAGCACACTCGTGGAAGGCAGCGAGAACGCCGTTCTGCCGCCCACACCATTCCTACTGTCGCCCCTGTTTATATGCTGGCTGACATTTGCACTCATCGCCGGCGCGACAGCCTTCGGCGTGGTGCGACACAAGCAGATGCGCTGGCTCGACACAGTGTGGTTCACGCTGACCGGACTTACCGGATGCCTCGTGTTCTTCCTTATCTTCATCTCCGAACACGAAGCCACCTCACCCAACTGGCTCGGCTTTTGGCTGAACCCGTTCTGCCTGTTCCCAGCAATTACAATTTGGATAAAATCAGCAAAAAAGTGGGTATATTCATATCATTTTCTTAACTTTGCGCTTGTTTTGATATTGCTTGTCGCGTGGCGGGCTTTGCCACAAACGGCAAACGCAGCGTTTTTCCCGCTGATGCTTTGCACGTTAGCGCGTTCAGCAGGCTATATCGTAAACTATAAGAGATGCGAAAAAATAAGCAAGTAAACCGACTGATATCCTCAATGATATTCTCGCTCGTGGCGATGTCTGCCTTGTCGCAGGTGTCGTCGGGGCGTCCTACGCTCATTGTGGGCATATCAATCGACCAACTTCGCGGCGACTATCTCGACCTGCTCCAGTCGCAGTTTGGCAACGGAGGCTTCAAACGTCTCATGGCTGAAGGCGCGCATCTGGACAACGTGGTGTTTGACATGGCACAGCTCGAAAAGACGACGTCGACAGCCGTAATCTACACCGGCACTTATCCCAACGTCAACGGCATCACCGGCGCCACAGTCTACAACGAAGAGGCGCGCCGCGTAACGCTGATTCTCAACGACCCTAAATTTATTGGCAACGCCACCGACGAGACGCTCTCGCCAATGGCGATAAAGGTGTCGACCATCAGCGACGAGCTGCGTATGGACAACAACGGCATCGGCGACGTATACGCCATCGCCCCCGACGCACAACAAGCCATTCTGATGGCAGGACACGCTGCCAACGGCGCTTTCTGGATAAGCGACAAAACAGGCAAATGGGCTTCATCTACATTCTACAAAGACTACCCTACAACCATCTCGACCCGCAACATGCTGATGCCTCTGCGCTCACGCCTCGACACGCTGACCTGGCGTCCGAGCATGGACATCAACAAATATCCCGACATTCCTCTCCACCGCACGTTCTATCCTTTCAAATACACGTTCAAGGACGGCGACGGCGTAGAGAAATTCAAGAGTTCGGCTCTCGTCAACGAGGAAATAACCTCGGTGGCCATCAATTGCCTGAACGACATGGCTCTGGGCAAACGCGCCACGGTCGACATGCTCAACATCGCATACACCGCAGCTCCCTACGGATATGCGTCGGACAACGACAGCCGCATCGAGCTGCAGGACAAATATCTGCGTCTCGACCATCAGCTTGAGCGTCTGTTTGCCGCCATTGAGAAAAACGTTGGCGGCAACGCCTGCATCTTCGTGACGCCGACAGGCTATTTCGACGACATGTATGCCACCGACCCTCGGTTCAACATCCCGACAGGCGAATTCTCGTCGAAAAAGGCCGTGTCGCTGCTCAACATGTACCTGATGGCGCTCTACGGCAACGGAAGCTGGGTGAACGGATACTTCAACGAGAAAATCTATCTCAACGAGAAACTTGCAAAAGAGAAAAACGTTTCAGTCGAGGAACTGCGCAAAGTGTCGGGTGCATTCTTGCGCCGTATGGCTGGCGTAGACGAGGCATACTCCGTCGACGAGGTGCTCGACAATCCTGTCAGCGAGACACTGCTGCGGTTGCACAAGTCAATCACGTCGCAGGAAACAGCCGACGTGTTTCTGCAAATCGCGCCAGGATGGAAAGTGCGCGACGACTACAACAACCAGCAACAGCTGAAACAAGTCAACATCAACGCTGTCTGCGCGCCGGCATTCATCATTGCGCCGGGCGTAAAGCCTCAGAAAATCACATCGCCAATCGACGCGGCGCTGCTGGCGCCCACCGTGGCACGCATCCTTAGAATACGCTCTCCCAACGGCGCGCGCATGATGCCGTTGTCGCTTAAAAACTAAGCGGCACTACAGCGCCGTGTGCCTCAGGCGCGACAATGGATTTCCCGAGGCACGACAACACGATTATAAACAAAAAACTAAAATACATTATGGGATTCAATGATTTCCTGAAAAAAATTTTTGGAAACAAGTCGCAGCGCGACCTGCGCGAGATTCAACCAATCGTGGCTGAAATCAACAAGATTTACCCCACGTTGGAGAATTTGAGCAACGACGAGTTGCGCGACCGCATCACCAAAATCCGCGCAGCACTCAAAGACAGCGTTGCCGACAAACGCAAAGAGATTGCCGACATCAAGGCTGAAATCGAGAATGTGGAGTATGAAAACCGCGAGCCGTACTGGGAGAAAATCGACAAAATCGAGAAAGACATCCTTGAAGTGCTCGAAGACGAGCTTAACAAATATCTTCCTGAGGTATTTGCCATCGTGCGCGACACCGCACGCCGCTTCGCTCAAAACGAATCAATCGAAGTGACCGCGTCCGATTTCGACCGCGAGCTCGCCGCCCAAGGCAAAGACTTCATTGAAATCAACGACGGCAAAGCCATCTACCACAACCACTGGATGGCAGGCGGAAACGAGGTGACTTGGGACATGATCCACTACGACGTACAGCTTATCGGCGGCATCGTGCTTCATCAAGGCAAAATCGCCGAGATGGCAACCGGTGAGGGAAAGACACTTGTGGCAACGCTGCCTGTGTTTCTCAACGCCTTGACAGGAAACGGCGTGCACATGGTCACCGTCAACGACTACCTCGCCAAACGTGACTCCGAATGGATGGGTCCGCTCTACATGTTCCACGGTCTTTCTGTTGACTGCATCGACAAGACAGAGCCCAACTCTCCAGAACGCCGCCGCGCATACAACGCCGACATCACATTCGGTACAAACAACGAGTTCGGTTTCGACTACCTTCGCGACAACATGGCAACATCGCCTGCCGACCTCGTGCAGCGTCCACACAACTTCGCCATCGTCGATGAGGTCGACTCAGTGCTTATCGACGACGCCCGCACGCCGCTCATCATCTCCGGTCCGGTTGCCAAAGGCGACGACCAGATGTTTGACCAGTTCAAGCCGAACGTAGAGACAGTGGTCAACGCGCAACGCCGCCTTGTGACATCGCTGCTCACCGATGCCAAGAAGAAA
>ULYY01009021.1_pt1 | contig 14161 bp, 21 predicted proteins | sample 1962601 | NCBI WGS metagenome assembly ULYY01 (sample SAMEA4835875, study PRJEB28245) | human gut metagenome | biome: gut microbiome; material: fecal sample | place: Denmark | collected 2008 | reverse complement strand
TTTACCGTGTCCCGTAACACGGCAGAGGAGAAAGGCGAATACAGTTATCTCGTTTGTTAAAACGATGTAACAAGGGCGTTAAACCACCTCCCCTATATTTTGCTACGCAAAACACAGGGGAGCTGTCCAAAGGACGGAGGGGTTGATACAAGCCAAAGTTTCTAAGACAAAAAATATCTTGGATTTGCACAGCGGATTAAACCCCACCCCTCAGAAACTCCCGTCCCTGAGAGCTCGCCCCGTCGTCCCCGACGCCGCTCCATACCCCTGATTTTCGGCTCATAACCCTTTGATAATATCTAATATATAGATTAATATCCTTTTTACACTATTAAAGGAAATCGTTTGGAGAAGGATATGACAGCAGTGATTATAATTTTACGAATGGGATTTTGGGTTGGAGACAGAGAAATATTCTTAAAAAGTTTTTGATAAAATAGATATATATAAAAAAGAACGAGGAGTATAAATACTCCCCCTTCCAAATGTTTTCACAACGGAATAATCCTTATTGGGATTTGCTTTCAAATTTGTGTTGACAAATATACATATAATTTTTTAATACTATTGTATTTTTCGATAAATTTTTTTATATTTACACATTAAATATAATAATACCATAAAATATATAGTAGGCATGAAAAACATCTTAGGATTAGATTTAGGTTTATCGAGTATAGGTTGGTCTGTTATAAGAGAAAATTCAGAAGAACAGGAGTTGGTAGCTATGGGTAGCCGAGTTGTATCGCTTACAGCCGCAGAACTATCTTCTTTTACACAAGGAAATGGGGTGTCTATAAATTCACAGAGGACTCAAAAAAGGACTCAACGTAAAGGATATGACAGATATCAATTGCGTCGCACATTGTTAAGGAATAAGTTGGATACATTAGGAATGTTACCCGATGACTCTTTATCTTATTTGCCTAAACTCCAATTATGGGGATTAAGAGCAAAGGCTGTTACGCAACGAATCGAGTTGAACGAGTTGGGGAGAGTTTTGTTACATTTGAATCAAAAACGTGGATATAAGTCAATAAAAAGTGATTTTTCGGGTGATAAGAAAATAACCGATTATGTAAAAACTGTTAAAACCCGTTATGATGAATTGAAAGAGATGAGATTGACTATTGGGGAATTATTTTTTCGAAGACTGACAGAAAATGCTTTTTTTCGTTGTAAATATGGGGCACAAAACGAAGTGTATAGAGTAGAGTAGGAGCGAAAAGGGTTGAAAGCCTTTGATGTTCAAATAGTTGTTGGCAATTGGTGAAAATGGCGGTGCAAAACGAAATGTTTACGTGGGTTTGATTTTGGTTTACGTGGAGGAGCTGTTGAGGCTGCGAAAGTTTGCGGATCAGTTTGTTTCGGCTTACATGAAGTTTACATGGGGTAGAGTAGTGGAGTGGCGGCGGTTCGTGCCGCTTTTTTTGTGTCTCGTTTTTAATAAATTAAATATCAAATATATTCTATATAATGATTATTTAGTATATTTACAGACGAAAAAGATAATGATATGGCAAAGGTTATACATGTGCATTTGACGTACGGAATAGACGGAACGAAGCGGAAAGACTGGTATTTCAGCAGCATTTCGGCGGTTTACACGGTTCTGACGGCTGAACAGGTGGGTGCAACGAAGAATTACCTGCTGCACGCTGGGTTGTCCGGCAATGGTACGGTATGCACGAAACGGGCTATAATAAAGCAATCTACGCTTATTTCTGGCGGCTCAGGCGGTCATTCTAAGGGATGATGTTTCAACGGGCTTAGAACGCAATACAACCGGCATTTTGTCAATGTCTTTACGGGAGGTTGTCACACCTCCCTTTTTTGTGCCTAAAATGGCTGATTTTTGAGCTGGATATTCAGGTGGTTATTCAAAGTGGATATTCACTTATGGGGTAACTGGATATTCAAAAGTAGGATTTGGCAATGCAAATAGCTGGGTGGGGTTTACCTACCGATTTTAAGAAATGGACTCAAAAAACAAGGCTTTACCCCCTCCCCCTAAAACAGCCATATTTTTGAGAAAAGCCGCTGAGTATGCCCATAGAGGGGGTGTTTCAGTGGCTTTTTCAGCTTTTGGGGAGGGGATACCCTAAAAATAGAGGCTATATAAGGAATACGCTTCGAGTTATGAGAGGTCTGTTTATGGTTTAAGGGATGAATTTTTGTCATACTCTATATATACAGGTATCTTATTATTGTCATTTATCGGCCCCATTGCTCCTACAACACGAGATATATTTTTATCGAAATAGAACGTTCCATGTTCGGTTTCTACTTGGTTTGTTTTAGGATTGAGATGTCGAATTTTGACTTCCATCATATACCGTGTGGTATCAGGTTGAAAACGATTCCTTTGAACTTGAAAAGAATCGTTTAATAGTTTGATGTATTCAGCACGTTTTTGAACCTCTTTTATGTCATTTTCTAAACCAGCTGGGTATATATCCTTCCACTGATCAATGAACTTCTGTTTTTCTTGTGCTATCTCTATATTTTGTCGCATCTCTTCGCGTAAACGATATGCAGGCAGAGTTAATTCGTAATCAAGTTGAGCTTTTTCCAATGTTCCGAATTCTATACTTTCTACATCTGGGGCATTTTTCAGGCCAGCTTCAATCAATTTCTCCGCTTTTTCCTGATTACTTTTCTGACAGGAAAAAAGTGCTATTATACACAATAGTGCTACAATAATATTTTTCATAATTATTTATTCAAGTCTGATTACGCCAATAACGAGGGCTACGGCATATATAGAGGATATTGGCAACTCGAAAGGATCATATTTCTCATTGTCGGAAACAATTAGTACATGCTTTTCATCACTTCCAGGTTTGATGCGCTTGATGAGTGCCCCTTGATTGGTATCAATGACATATACTTTATTCCATTGGAAAAACAAGTCCGACATTGGCACGCACTGACATGCCACAATATCTCCGGAGCTATATTTGGGATACATGCTTGATCCTTTTACAGGAATTAAGAAATCGGCTCCCTTGAACATAGGTACGACGTAACGCTCGCATTCATATTCAAGAACGGATTGCTCGCCGGTGAGTGCGCCTGCCATTGCCTCAATGGGTATGAGAGGAATACCTTTGCCTGATTCTGTTGCAAGAGAGGCTACAGGATGTTTGTCGACATCGATTGATTTATGTCTGGTGCGTGTGGCTTGGTCATCAGCGAGCATCTCTCCCCTACCTGTCATTAGCCATTCTATATTTACTTCGGGATAATAGGCAAGAAATCTCGATATATTTTCCTCGCTTATACCATTATTTTGACCTAATACACCTCTTGTTACCCCAGTATTCTTATAAAATTCGTATTGGGTAACCTCTTTTTTTGCCAAAAAAAGCAAGATTCTCTGCTTTATAGGCGATTTTTCTTGTTTATTTTCTTGCATAGACGAGAAATCTTGTTTAACTTTGCAGCATGTTCAATGAAGAACGAGCGGCCAAATATACAAAATTGGCTTGAAATTAACGAGTGTCAGAGATTAAAGAATATGAACCGAAACCTATTATTAACAAGTGAGATGATGGAAAATCAAGAAACGATGATGAAAAAGCGGGATTTTGTAGCCGAACGGGTGAAATGCCGTATCGATGGTCTATTGGAAGAGGCCGACAACTATACGCGAATTATGAATGAGGATTATGAGTCATTTTTTATGGATCATGCAGAAGATATGTACAAGATCCAGCTCGAACTTTCCGAATACCGCAAGTTGAAAGCCGTAGTAAACTCTGGAAGCCTTGAAGATATCCGGTTATATTTGGTCAATAAAGTGAATAACATCACCAACACCTTGCTTGGCGAAAAATTGCGATTAAATACTACTGGTTTCATTACTCAGCTTGCCCATATTTTAGAACTGGAATTGATCCGGGATTTACGTGGCAAGTTTATCATGTTCCTTGACTTTATCGGTAAGGACGAGAATGTCGCCGGATAACAAAAAAAATGAGCGTGACAACCCGGAAGGCGTTAAGAGACGGGTGACGATGTGGAGAGACACATGGGGTAATGGTTTTTGCGACGGGGTTCGATTCCCTGTGCCCCTCTAATATAAACCAATAAAAACAAGTGAGATATGAAGAAGTACATCCACATTACGAAAAAAGACAGGGAGTTTATCATGAAGGCACTCGGCATCACCGAGCGCATGGTGTTCTACGCCACCCGGTTCGATAGCAAGCGCGGCGATACCGAACTCGCGAGGAAAGTCCGCAAGCTGGCGATGGACCGTGGCGGCATTGTCATGGTAGAATTACCGGAGGTTGAGACTCTGCATGACGCTGACGGTTATATGCGGCAGTATCTGCCCAACGACACGCTGTTGGAGTTCTCACGGGAGGACGGCGGCTGCGATGTTTTCCACAAGGGCGAGAAGGTGCGCCGCTATGAGAACGTAGTGGTAAGCGATATAAAGAACATCCAAAGCTGGGCATTGGCATTGAAGTAAGGGAGGCGGCAGCATGGAGTTTTACGGCAACATACGGTGCATATCGGCGCGTGACCTCATAGACGAGGGCATCATCACGGAAGCCTGTTACAGGAACTGGGTGAACCGAGACCGTATCAAGGTGGTGCGTCGTGGCGGTGGGGCAACAGGAAACTATGCCTTGATTGCCGTGTCCAGCCTTCCGTCCTCCTGCCTTGAGAAAGTGAACGAACGGTGGCCCGGCGGTCCGGAGATGGACCTGCACCACTGGATTCTGTCGAATTATGAGCTTGACCAGGCAGCCGTGACCTGGTTCATGGACTGGGCGGCGAAGTACCCCAGCAACAGGGCTACGGACGAGCTTGCCATGAAATACGCCGTGAACGCCTCGGTGCTGAACTGCTGCATAAGGTTGTATGAGAATGCCCGTGTGCGTAAGCGCCTGATGGGCGAAGGTGCGTACAAATGGGACATGATGGCAACGACCATCGAGACCCTGCGCGAGGAGTTCGGGCATGACCTTCCGGCCAGTACCCTCCGTTTCCGCAAAAAGGTGAACGAGTACCGCAAATACGGCTACGAGTGCCTTATCACTGGCAAGTTCGGCAACCAGAACAAGCGCAAGGTGGATTACAAGACCGGGCGTGTGGTGATGAGCATAGCTGCCTTGCCTAACCAGCCTTACGGCAGTGACGTACACGAGATGTATATCTCCTTCGTGTGCGGCGAACTGGATGTGTGGGACATGGAGACCGGCGAGATTTTTAACCCCGATGATTTCACCGACAAGAACGGCGACCCGAAGGAACTGAGCGAGAGCACCATCCGCAACATACTGAACAATCCGGCCAACAAGCTGCTCTTGGAGAAAGTCCGGCGCGGGCGCATGGAGTTCTACCACGAGCAGATGCCACACATGCACCGTCATAGCGGCGAGTTCTCCCTGTCGCAAATCACGATGGACGATGTGGACCTTCCGCGCCGCATGAAGGGTGGCGAGTATGTCCATGCCTACTATGCCTACGACGTGGTGAGCCAGTGTCGCGTGGGACTGGCCTACGGGCGTGACAAGGACGATGCCCTCGTGGTAGAGTGTTTCCGCGACATGTTCCGGCTCATCGAGCGCAACGGCTGGGGAATGCCCGCCGGCATCGAGGTGGAACAGCACCTGATGAGCAAGTACAAGGAGGGCTTCCTGCAGGCCGGCGAGGTGTTCAGGTTCGTCCATTTCTGCGCCCCTCAGAACTCGCAGGAAAAATATGCCGAGGCGTTGAACGGTGCGTTCAAGACCACTGTATCCCACAAGAACCACGAGGCCATAGGCCGCTGGCATAACAAGGGCGCACGGCGCGTGGACCTGAAGAAGGTGAGCGACAGTGGCAATCATACGTGGGAGGACAGGAAATATTACACTTTCGAGGAACTGGTGGCGGACGACCGCCGCGACAGCGCGGAGTGGAACAACTCCCTGCACCCCAACCAGAAGAAATACCCGGGCATGACCCGCTGGGACGTGCTTGTGGCGAAAATCAACCCGACCCTGCGCCCGCTCGACAAACTCACGCTGAGCCGTTACATCGGCGAGTGCGTGGAGACCAGCATACGGCGCAACTCCACGGTGCATGTGGCCTACGCCGACTGGTGGCTGAGCGGGCCGGAAGTTCTTGAGAAGCTGGAGCCGAACAACCGCAAGGTGACCGCCTATTACCTGCCGGATGAGGAGGGCAAGCCGGTTGATGTGTTCCTGTACCAGGGCGACCGCTACATCGACAAGGTAAGGCCTGTTGTCACCTATAACCGTGTGATGGCAGAACAGAGCGATGCGGACAAGGAAGCCTATACCGAGCAGGCGAAGATAATGAGCCATTTCGGCAAGTGGCTTGATGACCATGCCATCGGCAAGGTGGGTGTGGCGAAGGTGCAGCCGGAGGAAACGATTGAAGATATTACGGAAAGCCTCGTATTGCCTCCGGCATCTAAACCGGAAGAGCCGGATGAGGCTTACGAATGGCAGCCTATGGTGAACGAGGCTTTGCGAGGCATCGCAGATATGTAAGAATACGATTAGAATAACATTAAAACAGCGTTTGAACTATGATTACAGAAGCGCAGAAAAAGAAGATTTTGGGAGCGGTGGCCGCCAACCGTGCGAACTACCCGAGCGATGCGAAGCACGCCGCCTCCCTCGGCATCAGCACCTCGGTGTACAGTGCCATCAAGAACGGCCAGACGGAAAAGGCCCTGAGCGATGCCAACTGGATAGGCATTGCCCGGCGGTTGGGTGTGAGCCTCCGTGCCGACATGGAATGGAAAGCCGCCAAGACCGCCACGTTCGAGTATATCACCGCCCAGCTGGAGTTCTCGCAGAAGTCGAGCCTGTCGGCCATCCTGTGCGACATACCGAACATCGGCAAGACATTCACGGCACGGTACTACGTGCAGAACCACCGCAATGCCGTGTATATCGACTGCTCGCAGGTGAAGACCAAACTGAAACTCGTCCGCAAGATAGCCTCCGAGTTCGGCGTGGACAGCAAGGGCAAGTACTCCGATGTGTACGAGGACCTGGTGTACTACCTCCGCTCGATGGACACGCCGCTCATTATTCTGGACGAGGCCGGCGACCTGCAGTACGAGGCATTCCTTGAATTGAAAGCCCTGTGGAACGCCACAGAACGCTGCTGCGCCTGGTACATGATGGGCGCTGATGGCCTGAAGGAGAAGATAAACCGCTCGATAGAGTGCAAGAAGGTGGGCTATACGGAGATGCTGAGCCGCTACGGCGACCGCTACTCGAAGGTGACACCGGATGACGGCAAGGAGCGCGAGCAGTTCCTGAACGCCCAGGCACGTATCGTGGCCAAAGTAAACGCCCCGAATGGTACCGACATTGCGCAGATAGTGCGCAAGACTCGCGGCGGGTTGAGGAGAGTATATACTGAAATAGAGAAACTAAAAATGACAGCGCAATGATGACGAAGATCGAGATGCAGGCAATGGATGCCGTTATCGGTATCCACCGTGAGATGAAGAAGGCGAATGAGCCAGACTGGGAGCAACGGCGGTATGAGATAGCCAAAGAGATGTTCTTGGGCTTTAAGAATACTTTGCGGCCTTACAAAGAGGATGCGAAGGCGGCTGTAGAAATTGCAGATATGCTTATCGCCGAACTTAAAAAGGAGAAGTCATGAAGCGTGCATTGACTCCGCGCGACATAGCGGCCAAGAAATGGAAGACCCTGCCGTGGGGCGAGAGGTGGAGCAAGCCTTTCGGCTTCCCTGCCGAGAATGCCTCATGGTTCATCAGCGGAGCCAGCGCCAGCGGCAAGAGCAGCTTCGTCATGCAGTTGGGCAAGGAACTTTGCAAATACGGGACTGTGCTGTATTTGAGTTACGAGGAGGGTGTGAACCAGAGTTTCCAGCGGCGTATGGGCTACCTGAAGATGAACGAGGTGCAGGGCCGGTTCCGCGTGGTGGCGGGTGAGACCTACGAGGAGGTGGTGGTGCGATTGAAGCGGCCGAAAAGCCCCAAGTTCGTGATAGTGGACTCCGTGCAACGTGCCGAGAATGCCGGCTGGGACTATGAAAAGATAGAAAGAACAGTGACGGCCCTGTTCCCGAAAAAGTGCTTCATCTTCGTGAGTATGGAGTACAAGAGTCAGCCTCTGGGCAAGCCCGCAATGCGTGTGAAGTACCTTGCCGACATGAAAGTCCGCGTGGTAGGCTACAAGGCATACTGCCAGGGACGCGCCATCGGCGAGGCCGGAAGCTACTACGTGGTATGGGAAGAGGGAATCATTCAAACGAGCAACAATTTGTAATTATGGACAAAAAGAGGATACGCCGGAAGAACCTGCTGTATAGGCTCCGGAAGAAGGGCGTGAAAGTCGACACGAGAGAACGCTGTGTTTACCTGCCCTACGGCAGCGAGCCGGACAACATCGCACAGGTTCGCCGTCTGCGAAGAGAATATGATTTTATAGTGCAATTTGAAATAGTATGATCATGGAAAAGACGCAAGAAAACATCTGCTGCATTTGCGGCAGGAAGTTCATCGGATACGGGTATAACCCATATCCGGTAAAAGAAGAGGGACGATGCTGCAAACTGTGTAACTACACGGTGGTACTGAAAGAACGATTGAATGAATTTTACGAACGACAAAACCATAGAAAAAAATGAACAAGAAAGTGTACATCAGCGGGGCGATAGCCCATTATGACTTGGAAGAGAGGCGTCAGGCTTTCGATCAGGCCGAGCGCTATTTGAGCTTGAAGGGCTACGAACCTGTGAACCCGTTCAAGAACGGGCTGCCGGACGAGGCGCATTGGCGGGAGCACATGCGGGCGGACATAGCCCTGCTGCTCGGTTGTGATTATATCTATATGCTGCAAGGCTGGGAGCTGTCGAAGGGAGCCAAGCTCGAGCTTGACGTGGCCTCCTCGTGCGGCATTAAAGTATTGTTCGAGTGAAAAATGAAGGTATGTTGGAATTTAAGTTTACACAAATAGGAAAAACCTCCGGAGACGAAACAACTCCATATATGGTCTCTTTGAACAAAGAGTGCAGTGTGGGTGAGTTTATCGATAGTGTCCTGAAACGGAATGAATGGGGCTATATTGGAATAAAGAATCACAGGCATATATTCGGTTCTCCAAATTGTAAATACCGAAGAGATAAGATTGTAAATACGGAATTTACAGAAGAATATCTTTACCGGAAAGTGGCAACCGTATCAGCTTCCGGCGGGTGGTCAAGAATGGATTATATACTAACGTTAAAATAGAAGGGTATGAAACAGGAAGTAATCAATTTGGCAAAGCCCAATTCAGATGCGCCTCAGCAAAAGGAGCAAGCGCCATTGCGTTCGGCTGTCACGAATTTCGCCCGGTTTTACGCTCTGTTCGGCAAAGTGCCCTATTATGGCGACCGGGAAGAATTTAAGCGATCGATCGTAAGGCAATATACACGGAACCGCACCGAGAGCCTGCGCGAGATGACCCGGGCGGAGTACAACGAGTGTTGCGCCGCACTGGAACGGTTGACCGGGCAGGACGAATGGCGAAAGAAACTGCGCGAGGAGTTGCGGTTCCGCCGGAGCGTATGTCTGAAACTCATGCAGAAAATCGGCATCGACACCACGGACTGGGCAAGGGTCAACAACTTTTGCCTGAATCCCCGGATCGCCGGCAAGCCTTTCGGCCGGCTCTGTACCGAAGAACTGGAACAACTGGCCGTAAAGCTGCGCTCCATTGAGCGGAAGGGAGGACTGAAAGTAAAGGAAACAGAAAAGAGACAAGAACACGAAGTGAAGCAACCGGGCAGGGCCGTCTATGTTATTATCGACCCCAACGCCCCCAAAAACTAACAGACATGAAAACAGAAGCACGAAAAATCCTTGACAGGATTAAAATCCAACTCCTTGAAGCGGCGACATGGCTGTCGGCCGAAGAGCGGGAGGAGTTTTACAGCGAAATCAACGAATGGACCTACGAGCAGTACGAGGCGGCATTGGTCTGTCAAGAGCCTGAAATGCAGAATTACGAGGAGGAAGATGATTATGAACATCAATGACCAGAACAAGGTGAAAGCGGCCGGCTTCACAATCCTACGGAAAGATGACTATCCTTCCCCACGAATTAAAGTCAGTACAGGGCGAAACGGAGCTTGGGAAACGTTTGCGAAGTATGAGACAAAGGCCGCACGGGACAAAGCGTTCAAGACCCTTTTAGAAAGCAACAATATTATCAGTGACTAACAAACCATTAAACCAATGAATTTATGGCAAAGAGAGAAAAGAAAGTGATTATTTCCGGCGTGACCAGAGAGTCTGCCGACGAGGCTTTCGCCATCTATGCGAAGGCTGATGCACAGAGTATGAAAATTATAGCGGACATCGAGTTGCAGTGCGCGAAGATCCGAGAGAGGTATGCAAATAAGTTGGCCGAACTGGAAGGCGAGAAGGAGAAGGCATTCAACACCTTGCAGGCTTATGCCATAGAAAACCAGACCGAACTGTTCGCCAAGAAAAAGAGCCTCGAAATGGCTCACGGCGTTATAGGCTTCCGCACCGGCACCCCTAAATTGAAAACCCTCAAAGGCTTTACCTGGGCCAGTGCGTTACAACTGACCAAAGAGTTCCTGCCGGGATATGTGCGCCTGACCGAGGAATTGGCCAAAGACAAAATGCTTGCCGACCGGGAGGCAATGGTGACGACCGACGAAGACCCTCTTGGCGCTGGCAAATCGATGATCGAGATGATGGCCAAGTGCGGCATACAAGTGGTGCAGGACGAGACGTTCTATGTGGAACCCAAAAGAGAAGAGGCGGTATGATACAGAAAGTGAGGAAGGCCCCGAAAATCGCTATTTGCCGGGCATGCCACGGCACGGGAGAAATCTATTCCGGGCGGTTATTTCGGAAAACGGGTCCCTGCCCCCAGTGTGAGGGGAGCGGCCGGGTAATGGTGAGTTGCGACATGACGCTCGATGTGCGTCCGTACAAACCCAAAAAGACAGAATAAAATCATATGGCAAAACGGCGCGGAGTAAGTTACAAGAAACGTGTGGAAGATATAAACAGGATATATGACCGTTACGTCAAGTCGGGAGTCCCGAACCGGGAGATATGGCGACGGTACATATATCCGGTTTATGGCATTACCGAACGGACCTTCTACAACATACTCAATGCCGATGCGAAGGAAAAGAATCACATAGCTGACGAGGAGACCCGTCAGCTTTTGCTCTTTAAGGACGAGGACTATGAATGAAGAGGCCGGTAAAATAATCAAGCGGATACTTCGGGACATACAGGTGGAGCTCGGCGATGAGTTCGACCGTAATTTCGAGCGACAGGCATTTTTCAGCGAAGCGTGGGCGAGACGGAAAAGCCCGAACCGCCCGGGCGGTACACTCCTAATCGATACAGGCAATTTGCGGAGGAGTGTGCGAAGCCGGACGACCGAGAACAGCATCACGTTTTTCACCGATCTGCCGTATGCTTCCATACACAACGACGGGGGCGAGATCGTGGTGACGGCCAAGATGAAGCGATTTTTCTGGTATAAATACTACGAGGCAACCGGCAGTTTCGGACGAAAAAAGAACGGGGAGTGTCGAAATGATAAACGAACGCGACAACTCTCCACAGAGGCCGATTTCTGGCGTTTTATGGCCCTCAAACGAGCCGGAACAACGATTCGCATACCGCGCCGTCGATTCCTCGGTGCAGGGCCGGAGGTGGAGCGCATCGTGCGCGAAATCATCGAGGAGAATTTAAATGAATATTTCAATGTGGATTTTTCAATAGAGAGGAAATGAGAAAAGAACTTTACCGAATGCTGTGCGACCGTCTGAAAAAGGTCGGCGGCGGTGCGATCAAGCACATCGATTTGTGGAACCATAACGTGGAGTTTATCGAGCAGGAGGAGAACTGGGAGCGTCCGGCCGTGTTTATCGAGTTCCGGCCCATCAAATGGAATGCGATAGCAAACGGCTTGGAGTATCGAGCCGAGCCGGAGGTGGCATTGCACGTGGTGACGGACTGGAAAGGCGGCACGAGCGACGGCAGCCAATTCCGGGAAGAGGGCTTAGAGGTGTTCGACCTGCTGGACGAGATACACGCCGCACTCTGCTGCATGGAGGGCGAGTCCTTCAAGGAGTTCGACCTGGTCGAGAGCGACACGAACCACAACCACGAGGATATCGTGGAGAACATCGAGATATATCGATGTGTGGCGATTAAATCCATGAGATAAAAAAATCGATTCATTTTGAATCGATTTTGAAAATTTGTCATATATTTGCGATGAGGATTGAATGAGCCACTCACACGTCGGCCTTTGTGGCGCAGACTTCGGGGGGATTTTCAATCCTCATTTTATTATGCGCATTGTATATAAGATATTCTCACTTGTCATTTTTACCTTGCATTCCACATAGACTCCTTCCACATTGGCAATAAATACTTTAAAATTAAAATTGTGGTGGATCCCTTTTTCTACCCTCACAAATTCAGCCAATGGGAACCATTCCCCTATTCTTGTGGCTAACTGCATAGTTTCAGCAAGTTTTTTGTTGTAAAAATTCTTAGCGAAAGTCTCAGAAAAGAAACCTTTGTTAAGAATGACATCTTCATTAATATTCGTATTTTTGATATAAAGACGCTTTGCTTTCCCTGTTCGTAACTCTACTTCAGGTAAATGAATGTCTGTCCATTCTTCAACAGCCGCTTTTATTTCCCGACGTTCTTCTTTTGTCAGTTTTGCTGTCTTTTCCTTATTAATCATATTCTGGATAAATTGGCATGCCTGGCACAGCTCGTTGTCGGGAATAAACACCTTTTTCGCCAGACTGAACTTTCCTTTGGCAATATCGCAATCCCGGCAGCGGCTGACGGTATAGGGGTTGTAATCGGGAACGGCTTTTCCTTCCTTGCCCGGGTTGAAGCGGAACATTCCCTTCGTGTCTCGCTGCAAGGCTTGTTCGCCGAGCGCCATCGCCTCGTCGTGCGGAGTGGCCGGATACTTGGATTTCCGCACCTGGACTACGGAACAGCGGCATCCCCACCCGTTGGGTGGATAGAACTCCTCCCAGAAGGTATCCGTTATCGGCAGGGTCACTCCATGAAGGGCGGCGTGTTCCGGGCGCACCCGGCCGTCGCGAGCCGTGCGGTATTGGAGGTAGTATCGGTCACCGTCCTGCATGAACCCTTCCCATTTGCCGGCCATCTCGGCCGATGCCTGTACGAAATTGTACTCGGCCCGAAGGTAGTTGGAGTTATAGGTCTTGTCGATCTTCCGGACATCGTTCAAAAACCGTTCGAACGACTTTCGATTTCCGTTCTCGTCGATGAGCGACGGGAACGCCTCGTTCATCTCGTGGAAAGCCTTCATGCCGGAGAAGATGTAGTCGGACCGTTGCAACCGCCGGCGCATGAGGTCGGACATCTCCACTTTCTGAAAAGAGGAATCGAGAGCCCCGGCGTGAGCTTCGATAAACTCCTGCGCCTCCGGCTCTGCCAGTATGCCGATGCGTAACGAGGCCCCCGTTTCCCGGTATAACGCCGACATCATGCCCTCGAAGCTCCGCTCTATCCTTTTGCGAAGCTCCGCGTCGACGCTATCTTCCGAAACCAGCGTCAAGCCGTCTCCCATCAGGGAAAGGTAACGGTGGTGCAGCCCCTCGTAATCAGAGGGGCTCAGTCGAAAAAACCGGTCGGGCGCGCGTTCTTTCGGGTGTCGTTATCGCCACCATTCCCATCGTCGTCTCCGTCACTGCCCTCGTCGTCCGGGGTTATCGTCGGGGCGTTCCGCCTCTGTCCTACCGGCATGTTATATTTTTCGGCGAAGTATTCCGGGTCGACCTCGTAACGGTCGGCTATCATCGTCTCGTAGGCTACCTGCTGCTCGGGTGTATAGTCGGCCGAATAGTCCCAGTCGAAGCGCAGCCCTTTGAGGGGGAATCCGTGCCGAATCATACGGGGGATAAGCTGGTTGTTCACGATGTCGCGGAGTTTGTCGCAATCGCTCTCCACGAGGTTCTGGAAAATCTCCAAATGGGTCTTCGACTGCGAGAGGCTGCTGCCGTCCTCGATGGTCATGGTCTGGCCGATGATGAGCTTGGAGAGCTCGGAGTTGGCCCGGTCGATACGTTTGTCATATACGTTATAGGCATCTCCCTTGCCACTCTCCACGAACTC
>ULYY01042804.1_pt1 | contig 14313 bp, 12 predicted proteins | sample 1962601 | NCBI WGS metagenome assembly ULYY01 (sample SAMEA4835875, study PRJEB28245) | human gut metagenome | biome: gut microbiome; material: fecal sample | place: Denmark | collected 2008 | reverse complement strand
GAGAACGTGGCAGCCATCTACTGCAGCGGCCAGGGCGGCGACCAGGGCACCCGCGCGATTATCAACAACATGTACGGCGGCACCTTCACCGATGCTGAGCACACCAAGTACACCGCTGACTCCCCCGAGAACATCAAAGCCATCCAGGCTCTGTACGATGCCAAGGGCGTGAACTTTGATGCTTCCATCAACGGCGGCGAGGAGATCACCCTGTTCCGCAACGGTACCCTGCAGATGGCATTCTGCTGGAACATTGCACAGCAGCTGAACTCCGACAACAACGATGCCGGCCTGACCAACAGCGGCGACGAGATTTTCCCCATGGCCTTCCCCACCGAGAGCGGCGATCCCAAGCTGTGCGGCGGCATCTGGGGCTTTGGCATCTTCGACAACGGCGACGAGGCCAAGATCGAAGCCGCTAAAACCTTTATCGACTTCATCGCTGCTGACCCCGACCAGGTTGGCGCAAGCGTTCTGGCTTCCACCTACTTCCCCGTTCGCGAGAGCGTTGGCGACATCTACGCCGGCAACGACATTATGAGCGAGTACACTAAGTTCATGGGCTTCCTGGGCGATTACTACCAGATCACCCCGGGCTGGGCAACTGCTCGTACCGAGTGGTGGAACATGCTGCAGCGCGTTGGCACCGGTGAGCCCGTTGAGCAGGCCGTTGCTACCTTTGTTGAGAACGCAAATGCTGCCGCTACTGCCGAGGCATAAGCGCACCACCTGAGTTTTTCATCGCAACGTTATAAACCTTGCCCCTTCCTCGATAATCCCGGCGAGGGAGGGGCATTCTTTTTGCAAGTTCCGTCGGGAGCCGGTCATTTTACCGGAGCTAAACGAAAGGTTTGGTGATTTTCTTGGCTGCTACCACCGTAAAAGTCAAAGAGCCAAAGCGCAGCCGCGCACTGGTCCGGCAGGAGACCATCGCATCCTATCTCTTCCTTCTGCCCAGCCTGATTTTCTTTCTGGGGTTCGTCATCTACCCCATGATCCTCTGCGTGGTCACGAGCTTCTTTGATTCCACCATGAACCGCGCCGATGTCTTTGTCGGCCTTGCAAACTACAAAGAGCTGTTCGCCGATAAGATCTTCCTGGGTGCTCTGAAGAACACCTTCATCATCGTCATCGTGTCGGTGCCTGTGACCTGCGCCTTCTCGCTGTGGGTCAGCTCCGCCATCGTGGATCTGCCCGAGTGGGCCACCAGCCTTTTCCGCTGCGTGTTCTACCTGCCCGTTGTCACCGGTTCCGTTGCCGTTACCGTTGTCTGGAAGTGGATGTACAACAATTACTATGGCATCTTCAACTATCTGGGCAAGTCGCTGGGTCTGATCGACAAGAACATCAACTGGCTGGGCGATGAGCGGTTCGCTCTGGGCTGCATCATCCTCATCCTGCTGACCACCTCTGTGGGCCAGCCCATCGTTCTGTATGTTTCCGCTCTGGGCAACGTGGACCAGTCCATCGTAGAAGCTGCCGAAGTGGACGGCGCGACCGATTTCCAGTGCTTCTGGAAAATCAAGTGGCCCGCCATCATGCCCACCACCCTGTACATCCTGGTCATCACCACCATCAACTCCTTCCAGTGCTTTGCGCTGATCCAGCTGCTGACTTCCGGCGGCCCCAACCACAGCACCGATACCATCATGTACTACATCTACTACACCGCGTTCAAGCTGTACCGCTACGGCTACGGCAATGCCATGGGTGTTGTGCTTGCCATCATCATTGCCATCCTGTCTGCTATCCAGTTCAAGGCTGGCAACCAGAATAATTGAGGAGGTGCGTAACAATGAGTGCAACTGCTGCAACCGCAAAAAAGCAAAAGCCCTTGAAGCGTCACCCCAGCAAGCTCAAGCAGGCCAGCGCCTATACCATCCTGACCCTGATCCTGATCAGCATCGTGGCCGTGACCTTTGCGTTCCCGCTGTACTGGATCATCACCGGTTCCTTCAAAACCGGTGCAGCCATCAACTCCACCACCCCCGAGTGGTGGCCCCATGAGTGGGTGCTGACCAACTACCAGAAGCTGTTTGCCGGAAAGAGCGCTCCGCTGTGGCAGCTGGCCATCCCCTTCAGTGCACGCTTCAGTGCCGACGGCGATCCCATCTACTTCTCGGTCGGACCCACCGCTCCTGCTGCCCTGCGCTGGATGATCAACACCGTGTTCATGGCTGTTGTCTCCATGATCCTGACCTGCATCACCGCCGCCATGGCCGGTTATGCACTGGCCAAGAAGCGCTTTGTGGGCCGTCAGCTCCTGTTCACCCTGATCGTGTGCGCAATGGCTCTGCCCAAGCAGGTCATTCTGATCCCCCTGCTGCGTGAGATGAGTGCCCTGAACCTCTACAACACCATCTGGGCCGTCATCTTCCCCATCGTCGGCTGGCCATTCGGTGTGTTCCTGATGAAACAGTTCAGCGAGGGCATCCCCACAGAAATGCTGGAGGCCGCCCGCATTGACGGCGCAAGTGAAGCCAAGACCTTTATCAGCATCGTGCTGCCCATGGTCAAGCCGGGCATCGGTGCTCTGGCCATCTTCACCTTTATCAACAGCTGGAACGATTACTTCATGCAGTTGATCATGCTGTCCAGCACCAGCAACCTGACCATTTCTCTGGGCATTGCAAAGCTGCAGGCGGAAAACAGCACCGACTTCGGTCTGATTATGGCAGGCGCTGCACTGGCTGCTGTGCCTATCATCATCATCTTCCTCATCTTCCAGAAGTACTTCACCAAGGGCATCGCAATGGGTGCTGTTAAGGGCCAAAATTGCGACCGCCGCCTGCGGCGGAAACAGGGAGCAATTTTTGGCGCAGCGGTCTGCAAGACGCGAGACCCGCCCAAGGGTCGAAGCGGATGCAGGGCACCGCAAGAGGGCATTGATGCAGTTGCCCGGAACAGAAAGCGTTGGAGCTTGATGTTCAGGAAGCAATTTTTGGCGCAGCGGTCTGCAAGACGCAAGGCCCGCACCAAGGGCCGAAGCGGATGCAGGGCACCGCAAGAGGGCGCTGATGCAGTGAACAGAACAAATAAGCATATAGGAGCTTAAGGAGACAAACCATGAAAGATATCACTAAGTACCAGGGCGTTATCCCCGCTTTCTACGCCTGCTACGACGCAGAGGGCAATATTTCCACCGAGGGTGTCAAGGCCCTCACCCGCCACCTGATCGCCAAGGGCGTTAAGGGCGTGTATGTCGGCGGTTCCTCCGGTGAGTGCATCTACCAGCATGTGGACGAGCGCAAGGCCGTGCTGGAGGCAGTGATGAGCGAAGCCAAAGGCAAGCTGACCGTCATTGCACATGTTGGCTGCAATAACACCGCCGACAGCGTGGAACTGGCCCGCCATGCCGAGAGCGTGGGTGTGGATGCCATCGCCTCCATCCCCCCCATCTACTTCCACCTGCCCGAGTATGCCATTGCAAAATACTGGAATGACATGTCCGCTGCTGCTCCCAATACCGAATTCGTCATCTACAACATTCCCCAGCTGGCTGGCACCGGCCTGACCATGAGCCTGCTGAAGGAGATGCTCAAGAACCCCAACGTGGTGGCTGTCAAGAACAGCTCCATGCCCACCCAGGACATCCAGATGTTCAAGGATGCCGGTATCGCTGCCCGCGGCGAAGGCAACTTTGTGGTCTTTAACGGCCCCGATGAGCAGTTCGTCTCCGGCCGCGTCATCGGCGCAGACGGCGGCATCGGCGGCACCTACGCCGTGATGCCTGAGCTGTATCTGGCCATGAACGAGCATATCAACAAGGGCGAGGTCAAGGAGGCTCAGGCCCTCCAGTATGAGGCCGACCGCATCATCTACAAGATGTGTGAGGCCCACGGCAACCTGTACGCCGTGCAGAAAGAGATCCTGCGCCGGATGTACGGTCTGGAGCTGGGCGGCGTGCGTGAGCCCATGCCCAGCCTGATCCCCGAGGATGAGACCATCGTGGCCGAAGCACAGGCCATGATCGAGGCCGCCATCGCAAAACTGTAAACTGAACAAGCGCCCCCTCTCCGTCTCTTTTCAGAGGGGAGGCGGGCGCTTCTTTTTTGGAGGGAAAGCGTATGATCTGCGATACCCTGGATCAACTGCATCTGTACAAGGGGTTCCACAAAAACCTCGACACGGCCATTGAGTTTCTGGCCGCACACCCGCTGGATACCCTGCCGCTGGGCCGTACTGAAGTGGACGGCGACGAGGTGTTCATCAATGTGATGGATGCCGATCTCAAACCCCACACCGGTTCCCACGCCGAATATCACCGGCTCTACGCCGATCTGCAGATCGACCTGACCGGCGGCGAGGGTTGGGGCTACGAGACCGCCCCCGGCACCGAGGTGGATCCCTACCAGCCGGATATCGGCAAAAAGGACAGCGAGGATGCCGTTTTCGGCGCTCTGGGCGAGGGGCGGTTCGTCCTCTTCTTCCCCGGTGAGCTGCACCGCCCCGGCGTGGAAATGCCCGGCTGCGATCGTGTCCGCAAAGCTGTTGTCAAGATCAAGATGGAGGATAAGTATCATGGATAAGGAAAAACTGTTTGCTCAGATCAAGGGCGGGCTGATCGTCTCCTGCCAGGCATTGGAGCACGAGCCCCTGTACACCAAGGAGGGCGGCGTGATGCCCCTGATGGCCAAGGCAGCCGCCATGAGCGGCGCGGTGGGCATCCGCGCCAACACCGTGCGGGACATCACCCAGATCAAGGAGGTCGTGGACCTGCCCGTGATCGGCATCATCAAAAAGGACTACCCCGGCACCCCCATGTACATCACTGTGACCATGAAGGAAGTGGACGAGCTGGTGGCCTGCGGCGTGGATATCCTTGCCGTGCAGGGCACGGGAGCTCTCCGCCCGGATGGTTCCACCTCCGCTGAGTTCATCCGCGCCATCAAGGCAAAGTACCCGGATCAGCTGGTGATGGCCGACTGCGACAACTTTGAGAACGCCATGGCCTGTGCCGAGGCCGGTGCCGACTTTGTGGGCACCACCATGCGCGGCTACACCCCTGAGACACAGGGCATTGACGACATCGATTTTGATTTCGTCCACAAGCTGGCCACCGAGTGCCCCGCCAAAGTCATTGCCGAGGGCCACATCCACTACCCTGAGCAGGCCGTCAAGGCACTGGAAGCCGGTGCCTTTGCACTGGTGGTGGGCGGTGCCATCACCCGCCCTGCCGAGATCACGGCCCGCTTCACCGGAGCCATCAACGCCATGAACAAGTAAAACGGAGACACTGAGATGAAACAGTATCTTGCGATTGATATCGGCGGCACTGCCGTCAAGCTGGGCATCGTGGATGAGACCGGCGCGGTAGGCTCCAAGGCCGAGGAGAGCGTCAACTTTGACGGCTACCAGACCCCGGTGCTGACCACCGTGCTCAAAGCCGCCAAAGCCTTTGTGGAGACCCAGAACATCGATGTGAACACGCTGGAAGGCGTGGGCGTTTCGGCCACCGGCCAGATCGACAGCCGCAAAGGCATCGTGGCCGGTACCTGCGGCAACTTTCCCAACTACATCAACAGCCCCATCCAGGCCGAACTGGAACGGCTCTTCAGCCTGCCCGTCACCGTTGCCAATGATGCCAACTGCATGACGCTGGGCGAGGTCTGGGTCGGCGGCGCAAAGGGTTATACCGATGTCATCGGCGTGACCCTGGGCACCGGCGTGGGCGGCGGCATCCTGACCGGCGGCCGCCTTTTGGAGGGTGCCCGCGGACTGGGCGGTGAGCTGGGCCACTACCGCACCCATGCACTGGACGGTGTTCCCTGCACCTGCGGTGCCACCGGCTGCTGGGAGCGCTACGCCGCTACCACGGCTCTGGTACGGGCCGCACAGGAAAAGGACCCAACCTGGAAAGACGGCCGCGCCATTTTTGCTGCCGCGGAGGCTGGCAACGAGACCGTTCTGGCCCTGCTGGATGCCTGGACGGATGAGATCGCACAGGGCCTTGCAGGCATGGTGCACATCTTCAACCCGCAGCTCATTCTCATCGGCGGCGGCGTGAGTGCCCAGCAGAAGCTGCTCATCGAGCCCATTGCCGCCAAAGTCAGGGCCTCCGTCATGCCCGCTTTTGCCGAGGGGCTGGAGATCCGCGCCGCCCAGCTGCACAATGATGCCGGTATGGTAGGCGCAGTCTATTACTTCCGCCAGCAGCACGGCGAAGCCTGATCATTTGAACGATCAAAGGAGTGTATTGAGATGAAAACACATATTCTCTGCCTGGGCGATTCCAACACCCACGGTTATTGTGCCGACCCCAAGGACAATGCCGACGGCGGCATCCGCTTCAACGAGGACGAGCGGTGGACCTGCCGCCTGCAGACTGCTCTGGGTGACAAGTATCTGGTAACCGAAGAGGGCCTTTCCGGCCGCACCACCGTTTTTGTAGACCCCATCCATGAGTCCATGGATGCTCTGAGCGTGGCCTATCCCCTGCTCAAGAGCCATGAAGTCATCGACCTGCTCATCATCATGCTGGGTACCAACGATGTGAAAGAGCGCTTCAACGCAAACGCCGCCTGCATTGGTGCGGGCATGGAGCGCCTGATCCAGAAGTGCAAGACCGTGGATTGCTGGGGCGGCAAGGAACCCAACATTCTTGTAGTTGCTCCTCCGCGCATCAAGGAGGGCTTCCACGATGAGGTCATGGGCGACGGCTGTGTGGAGAAGTCTAAGGGCGTTGCCGGCTGGTACAAGATCATTGCAGAGCGCAACAACGTCCATTTCCTGGACGCTGAAGGCTGCGAGTTCAACCAGATCGACTTCATGCACCTGACCCGTAAGGGCCACGCACAGCTGGCTGAGAAGCTGGCCGAGCTGGTGCCGACGCTGCTCTGAGTCAAAAAGAACAACCCTCTTCGTCATTGCCTCGCAATGCCGCCTCACCCTTTCGGGGGAAGCAGGCAAAGCAAAAGGCTTTGACGGAGAGGGTTGTTTTCTTTTGTCAGATGTAATCCGAAATATACGGAATCTTATGGAAGAGCACGTCATCCAGCCGTTCCACAGCCTCTTCCCTGCCCTCGATGCGCTCCAGCTCATACAGACGCTCTGCGGTCTTGTAGCCCAGCAGCAGGGTGGTAAAGGTGCCGATGCCCATTTTCAGGTGATACTCGGCGGGTTCACGGGTCATGGTGCAGTGCCCATCCGCAAAGCGAACGTTGAACGTCCGGTCGTTCCATGGCAGAAGCGAGTCCTCAATCTCCAGCTCGATACACAGGGTGCCGCCGTCCGGGTCACAGGGGTAATCGGCGAGGAAATCCTCCACGTCGATGATGCGTCCCATGGCATAGGGGCGGATGCTTTCCTTGATGTCGCCATCGTCCATCTCAAAGGCGATGGGTTCGCTGAAATAGGTGCTGCCGTGCACCTCATCGATCATGGAATCATGGGCATGGATATACTCCCACAGGCCTTTCTGGGCCTCGCGGTTGAGGTAGACCATTTCCTTGATGTGCATGATATCGTTTTTGATGAGGTAGACCATGTAGCCGCAGGGCTTATCCTTGACGTTGTAGTAGACCGCAACATTGGTATCGTCCTCATCCCAGCGCCAGTATTCCTCCCAGGCCAGACTGTTGCGGAACAGACAGCCGTGGGTGATGGACGCAAAGTGGGAGTGCAGCTCATGGAACTCGGTATTATCCCAGCTGACACGCCGGACATAGCCGGGGGCCTTGACCTTGGTGGGGATCTGCCGGTCCTTGATGTTGAACGAGATCTTGTTGGAAACGATCTCCCAGCCCAGATGATGGTACAGCGGAATGCTGTACGGGTAGAGCAGGGCGAAGGATTTGCCCTCCTCGTGCATCTGGGTCAGGCCCTTGATCATCAGGTGCTTCATAATGCCCTGCCCGGTGTACTCCGGGTAGGTGCAGACACTGGTGACAAAACCCACATGGTAGACCGTATCGTAGATGTTCATTTTCAGCGGATAGACGGCAAACTGGGACACCAGCGTGTCTCCATCAAAGCAGCCCAGTACATCGGCACGTTCCAGCACCGGGAACTTGGACTGTTTGATCTCGTCGTCCTTCCAGCCTGTGGCAGTCAGCTCTTCTTCTGTGACCTGAAAGGTGTAGCGGAGCAGTGCATTGTACTGATCCAGATCCTTTGCTTCCAGATAACGGGTCAGATAATGGTCTGCGGCGTTCATACGAACACCCCCGTCCTTACGGGGTCAGACGGTTGGGGCCGCGGAACAGGAACTCCGCGTCCTTGATGCTCTCGCCCACCAGCAGCATGGTCAGGCGGTCGATGCCCAGACCGAAGCCGCCGTGCGGGGGGCAGCCATACTGGAAGAACTCCAGATAGAACTTGACATCCTCAGCCAGACCCTTCTCCTCGGCCTGCTTCTTCAGCACCTCATAGCGGTGCTCGCGCTGGGCACCGGTGGTGATCTCCACACCGCGCCAGATCAGGTCGTAGCCCTGAGGCACGCCGTTCTCGTCGCGCATGTGGTAAAAAGCGCGCTTCTCAGCATCGTAATCCGTGACGAAGAGGAACTCGTGGTTATAGTGCTTCTTCACCCAGTCGTAGCTCAGGCGCTCGGCCTCGGTGGTCAGGTCGCCCTTCTCGGAATCGTCCACCACATAGCCGAAGTCCTCTTCCAGACCCTTGTACAGGTCAGCCAGCTTGACCACGGGGAACGGGGTCTCGGGCACGATGACTTCCTTGCCGAACAGCTCCTGGATCTGGTCGCCGTAAGCGTCCTTCACAGCCTGCAGGCCAGCCTTGAGCAGCTGCTCCTCCATGGCCATGACATCCTTGTAAGAGGTGATGTAGCTGAACTCCAGATCGAAGCCGGAGAACTCCGTGGCGTGCTTGTTGGTATAGCTCTTCTCGGCGCGGAACACAGGGCCGGTCTCGAAAATGCGCTCAAAGCCTGCAGCCATTGCCATCTGCTTGTAGAACTGAGGGCTCTGTGCCAGATAGGCATTGCGGTCGAAATAATCCACCTTGAACACCTCAGAGCCGCTCTCGCTGGCAGCAGCGATCAGCTTGGGGGTGTGGATCTCGATGAAGTTCTGGTCCAGCAGGAACTTGCGCATGGCGTTGACCATGCAGCTCTGGGCCTTGAACATCAGCTGGTTCTCGTCGGTGCGCAGATCGACCCAGCGGTAATCAATGCGCTGGTCGATGCTGGAACGCTCCACCGCCTTTTTCTTCTTGGTGGCGGCAATGGCCTTGCGGGCAATGGGCAGTGCATCCGCAATGCTCTCCACCTCAATGGCCTCGGGGATCATCTCGATGCCGCCCATCTTGACGTAGTCGTTCTCGACCACCTTACCGGTGACAGTGATGACAGAATCAGGGGTCAGCTGATCGATGGTGCCCACCAGATCAGGATGATCCTCTTTTTCAACCGTGATCTGCAGCTTGCCGGTGATATCCTTCAGTACGATAAAGGCCATATACTTGCTGTTGCGCAGGTTTTCAATAAAGCCCTGTACCTTGACCGTATTGCCAATTTCCTTTTGTACCTCGTTGATGTAGGTGCGATTCATGGAAATCCTCCTTTGATGTCTTATACTGTTTTATTATACGCTTTTCAGGGGATAAATCAAGTATTGCCCAGTCTCCGGGCCGGGCGTTTCTCCGAGGACCGTCCGCTGGGGTGGGACCCTGTTGCCGCAGGCAATAGGGCGGGCGATGGAATGGCCCGTTTCGTGTCCGAGGAGAAAGCTACCGGCACGGGGGCGGCCTTACTGCTTACGCTTTTCCTCTTCGTGAATCGTGCCGGTGCCGCCCTCAACCACGCCGTCGTGGTCGAGCACCGCCCTGATGGTGCCAAAGAAGCACTTTACGTCCATGCCAAAGCTCAGGTGCTCCACATAGTAGCCGTCCAGCCGGGCCTTGTCCACGATCTCCAGCTCATCCCGCCCATGGATCTGCGCCCAGCCGGTCAGGCCGGGGCGGACATCGTTGGCACCGTACTTGTCCCGCTCGGCCAGCAGGTCATACTGGTTCCACAGCGCCGGGCGCGGGCCGATGACTGCCATATCGCCCACAAAGATGTTCCAGAGCTGGGGCAGCTCGTCCAGACTGGTCTTGCGCAGGAAGTGCCCCACCCGGGTGATATACTGATCCGGGTCCTTGAGCATGTGGGTGGGCATATCGTGGGGGGTGTCGATGCGCATGGTGCGGAACTTGAGGATATTGAAATGCTGTTTGTGGATGCCCACCCGCTTCTGTCTGAAAAAGATCGGTCCCGGGGAATCGATCTTGATGGCAAGGCAGAGGATGAGCAGCAGCGGCGAGAGAACGATCATGCCACAGAGGGACAGAATGACCGCCAGCAGCCGCTTGATGCCGTTTCGATACATGGAAGATCCTCCCTTTTCAGAGTATCTTTTATTATAGCAAGCCCTTCGACAGTTTGCAATCCATTCCGTGCAGTTTCACGCCTGAGAGGCTCCGGCAGGCGCAACAGAAGTATTGGCTGTTGCGCAGACCACAAAACGCCTGTTTTGTTGCATTATTTATCCTGTTTTCTCTCTTGTTCCGGAACGATTTCTGCCGTATCATTACAGTAACAACTCTATCTGAAACAGGAGGACTTTTCTGTGATCCAGCGTTTTTCTTTTGGACATCCCTTCCCCACCCAGAGCGTTGTGCTGTCTCTTCCCGCGGAAAGCAGCCCCGTTCCCTTTCTGACTCCCGACGGCACCGGCTGGCGGTTCACCCTCAGTGAGCAGGCTGCGGTCTACGGTCTGGGCGAAATGCCCCGCGGCATCAACAAGCGCGGCTGGCACTACATCACCAACAACACCGACGAATCCCGCCACAGCGAGGACAAGCTTTCCTTCTATGGTGCGCACAATTTCCTGCTGGTGCGGGACGGCAGCACCTGCTTTGGCCTATTCGTGGATTTCCCGGGCAAGGTGTATTACGACATCGGCTATACCCGCCACGATCTATTCTCTTTCCACACCGAGACCTCCGACTATGATCTGTATCTCCTCTCCGGTGGGAACGAGAATGCGATCTGCAAGGAGTTCCGCACCCTCATCGGCCGCAGCTACATCCCGCCCCGGTGGGCATTCGGTCTGGCACAGAGCCGCTGGGGCTACAAGACCGAGGAGGACGTGCGGGAGGTTGCACGCCAGTACAAGGAGCACGACCTGCCGCTGGACATGATCTGTATGGACATCGAGTATATGCAGGACTATGCCGATTTTACCGTAAATAAGGAACGGTTTCCTGACCTTGCGAAGCTCTCCGCCGACCTGAAAGCGCAGGGCATCCGTCTGGTGCCCATCATCGATGCCGGCGTGCGCATCGACCCCAACGACCCTACCTGCACCGAAGGGCTGGAAAAGGGATACTTCTGCAAAAAGGCCGATGGGACCCCCTTTGTGGCGGCAGTCTGGCCCGGCAAGGCCTACTTTGCCGACTTCCTGCGCCCTGAGGTGCGGGAGTGGTTCGGCCACAAATACAAGGCCCTGACCGACTGCGGCATCGAGGGCTTTTGGAACGATATGAATGAGCCCTCCCTCTTCTACTCACCCGAGCGGCTGCGCGCTTTTCTGAACGACATGGCCGCCCTGCGGGAGAAGGACAACATTGAGCAGGAGGAGTTCTTCCCGCGCGTGGTAGGCGGTGCCATGGGACTGATGAACAGCCCGGCAGACTACGCCAGCTTCTACCACGAGGTGGACGGCCAGAAGGTGCGCCACGATCAGGTCCACAACCTCTACGGCGGCAGCATGACCCGCGCCGCTAGCGAAGCCTTTGCCGACCTGCGCCCGGGCCAGCGCACCCTGCTTTACAGCCGCTCCAGCTTCATTGGCAGCCACCGCTACGGCGGCATCTGGCTGGGCGACAACAATTCCAGCTGGGCCCAGCTGCTGGCCAACATCCAGATGATGCCCAGTGTCCAGATGTGCGGTTTCCTGTACAGCGGTGCCGACCTCTGCGGCTTCTCCTCCGATACCACGCCGGATCTTGCCCTGCGCTGGCTTGAGTTCGGTCTGCTCACCCCGCTGATGCGCAACCACTCCGCGGTGGGCACCCGGATGCAGGAATACTACCGCTTCCCCGAGGTGCTGCCCGCTGTGCGTAATATGATCCGTCTGCGCTACGCCCTGCTGCCCTACCTGTACAGCGAATTTATGAAGGCTGCGCTGGAAAACACCAGCTACTTCCGGCCGTTGGCCTTCGATTACCCGGATGACCCCGATGCCCGGGAGGTGGAAGATCAGCTTTTGCTGGGCGAGGGCCTGATGGCCGCTCCCGTCTATGTCCAGAATGCCCACGGGCGGCATGTCTACCTGCCCGAGCCCATGAAGCTCCTGCGCCTGCGGGCTGTGGACGACTACGACGAAGAGATCCTGCCCGCCGGACACCACTATATCCGCTGTGCGCTGGACGAAATGCTGTTGTTCATCCGTCCGGGTCACATCATTCCCGTGGCACAGCCCGCCAACAACACCGCTGAGCTGGATGATGCCAGTCTGACCCTGTGGAGCTTCCTGCCCAACGGCGAATCTGCGGAATACCGGATGTACCGGGACGACGGCGTGACAACGGAATACGAGAAGAAAGAGCACTGGAAAACGCTGCAGATCCATCATTCCTGATCAAAGCGCCCCAGAAAGGCAGGAATCCCCTGCGCGGCATCTTGTATTTTACAGAAAACTGTATTATAATATAGGTGTTCTTTACAAATTGCGTTGTGCCGCAAAACGGCACGGCGCATTTTTTACGCTTTGATTTTGGTGCAAGAGTATGAGAGAAGTTTCAAAGGAGGCGGAGCTTTCATGGCACAAATGTCCCAAGCCGGTGATCTGACCAGCGGCCCGATGCTGAAAAAGATCATCCTGTTTTCCCTGCCGCTGGCGGCATCCAGCTTTTTGCAGCTGCTGTTCAATGCTGCCGATGTGGTCGTGGTGGGGCGATTCGCCGGCAGCGCCGCGCTGGCAGCAGTTGGTTCCAACGGTGCACTCATCAACCTGCTGGTCAATCTGTTTGTCGGCCTTGCGCTGGGTGCAAACGTTGTGGCGGCCCGCTGTTATGGGGCAAAGGATGACCAGGGCGTGCACGAAGCGGTGCAGACCGCTGTTACCCTGAGCCTTGTGGGCGGCGTTCTGATGGCTTTTGTGGGCTTTTTTGCAGCCCACGGCCTGCTGGAACTGATGTCCAGCCCCGAGGATGTTATTGACCTTGCCACACTTTACCTGAAGATCTACTTCATCGGAATGCCGATGACCATGCTGTACAACTTCAACGCCTCCCTGCTGCGTGCCGTGGGCGACACCCGCCGCCCGCTGGTCTGTCTGGCGGTGGCAGGTGTCATCAATGTGGTGCTGAACCTGCTGTTCGTCATCGTATTCCAGATGAGCGTGGCGGGTGTTGCGCTGGCCACCATCCTCAGCCAGACGGTATCCGCCATTATGGTCACGGTGCTGCTGGTCAGGGAAGAGGGTGCCATGCACCTTGACCTGCGGCATCTGGGCTTCCACAAGAAAGCCATGCTGCAGATCATCCAGATCGGCCTGCCCGCCGGTCTGCAGAGCACCGTGTTCAGCCTGTCCAACGTGGTGATCCAGTCGGCCATCAATTCCTTTGGCTCCACGGTCGTGGCCGGAAACTCTGCCGCATCCAACCTCGAGGGCTTCATCTACACCGGCATGAATGCCTTTGCGCAGGCGGCCGTGACCTTTACCAGCCAGAACGTGGGTGCCCGCCGGTACGACAACCTCGACCGCGTCATGCGCAACTGCCTGCTCTGCGTCACTGTGGTGGGCCTGTTCCTGGGCTGCGGCGCTTACTTTGGCGGCGAGGTCCTGCTGCACTTCTACTCCACGGATGAAGCCGTGGTGGCCGCCGGCCTGTCCCGGATGCAGATCATCTGCACTGCCTACTTCCTGTGCGGCATAATGGACACTCTGGCCAGCTGCCTGCGCGGCCGCGGCTACTCGGTGATTCCCATGATCGTCAGTCTGGTGGGCAGCTGCCTGCTCCGTCTGGTCTGGATTGCAACCATCTTCCGGATGTTCCGCTCCACCGGCACGCTGTACATCAGCTATCCCATCAGCTGGGCCCTGACCGCAGGGGTGCATCTCATCTGCCTGCTGGTCGTGCGCAAAAAGATGAACGATCAGCTGAAGGAAGAGAGCCGCCTGGTCGCATAACAAAAAACGCTCTCCTGTGCTCAGCAGGAGAGCGTTTTTGTTTACAGCATCTTCTTTAACAGATATCGGTCATACCCGCCGTACATCTCACGGCGGTCGGCAATGACAAAACCGCAGGCAAGGGCATTGTTCAGGCTGTATTGATTCTCCGGGCTGACGGTGGCCCCGATGCCCACGA
>ULYY01020182.1_pt1 | contig 14567 bp, 10 predicted proteins | sample 1962601 | NCBI WGS metagenome assembly ULYY01 (sample SAMEA4835875, study PRJEB28245) | human gut metagenome | biome: gut microbiome; material: fecal sample | place: Denmark | collected 2008 | reverse complement strand
GCCGCCGCTACGGAGTTCGACCGTTTTCTGGCTGATTTCCTGCCGGGGATGCGGGAGGGCGACCTGCTCATGATCACCGCCGACCACGGCTGTGACCCCTCTTACACCAAGACCACCGACCATACCCGCGAGTATGTGCCGTATCTGGTCTGCGGCAAGGGTGTGAAGGCGGGAACGGATCTGGGCACCAAGCTGTGCTTCGGCACCATCGCCCAGACCATCTGCGAATATCTGGAAGTGGACGCTTCCACGCTGGACGGCAAGAGCGTATGGCAGGAGATCCGGGCATAAAACGCCCCAAAAACAATAAGAACAGGAGCGTGAAACGATGCGTATTTATGATCTGATCGCAAAAAAGCGGGATGGCGGCACCCACACCCGGGAGGAGCTGGAAGCTATTGTCAACGGCTTTGTCAGCGGGGAAGTGGCTGACTACCAGATGGCCGCATGGATGATGGCGGTGTATCTGCGCGGCATGACCAACGAGGAGACCGCCGAACTGACCGATGTAATGGCGCACAGCGGCGTGATGGTAGACCTTTCGCCCATTCCGGGCATCAAGGTGGACAAGCACTCCACCGGCGGTGTGGGCGACAAGACCACGCTGGTCATCGCACCCATCGTGGCAGCCTGCGGGGTGAAGATCGCCAAAATGAGCGGCCGGGGCCTCGGCCACACCGGTGGTACCATCGACAAGATGGAAAGCGTGCCCGGCACAAAAACTGCCCTCTCGCAGGAGGAGTTTTTTGCACAGGTGAACCAGATCGGTCTGTCGGTCATCGGCCAGAGCGAGGGTATCGCTGTGGCAGATAAAAAGATGTACGCCCTGCGGGACGTTACCGCTACTGTCAGCTGCATCCCGCTGATTGCGTCCAGCATCATGTCCAAAAAGCTGGCCTCCGGCTCGGACGCCATCCTGCTGGACGTCACCACCGGCACCGGTGCTTTTATGAAAACTGTTGACCAGAGCATTGAGCTGGCGCAGCTGATGGTCGCCATCGGCACCCACCATGGCCGCCGGGTAGCCGCCATGATCACCGATATGGACACCCCGCTGGGGCACAACATCGGCAACAGTCTGGAAGTGATGGAGAGTATGGACGTGCTCAAAGGCCACGGCCCGGCAGACCTGACCGAGGTGTGCCTGCAATTGGCGGCCAACATGCTGGTACTGGCAGGCAAGGGCGATGCCGCCCACTGCCGCGCTATGGCCGAGGCTGTCATTGCGGACGGCTCTGCCTTTGCCAAGTGCAAGGAAATGTTTGCCGCACAGGGCGGCGACATCCGGGTGCTGGACGATTACAGTCTGTTTGCACAGCCCGCCGCCAGCTATGAACTGCTGGCTGAGCAGGACGGCTACATTGTGGCCAACGATGCGGAAAAGATCGGCTCTGCCAGTGTGCTGCTGGGCGCAGGCCGCCAGAAAAAAGGCGACCCGCTGGACTTTGCCGCCGGTATCACCCTGCACAAAAAGCGCGGTGACTACGTCCATAAGGGCGAAAGCCTTGCCACCTTCTATGGCGCTGCGGACAAGTTTGAAGCTGCCGCAGCCGAGTACCGCAGCGGCCTTGTGTATGGCGCGGAAAAGCCGGAGGAAGCCCCGCTGGTGTACGCCCTTGTCACCAAAGACGGCGTAGAGCGGTACTGAGACCGGACAGCAGGGGAGAACCCTGTTTTCCGCGAAAATGCAAGGTCGGGCAGCCCGCAGGCGGCCCGACCTTGCTCTTATAACAATATTTTTTCCGCTGAGGATGCCCAAAGCGTACGCGGTGGGCATTCTAAATCGTTTCGTCCCAAGGGGACTGCTGCACAAAGCTGTGTGGCAGTCCCTTTTTGCGCTTTCACGCTGAGAACAGGCCATCTTGCACAAAAGAACTGTCGCTTTTTAAGCAATTCGCTGTATTTGCGGGACAAACGGTAGAACTTTGCATCGGGATATGGTATACTACACTGTACTTGTATGCCCCGGAAAAAGGGGCTGCCAAAGGAGAAAGGACTTGTTATGAAGATCATTCTGGTGGGCGGCGGCAAGGTCGGCACGGCTCTGGCACGTCAGCTCAGCGAGGAAGGCCACAACGTGACTGTGGTGGACACCAACAAAGCGCGCGTGGAGCACCTGACCGAAAGCTACGACGTGCTGGGCATTGTAGGCAATGGCTCGTCCATCACCACCCTGTCTGAGGCGGGCATTGAGGATGCGGACGTGTTCATTGCGGTCACCGGCTCGGACGAACTGAACCTGCTTTGCTGCATGTTTGCCAAAAAGGCGGGCCACTGCCACGGCATTGCCCGCGTGCGCAACCCATCCTACAGCCACGAGCTGGACTTTATCAAAAAGCAGATCGGCATTTCCGCCATCATCAACCCGGAAATGGCAGCGGCAAAGGAGATCTCTCATCTGCTGCGGTTCCCCGGTGCCAGCAAGATCGATACCTTTGCGGACGGCCGTGTGCGGCTGATCAAGTTTGCGCTGCCCGATGCACTGGACGGCGTAGCCATCCGCGAGATCCCCACCCGGCTCAAGAGCGATATTCTGGTGTGCGCGGTGGAGCGTGAGGGCGGGGTCATCATCCCCAACGGTAACTTTGTGCTGCAAAAGGGCGATCAGGTCACTTTCCTTGCTACGCAGGAAAAAGCTCACGCCTTCTTCCAGCAGCTGCATCTGCCGGTGCAGCCGGTACGCAACGCCCTCATCGTGGGCGGCGGTGCCATTGCTTACTACCTCAGTCAGGAACTGCTGGAAAACCATGTGCGGGTGCGCATTGTGGAGCGGGACGCTGCCCGCTGCGTAGAACTGGCCGAGCAGCTGCCCGGTGCCCAGATCCTGAACGAGGACGGCTCCAACCGCGAGTTTCTGCTTTCCGAGGGTCTGGAATCCACCGAGGCTTTCGTGGCACTGACCAACATCGACGAGGAGAATGTGCTGCTGACCCTGTTTGCCAAAAAGCACTCCAACGGCAAGCTGGTGACCAAGGTCAACCGTCTGGAATTTGACGATATTCTGGCCGGGCTGGATCTGGGCAGCGTGGTCTACCCCAAGTACATGACCTGTGACTACATCGTGCAGTACGTCCGCGCCCTGCAAAACGAGGCAGGCAACAACATCAAGACTCTGTACCGCATACTGGATGACCGCGTGGAGGCACTGGAATTTACAGTGCACGAGGAGAGCGCCGCTACCGGTGTGCCCCTGAGCCAGCTGCACCTGAAAAAGAACCTGCTGCTGTGCTGCATTACCCGCGGCAGCAAGATCCTGATTCCCCGCGGCGGCGACCAAATCCAAGTGGGCGATAACGTCATCGTGGTCACGCTGGAGCACGGTCTGCACGATCTGCGCGATATCGTGGAGCACTGACGGAGGCGGACTATGAATTATGCGATCGTTTTCCGTCTGCTGGGCTATGTGCTGATGATCGAGGGCGCGTTGCTGCTGCTGCCAGCCGCCGCCAGCTTAGTGTATGGCGAGTGGATGGTGCTGGGCGTGTTTCTGCTCACAGCTGCCGTCAGCGCTGGCATCGGCTACGCCCTGCACACCATCAAACCCCGCAGTAAGGTGTTCTACATGCGCGAGGGCTTTGCGGCTACCTCGCTGTGCTGGGTGTTCATCTCGGTGATTGGCGCGGTGCCCTTTGTGCTCACCGGCTGCATCCCGAACCCTGTGGATGCTCTGTTTGAGACGGTCTCCGGCTTTACCACCACCGGTGCCAGCATTCTGCCCGCCGTGGAGGGGCTGCCCAACGGCATTCTGTTCTGGCGCAGCTTCACCCACTGGATCGGCGGTATGGGCGTTCTGGTGTTTCTGCTCTCACTGCTGCCGCTGACCGGCGGCTCTCACGTCAACCTGATGAAAGCCGAAAGCCCCGGCCCGCAGGTGGACAAGCTTGTGCCTAAGGTGCAGTCCACCGCTAAGATCCTGTACGGCATCTACTTTGCCCTTACCGTGCTGGAGCTGGTGTTCCTGCTGATTGGCCGAATGCCCCTGTTCGAAGCCATGCTCACTGCCTTTGGTACGGCGGGTACCGGCGGCTTCGGCTTCCGCAACGACAGCTTTGCCAGCTTTTCGCCCTACATCCAGTGGGTCGTGACCATCTTCATGATCCTGTTCGGTGTCAACTTCAACGCCTACTTCCTGCTGCTCATGCGCAAGTTCCGCCGTGCTGCTGCCAGCGAGGAGGTGCGGGGCTACTTTGTGGTCATCGCAGTGGCAGTGGGCATCATCACCGCCAATATTTATAGTATGTACAACAGCTTTGGCGAGGCGCTGCGGCAGGCCGCTTTTCAGGTGGGCTCCATCATCACCACCACCGGCTTTTCCAGCTGCGATTTTGACCTGTGGCCGACCCTCTCCAAGGAGATCTTGGTCATGCTCATGTTCATTGGCGCCTGCGCCGGCAGCACCGGCGGCGGCATCAAGGTGAGCCGTTTCCTCATTCTGGGTAAGACCCTGGCCAAGGAGCTCAAGACCGCCCTGCACCCGCAGGTGGTAGCGCCCGCCCGCATGGACGGCAAACTCATCAACCACGAGACCATCCGCACCACCAACGTGTTTGTGGCGGCGTATATCTTTATTTTTGCGGCCTCCTTCTTCCTCATCAGCCTGAACGGCTTTGATATGGTGACGAACTTTACCGCCGTGGCTGCTACCCTGAACAACATCGGCCCGGGCTTGGAAATGGCAGGCCCAATGCAGAACTTCGGCTGCTTTGCAGACCCCGCAAAGCTGGTGCTCATCTTCGATATGTTGGCCGGCCGTCTGGAGATCTTCCCCATGCTGGTGCTGTTTATGCCGGATACATGGCGGCGGTTCTAAGCCTTTTTTGGGTACGGGACAAGCATAAAAATATTATTTCGGAACACCGGAGTCTCTATGGACGCTCCGGTGTTCTTTTTTGTGAAAGAAGCTGCAAAGGCAGGTGGCAACGGTTAGAAATTCCTTGCGTTCAGCGCCGCATTGCAGTATGATTATAATATCAATTATCTGACCCTTACCCCTGAGCAGGCAGAACCTTTTTTACAAACGAAATCGTTCTGCATGATAAAGAAGAGAGCAAAAACAATAAAATATACAGGAGGAAATTATTATGGGTTTGATCAAAGCAGGTATGGGCGCACTGGGCGGAACTCTTGCAGATCAGTGGAAAGAATTTTTCTATTGCGATGCGTTGGATAAGGATGTGCTGATGGTCAAGGGCCAGAAGCGCACCTCCCGCCGCAGCTCCAACCACGGCGAGGATAACATCATCACCAACGGTAGCGGCATTGCCGTGGCCGATGGTCAGTGTATGCTCATCGTGGAGCAGGGCAAGGTGGTGGAAGTGTGCGCCGAGCCGGGCGAGTATACCTTTAATTCCTCCACCGAGCCCAGCGTGTTCACCGGCAACTTCGGCGATAGTCTGGCAGCAACCTTCCAGACCGTGGCCAAACGCTTTACCTACGGCGGCGACACCGGCAAGGATCAGCGCGTGTACTACATCAACACCAAGGAGCTGGGCGAGATCCTGTACGGCACCGCAACGCCCATCCCGTTCCGCGTAGTGGTCAGCGAGGAGCGGGGCTACAAGCTCTCGGTGAATATCCGCTGCAACGGCAGCTTTACTTACCGCATCTGCGACCCGCTGCTGTTCTACACCAACGTGTGCAGCAACGTCTCCACCCAGTACGATGCCTCGGAGCTGGCTCCCCGCCTGAAGAGCGAGCTGATGAACGCCTTGCAGCCCGCCCTTGCCACCCTTTCCGCCAACAAGGTGCAGTATTACGAGATCCCCGCCCATACGCTGGAGATCTCCGAGGCGCTCAACGAGCAGCTGTCGAATGTCTGGCGCAAGAAGCGCGGCATTGAGGTGTTCTCCTTCAACATCAACTCTCTGTCCATCCCGGAGGAGCAGCAGAAGAAGATCACCGAGTGGGAAGAAAACGCCATGACCACCGATCCCACCACCGCCGCAGCCCGTCTGGTGGGCGGTCAGATCGACGCCATGAAGACCGCCGCCGGGAACACTGCCGGTGCCATGACCGGTTTTATGGGCATGGGCATGGCAGCCGGTGCCAACGGCATGAACGCCCAGAACCTGTTCGCTATGGGTCAGCAGCCCGCAGCAACCCAGCAGCAGACTTCTGCCGCCGACAGCTGGAAGTGCAGCTGCGGCGCTACCGTTACCGGCAAGTTCTGCCCGGAATGCGGCAGCAAAAAGCCGGAGCCGAAGCCCGCTGCGGACAGCTGGACTTGCAGCTGCGGTGCTACCGTTACCGGCAAATTCTGCCCGGAGTGCGGCAAGCCCCGCCCGGCGGCAGCAGAGGGCTGGACTTGCAGCTGCGGCGCGGTGAACAAGGGCAAGTTCTGCTCCGAGTGCGGCAAACCCAAGCCTGCTGGTACCCCCAAGTATAAGTGCGACAAGTGTGGCTGGGAACCGGCAGACCCTGCACACCCGCCTAAGTTCTGCCCGGAGTGCGGCGACCCCTTTGACGACAATGACCGCAGCTAAACCCAGCGCACAGCCCGCTGCACAATAACTGAACACACTGCGGGGCAGGGAAGGAAAGTCAATAAGTCCCTGCCCCGCAGATTATAATAGGAGGAAACGCTATGGCAGGAATGCTGGAATATAAGTGCCCCTGCTGCGATGGTGCCATCAAATTTGACAGCACCACCCAGAAGATGAAATGCCCCTACTGTGACACCGAGTTTGAGGTGGATGCACTGAAGGGCTACGATGAGGACCTGAAAGACCAAAAGCCCAGCGAGATGAACTGGGTCACCCCCGGCGGCAACTGGGCAGAGGGCGAGACCGCCGGTCTGCATACTTATGTCTGCAAGAGCTGCGGCGGCGAGATCGTGGGCGACGACACCATGGCCGCCTCGGCCTGCCCTTTCTGCGGCAACCCCATCGTCCTCACCGGACAGTTTGCCGGAGACCTGCGCCCCGACTTCATCATCCCCTTCAAGCTCGATAAAAAAGCGGCGAAGGAAAAGCTGCAGGAGCACCTCAAGGGCAAGACCTTGCTGCCCAAGGTGTTCCGCAGCCAGAACCATATCGACGAGATCAAGGGCGTGTATGTGCCCTTCTGGCTGTACGACAGCGATGCCGACGCCCAGCTGCGCTTTACCGCCACCCGCACCCGCTTTTGGTCGGATGATGACTACGATTATACCGAGACCAGCTACTACTCCGTGCGCCGGGACGGCGTGCTGGGCTTTGACGCGGTTCCGGTGGACGGCTCCTCCAAGATGGCAGACGACCTGATGGAATCCATCGAGCCGTTTACTATGAGCGATGCCGTGCCCTTCAAGACAGCGTATCTGGCGGGCTATGTGGCCGATAAGTACGATGTGGACGCCCAAAAGAGCATCCAGCGCGCCAATGAGCGCGTCCGTCAGTCCACCGAGGACGCCTTTACCCAGACCGTTACCGGCTACGACTCCGTGAAAATGGAAAACAGCAGCATCCAGCTGCACGGCGGCAAGGCAAAGTATGCCCTGTTCCCAGTGTGGGTGCTGAGCACCAGCTGGCAGGGCAACAACTACATTTTTGCCATGAACGGCCAGACCGGCAAGTTTGTGGGCAACCTGCCGGTGGATAAGGCCGCCGCCCGCAAGTGGACGCTGGGACTTACGGCAGCCGTCGGTGCTGCATCCTATGCGGTGATGTGGCTGCTGTGGCTGGCCGGGATTCTGTAAAGGAGGGACGGAAGATGAAAAAGACTGTTACCCCGCTGCGCTCCCTCTGTGCTGCGTTGGCCGCACTGATGCTTTTGCTGGCGCTGGCTGTGCCGGCCTTTGCCGCAGACGGCTTTGCCGACCTGTATTACCGCGTGAACGACAGCGCAGAAGTCCTGACCGAGGACGAGGACAGCGAGCTGGAAGCTTCACTGGAGGAACTGAGCGTCCGCCAGAGCTTTGATGTGATCATTGCTACCATCGACTCGCTGGAAAGCGAGGGCTGCACCAGCATGGAGGAATATGCCGATGACCTGTATGATTACTGCCAGTTCGGCTACGGCGAAAACCGGGACGGCGTGCTGCTGCTGGTGAGCATAGGCGACCGCAAATGGCATATCTCCACCTGCGGCTACGGCATTACCGCCTTTACGGATGCCGGCATCCAGTACCTTGGCGAGCAGATGACCCCCGATATGGCAGACGGTGATTACGCCGCCGCCTTCCGCACCTTTATCCAGTGGACGGATGCGTATGTTACCGCCGCCCGCGAAGGCCACCCCTACGATGTGGACAACATGCCCAAGGAGCCGTTCTCAATCGTGTATCTGGGCGTGGCGCTGGTCATTGGCCTGATCACGGCACTGATCGTGACCGGCGTGATGAAGAGCCGGCTCAAGAGCGTGGCACCGCAGCGGGACGCAACCAGCTATGTGCGGCAGGGCAGCATGAAGCTGACCAACCAGCGGGATCTGTATCTGTACCGTGAGGTGCACCGCACCGAGCGGCCAAAGGAGTCCAGCTCCAGCGACTCCGGCGGCAGCTCCACTCACACCTCCTCCAGCGGCTCCACCCACGGCGGCGGAGGCGGCTCGTTCTGAAAACGTTCCCCGCAAGATAAAATCTCAAAAACCGATCCGCAGCAGCCGGTCGCACCCGCGCCCCGGCAACCGCTGCGGATCGGTTTTTACTTTTCTGCCGCCCGACACAAACGACTGATTTTTTCTGCGCCTTTAGGGCTATACTTCCAGTGCAGACGATTTTATATGCAGCAAGGAGCAGACACATGGGCATTTGGGAAAATCTGGGCATGGGCGGTTACCGGGGCTTTTCGCGCCCGGCAGCGCGGCTGTTGCAGCAGGCGGTGCAGCTGGCGGGAGATCTGGGCTGTGAACAGGCGGATACCAGCCATCTTTTGCTGGCAATGCTGCAGCAGCAGGGCGCTGCGGCGCAGTTCCTCACCCGGAAAAACATTACCGAGCCGGAGGTGCGCCGCCAGCTGGCGCAGCGGCGCAGCGCCCCGGCACAGCGGCTGGAACGGCAGGCCATGGCACCGGACCTGCGCCGCACCATGGACTATGCGCTCATTGGGGCGCAGAACGCCCACGTCAGCCGGGCAGAGCCGGAGCACCTGCTCTGCGCCATGCTGGAAGATGACGGCTGCGCCGCCGGGCTGCTGCTGGCGGAGATGGGGCTTTCGCTCACCGAGGCGGTGCGGGAGTGCCGCCAGCTGAGCGGACAGTTCGTGCTGCCCGCCCAGCCCCGGGTGTCGGCCAGCATCCCCCGGGGCAGCCGCGCCAGCGATAAATATTGCCGCGATCTGACCCGCCGTGCCGCCGAAGGGGAGCTGGACCCGGTGTTCTGCCGGGAAGCCGAGCTTGACCGCATGGTGGAGATCCTGTGCCGCCGCCAGAAAAACGACCCCTGTCTGATCGGCGAGCCGGGCGTGGGCAAAACGGCGCTGGCCGAAGGTCTGGCGCTGCGCATTGCCGCCGGGCAGGTGCCCAGGGCGCTGCAAGGGCGGCGGCTGCTGGCGCTGGATATGGCCAGTCTGGTGGCGGGCACCAAATACCGGGGCGATTTTGAGGAGCGGCTGAAAAACCTGCTGGAAGAGCTGGTGCGGGACGGCACTGCCATCCTGTTCATCGACGAGTTCCACACCATCGTGGGAGCCGGTGCCGCCGAGGGTGCTATTGACGCTGCCAGCATCTTAAAACCGGTGCTTGCCCGGGGCGAGTTGCAGCTTATCGGCGCGACTACCAATCAGGAGTTTCGCACCCACATCCAGAAGGACGCCGCGCTGGAGCGCCGCTTTGGCCGGGTGCAGGTGGAAGAACCCACCCCTGCGCAGGCGGTGGAGATCCTCAACGGCCTTGCGCCCCGCTACGAGCGGTATCATGGCGTGCGCCTGCCGCCCCAGACCCTGCAGGCGGCAGTGGAGCTTTCGGTGCGGTACCTGCCCGGGCGCTGTCTGCCGGATAAGGCCATTGACCTTGTGGACGAAGCCTGTGCGGCGGCGCGCATCCTTGCCGAAAAGGAGCAGCGCACCCAGCCGGTGCTCACCCCGGAGGATATCGCCCGGGTGGTGGCGGCCGCCAGCGGCGTGCCCGCCCAGCGGGTGGGCGAGCAGGAGCGGGAGCGTCTGGACAAGCTGGAAAGCCGCCTGAATGCCGAGATCGTCGGTCAGCAGCGTGCGGTGGCTGCCGTGGCGGGAGCCAACCGGCGCAGCCGCCCCGGTCTGGGCGAGCCGGGGCGTCCCATCGGTGCTATGCTGTTTTTGGGGCCTACCGGCGTGGGCAAGACCGCACTGGCACGAGCACTTGCGGTCAGCTGGTTCGGCAGCGAGAAGGCGCTGCTCAAGTTCGATATGTCGGAGTATCAGGAGCAGCACACCGCCGCCCGGCTGCTGGGTGCGCCGCCGGGCTACCTTGGCCATGACGAGGGCGGTCAGTTGACCGAGGCTGTGCGCCGCCGCCCGTACAGCGTGGTGCTGTTTGACGAGATCGAAAAGGCGCACCCGGACATCCAGAATATCTTGTTGCAAATCTTGGAGGACGGTCAGCTGACCGATGCCATGGGCCGCAAGGCAGATTTCCGCAACACCATCGTGCTGCTCACCTCCAACTTGGGCGCACGGTTCCTGGCGGGGCAGAACGCGCCGCTGGGCTTTGCCGCCGGGGCAGAAGCCGTGTTTGAAAAGCAGTCCGCGCAGGCTGTGGAGGAAGCTAAAAAGTGGTTCCGGCCGGAGCTGCTGGGGCGGCTGGACGAGGTGATCGTGTTCCGCCCGCTGGCAGAGGAAAACCTTTGCGCCATTGCAGAAAAAATGCTCTGTCAGCTGGAGCAGCGCGCCGCCCGCAGCGGCTACCGGCTGCGCCACACCCCGCAGGTGGGGGCGGCACTGGCTGCCCGGGCGCAATCGGCCTATGGTGCGCGGGAACTGCGCCGTCAGGTGGACAGGGCGGTGGAGCAGGCACTTGCAAACCGCATTGCTGCCGGAACTGCCTGCGTAGGGCAGCACTGGACAGCAGACTGCGCCGCCGATGGCAGCATCGTTTTGCGGGAGGATGAGACCATAACCCTATAAGAAAATAGCGTTTTTGCTTGCAACCGGCACGGTTTTCGACTATTATAGAGGAAATAGAGTTACAACAGGGAGGACCCCGATGCACACGCTGTTTCTTCTGAACCCCGCAGCCGGAAAGGCCGACTGTACCCGCACCCTGCCGCAGCAGATCGCGGCGGCTGCTGCCGGTGCCGGGCTTGCCCCGGAGGACTACACCATCCGCGTCACCACCCACGCAGGCCACGCCCGGGAACTGTCCCGTGCAGCCGCAGCTGCCGCCCAGAAGGCCGGGGTGGAGTTGCGCATTTTTACCGCCGGCGGCGACGGCACCTTCAACGAGGCGCTTACCGGTGCCCACGGCTTTGATAAGACCGCCGTGGGCTGCCTGCCCTATGGCAGCGGCAACGACTTTCTGCGCACCTACGGTACAAAGGAGGAGTTTTTGGATCTGGACGCCCAGTTGGCCGGCGGGACAGTGCCCATCGACCTGATGCGCACCAGTCTGGGGCTTTCTGCTACCATCTGTGCCGCCGGTCTGGACGCACAGGTGGCCTACGGCATCCCCAAGTTCCGGCGCATCCCGCTGTGCGGCGGCGAGGCAGCCTATGCGCTGTCTATTGTTCAGCAGCTGTGCGGGCATATCGGCCGCAGGGTGGAGTACGTCATTGACGGCGAGGTGCTGACCGTGGACTGTCTGATGTGCGCAGTGTGCAACGGCCGCGCCTACGGCGGCGGTTTTATGGCCGGGCCGGAGGCACAGCCGGATGACGGCTGGCTGGATGTGTTCATCGTGCGCAAGGTCAGCCGCCGGGTCATTGCAAAGCTGCTGATGCTGTACAAAAACGGCCAGCACTTTCAAAACGGCCAACTGACCGAGGCTGCAAAGCCCTACTTTATTTATCGCCGCGCAAAATCGGTCAGTCTGCGGGCAGCAGATGGCCGTGGGCCCATCATTGCCACCGTGGACGGTGAGTGCGCCCCTTGCAAGCAGGTGTCGGTACAGGTGCAGCCGCTGGCAGGCCGCGTGCTGCTGCCGCTGCCCGCCTACCAGCGCTTTACCACCAAAAAGGCGGGCGTGAAGTAAAAAATAAATCATCAGATCCAAACAAGGCCGCTGCACATTGTTCCGTGCAGCGGCCTTGTGTTTTGCTTATTGTTTTGCAAGGCGCTGCCGTACCCGGTGCTCCAGCGCCTTGTAAAAGCTGCTCAGGCAGAGCGTGAGCAGATATACGGTCAGGGTCCAGACCACAGGATGTACCGTAAGGCTGAACTTGTCCGCAGTCCACTCCATATACCGGATCAGCACCTGATGGATCAGAAAACCGTAAGGGGACAGCCCGGCCATCCACAAAAACGGCTTTGCGGAAAGCAGCCGGGAAATGATTCCCTTGCCCACGGCAAGCAGCCAGACCAGCAGCACCGCAGAGGGTGTGAACAGCACGTTGTACCGGAAGGCCACCGCGCCCAGAACCCCCACCTGCTTGGCGGCGATAAACAGGCAGCCGCCCGCAAGCAGCACAGCGGCAAGCTCCAGCAGGGAGAAAGCACCGCCCGGCCGGCCGCTCTCCTGTTTGCGGCTGTGGTAAAGGCAGCCCATGCAGCAGCTGATGGTAAAATCTCCCGCCCGGAACACAGGGCACAGATAGATCAGGTAAAAGGCGGCCTTTCCGCTGAGCCCGGCTTTCCAGACCGCAAGGGAGAAAAGACACTGCACGCAGAAGATCACGACGGCAATGCAACGCAGCCTGCGGACATCGGCCTTTTTCAGTACGGCGAGAAGCGGGGGAAAGATGGCATACAGAAAAGCCTGTACCGAAAGATACCACGCCACTCCGTTCAGGCAGAACCAGAAACGGCTGGAGGGGATCCATGTTTGCAGCAGGAAAATGCTCACCACAAGCTGCGCCGCACAGGAGAGCACCCCGCAGGCAGAGGGCTGCGCCAGAAGCCACTTCAGCACAAATAACAACGCGGCAGCCATCATTATAAGGTGCAGCGGGTACAGCTTGCGTATTTTTTGCAGAGAAAAGGCTATGGCGGACCGCAGTCCCGGTGCTGTGCGCGGGCGGTCGTAATAGTTGCAGGTCATCAGAAAACCGGACAGCGCCACGAATACCGTGATCGCCCACGGCCCCAGCCATGGTGCCCCGCAATGGGAGAGGACTACGCTCAGAAATGCGACTGCCCGCAGCCCCTGCAAAGATGAGATCAGCTTTTTGTCTGTCAAAGTATCCTCCGTTCTGCCGCAAAGCGCGTCAGCTGTGTTTTTGTAATGCGCTATAAGTATAAAAAAGACGGCGCGTCCTGTCAAGGACACACCGCTTTTTTGCGTAGTAGGGTGCGATTTTTGGGCGTCATAAATTCTTAACAAAGAAAAATTGCAAAACCCCTTGATTTTTCAGAGCAAGATGAGTACAATACAATTAGCACTCAGAGAAAAGGAGTGCTAAACCGCTGCGGAGCACACACGAAGCCCCCGCAGGACACAACAAAGTTTCAAATAAATTCAATATAATTGGAGGGCAAGAATTATGAAGATCATTCCTCTTGCAGACCGTGTTGTCATCAAGACTGTTGAAGTTGAGGAGACCACCAAGGGCGGCCTGATCCTGACCGGCAGCGCAAAAGAGAAGCCGCAGGTCGCACAGGTCATCGCAGTTGGCCCCGGCGGTGTCGTGGACGGCAAGGAAGTCAAGATGACCGTCAAGGTCGGCGACAAGGTCCTCACCAGCAAGTACTCTGGCACTGAGGTCAAGGTGGACGGCGAAGAGTGCACCATCGTGCGTCAGAGTGATATTCTGGCTGTTGTGGAAGACTGAAACTGAATTTTCCCTTTTCAATTGAGCTTGTATTATAAAGGAGCGATGTATTATGGCAAAGCAGATCAAGCAGGGCGAGGACGCCCGCAAGGCACTGTGTGCCGGTATTGATACCCTGGCTAACACCGTTAAGATTACCCTCGGCCCCAAGGGCCGCAACGTGGTGCTGGGCAAAAAGTTCGGCGCACCGGTCATCACCAACGATGGCGTGACCATTGCAAAAGAGATCGAGCTGAAGGATGAGTTCGAGAACATGGGCGCACAGTTGGTGCGTGAAGTCGCAACCAAGACCAACGATGCCGCAGGCGATGGCACCACCACTGCTACCGTGCTGGCACAGGCCATGGTCAACGAGGGCATGAAGAACGTTACCGCCGGCGCAAATCCCATGGATATCCGCCGCGGCATGAGCAAGGCCGTTACCACCGCTGTGGAGACCATCAAGGCACACAGCCAGAAGGTGAAGGACAGCAACGATATCGCCCGCGTCGGCACCATCTCTGCCGGCGACCCCGAGATCGGCCGTCTGATTGCCGAGGCTATGGAGAAGGTCACCTCTGACGGCGTTATCACCATCGAGGAGAACAAGACCACCGCAGAGACCTACAACGAGATCGTGGAAGGTATGCAGTTTGACCGCGGCTATCTGACTCCCTATATGGTCACCGATACCGACAAGATGGTGGCCGATCTGGACAACGCTGCTATCCTGATCACCGATAAGAAGATCAGCGTCATTCAGGATCTGGTT
>ULYY01022465.1_pt1 | contig 14623 bp, 10 predicted proteins | sample 1962601 | NCBI WGS metagenome assembly ULYY01 (sample SAMEA4835875, study PRJEB28245) | human gut metagenome | biome: gut microbiome; material: fecal sample | place: Denmark | collected 2008 | reverse complement strand
GCCAAGAAGTGCTGGTAACCTACGTTGTACATACCGAACAACAAAGCCGGTATCAACGCAATAACCACAATCGACATGATACGCTTACTGTCAATCGCATCATGGATGTGAACTCCTGTTTTCGAAGTGCTGTTGGGTACGAACAAGAATGTTTCGAAACCGTCGAACACCGAACGAAACGCGTGGAGTTTGCCGCCCTCTTCAAAGTTTGGCTTTATCTTGTCGAGATAATTTCTTAACGCTTTCATTAACTTTTTATTCTTAGTTTTTAATTACTTAGCACATTTCCTTGCGAAGCATGTCCAGACCTTGACGCACAATACGTTGCAACTCCAGTTTAGAAGAGTCTACAAACTCGCATACTGCAAAATCTTCGGGAGCCACTTCGTAAATACCAAGTGCTTCCATACGGTCAATATCGCCGGCAATGATAGCCTTAATTAAATATTCGGGGAAAATACTCATCGGGAATACTTTGTCATACTCACCGGACATAATCATGTGGCGTTCGCCACCTTTGATACGGGCATCCAGTGTGTATTCCTTATTTCCGCATAACCAGCTGAAATAACTGCGGCTCGCACTGAACTGATTGGTGCGGGGCATGATAAAGCCCAGGAATTCGTGTCGGTCATCGCCTTCGGGAATCACGGTAAGACTTGTGGCACGTGCGCTCAAATATCCATTAGGTTTGACAAGCGTACCGGTCAACACGTTTCCGTTAATGTAGCGTAAGTTTGCACCTTCGGTTACACGTCCTGCAAATACATCTGTCAGCGACGCTCCTACTTTCAACTTGCAGTAAGCCGGTTTTTTCACTTCCGAACCGGTTAATGCAATGGTGCGGGTCAAGTCTACACGACCTGTATTGAACAAACGTCCGATGAAGATAACATCTTCTGCACGAAGAGTCCAAACGGTTTCGCCCTTGTTGATAGGACTGATGTGGTTAATCTGAACGCCAACGTTTCCGGCAGGGTTAGGACCGTCGAAAACTGTCACAGTCACATTCTTGGCGCTTGTCAGTGCAGGATTCTTCTGTTCTACGCTGATATTCAGATACGTCTTCGCCATTTTAGCCAATGCATCGAGCCCTGTCTGGAAGTCTTTTTCCTGACCTTTCAGAACGAATTCGAAATCGGCAGCCAATGGGTTGGTATCAAATGCAGAAACGAAGATGCCTTTCGGCTTGGCATTCGGATCGGCAACCACGATATACGGGCGCTGGATGATGAATGAAAAGAGTCCGGCTTCAAGCAGGGCAGCCTTTACCTGTTCGCCTGTCATAGTCGAAACATCTTTCTTTCCAAACTCTTCGTAGTCCTGCTCTGCTGCCGCAGCAACGGAGATGCTAAGGACTTTACGGCGTTCGCCTCTCTCAATGCATGTCACGACACCGCTAACAGGAGAAACGAACTTTACTTCGGGGTGGTTCTTGTCTACAAACAATGTTCCCCCGGCCATCACATATTCCTGTTCTTTCACCACCACTTTAGGAGTCACGCCATGAAAATCATCGGGCACCAACGCATAGATGTCCGGCTGCTTCACGTCGAAAATCTCCTGAGCAGGTTTTCCTTTCAGGTTGATGTTCAAGCCTTTGTGTAATTTAATCACATTTGCCATATTGGGTTATAAAAAATGGTTTTTAAATTTGAGCGCAAAAGTACAGAAAAAAAATGTGAAAAAAGAAAGATTTGGCGGTTATTATGGAAAAAAATCCGTAATAATATAAACCTGTGTAATTATAGGGATTGACGGTACGCGAATTAAGATATTCCGGCATCGAAATACACGTACGTATGCAGGGGGCGATGCATACGTATGTGCAGGCTCATACATACGTAAGCGTAGGCTTATGCATACGTACGTATAAGCCCTCGCTTACGTACGTGTTTTCTCCCGCAGTTTCTTGTGCAGTTTCTCCCGCAGTTTCTTGCGCAGAATCCTGCGCGAATGTTATCAGTTATATATTATATTAATTTATTATATATAATATATATTCTCCGAAGGAGATTCCCCTGAAGGGGAAGTTCTTCCAAAGGAACCTCCCCCTTCAAGGGGGATAACCATCCGGATGGGTATACATTCGGAGCTGCAAATTTTGCATGCCGATTTGCAAATTTTGCAGCTCCGTTTTTTTTATTATTTTATTATTCTTCGTTCGCAAACATCGGGTCCCATGCCGGCAGGCGAATCGGTTTTTGCTTGAGGATATCCAGCACCTTGGCAGGGACATATTTCTTTTCCGCCACCACGCGGAACATATACTCATCAAACCATTTGTCCGTCATAATGAGATGGCCTTTGTATCCGTTGGTGCTTCCCCAACTGTTTTCCACCATCCATTTTTTCGGTTTCCCGGCCTTATCCAAATCCACAGCCATCAGCGTCATGGCATGGCTGCTGCCACTGGCAAATGTCTGGATACGCTGTTTCTTGTCCATACCGAAAGTTGTCCCCATCAGTGACTCATAATCGTAATTATCAGGGTCCAGCAGTCCTCTCTTGCTATCAAGGAACTTACCCACATCGCAAGAAAAATACATCATTGTGCTGTCTTTGATGGAAGCAATGGCTATTTCCTTGATATCTTCTATAGGCAGATTGACATACGTCCAGTTCTTACCGTCATAGCTATGGCGGTCATAGTCTATCTCGTAGCATTTATAAAACTCACGGCTGGGGTCGTTCATCAGCATCACGTAATTATTGGTCAGGTCATTGCCCAGAAATTCCTTGTAGAAAGACAAGGGAGTGTACTCTTTCGCTTCGCCTCCCTTCAAGCTCCAAGTGAACGTAGACACCGGCTCACCGAGTGTCAGCACCAGCATGCGATAGACCGTAGCCAGCATTTCCGTTTTCTTTTTTTCCAGTTCGGCGGGCTTGGCTCCGGCAGCAGCAGCCTCACGGAGTTGTAAGCCGAATTCTTTCAATTTCAGTCCTATCAGATTATTCATTTTTCCAGTGTTGTCACTGCTGAAAGTCTCCACCATCGCGCTCTTCGGTACAAGTCCGTATTTACCTATAATATCCGACACACCAGTAAATTGCCCTCCATCGCTCAAGGGATGCTTAAAGAGCCACTCCACCATCTTGTCGTCCATCGGCTTTTCACGCGTATCAATGATTCCCTGTAAGAAAAGATTCGATTTTTCCAGCTGGTCATAAAAGAAGCAGTAGTTCTGCGAAAACTCCATTTCATCCAGGCCGTACTTGGCTATCATCTGGCTGCGAAGCACATTCAGTCCCGTAAACAACCAGCAGCGTCCTGACGAGCGTTGATCGGTAATGCCTTTCGATAAGACTTTATTAGAGAAATGAGTGTCAAAGTCTGCCTGATTTTCCTGATTAAGTGCCAAGGTATTGATACTTGTTCCGCCTAAAGCATTGCGGATTGCCTTGTCGGTAGGAGTTGCCTGATAACTTTGTTTGATTTGATTCAGCATCTCGCTCGAAATGCCTCCCTGTTGTGCCTGCGCGGTCAATGCTGCCGCAAAAAGCAAGGCAAAAGTGATGTGTCTCTTCATAATATGAAAATATAAATTGATTATTTTTAGGTCTGTAAAAATACAAGTTATTTTTGAAATCCCCACTCTTCGGGACATTTTTTTCCCGGTGTACCCATTCCTGTCTGCACACCGGGGGAAAAAATTATTCGGTTATTTTCTTCTTTATCTTATAACCGATAACCGCCACCGTGATACTCATCAGCGGACTAATCAGATTAAAGAAAGAATATGGAAGATAAGTGAGTGTAGGCACACTCAGAATAGTTGCCTGAGTCATACCGCAGGTATTCCAGGGGATAAGCGGTGAGGTGACTGTTACAGCATCTTCGGTGGTACGGCTCAGTAATCGGCTTTCATATCCGTTTGCCTCATAAATATCCTTAAACATATTGCCGGTCAGAATAATGGAGATATATTGGTCGGCAGTGGCCAGGTTGAGGAACAATCCCGATGCAACGGTAGAAGACACCATCCCTATACGTCTCTTGGTGAAACGGATAAACACAGAGGTGATACTGCCCAGCATGCCTCCTGCCGTCATAGCCCCTCCAAAGCACATGGCACAGACAATCAGCCAAATGGTATTCATCATTCCCGACATACCGCGTGTGGCAACCAACTCATTTATCTCTGCACTGCCTGTCTCCAGTTGGGTGCCACCGAAGAGCATGCCCATGCCTCCTTTGAAAAGTGCAGTAAGACCTGCTACCCCCTGCCCTGCTATCTCGCGCAACAAATCCGGCTGGAATATAAGTGCAAAGACAGTGGCCAGTGTGGTGGAGATAAACAAAGTAATGACCGAAGGAACCTTGCGGGCAATCAAAACTCCCGTCACGACGGGAACAATCATCAGCCACCAGGAAATATTGAATTTGGAGTCGAGTGCCTGCATGTATTCGGTAATATGACCTGTGTCCGTTGCCTCGTGAGACAGTCCGGCAACAGTGAAAATAATCAATGTGATGACCAATGAGGGGATGGTGGTTATCATCAAATAGCGTATGTGTGTAAACAGCGGAGTGTCCGTCACGGAAGACGCCAAAATAGTGGTATCGGACAGCGGGGATACCTTATCGCCGAAATAAGCACCCGAAATAATCGCTCCCGCTATCCAGCCTTCGCTGAAACCTTGTGCCTTGCCGATTCCCATCAATGCGATGCCGATAGTGGCTATGGTTGTCCACGAACTGCCTGTCATGACTGAAACAATGGCACAAATCACACAGGTAGACACCAGAAAAAAGTGAGGATGTATCACCTGAATGCCATAATAAATCAATGTGGGAACCACGCCGCTAATCATCCATGCCCCCGACAAAGCACCGATAATCAGCAGAATAATCAATGCCGTACTTACTCCGGCTATATTATTCGTAATAGCCAGTTCAAAATCTTTCCAAGCTCTTCGGTACCCTGCCATCCCTATCAATACACAAACAGCCGTAGCCGTAAGCAAACAAACCTGACTTCCGCCCGACAACGCATCGCTGCCAAAGACACGGATGGTGACAAACAATAATAAAATAAGTACAAATACGGGTAACAAAGAAATAAACGGAGAAGGAATTCTGTTATCTTTCATTCTTTTTTTATTCAGTTTTTATTCAAAAATGCTAATAAAGTGAATCTTTTTGCTTTCACCGTGCAAAGTTCGGAATATTTTTTGAGTTCTAAAAGTCAAGTGCAGCTATTTAAATACTTTTTTTGTATTTATGGGCAAACATTTTTGTATAGAGGACGTTATTAGTTGAAATTATAACCTAAAACTTAACAAACATGAATGAATTAGTTGGTGGCTTGGGCTACGCGGTAAAGAACTGGTGGATGTCCCTATTATTGGGATTGCTTTACATCGCAGTAGCATTATGCCTTTTGTTTGCTCCCGTGAGCAGTTATGTGGCACTGAGTGTCATTTTCAGTATTTCAATTCTGGTCAGCGGTATCCTCGAAATCTTTTTTGCCGTCGGCAACAAAAAGATTATCAACAGTTGGGGGTGGTATCTGGCAGGCGGTATCATTGATTTGCTGATAGGTATTTATTTGGTATTCTATCCGCTGGTAAGCATGGAACTGATTCCGTTTATCGTCGCATTCTGGCTTATGTTCAGAGGATTCACCCTTTGCGGTTATTCCACCGACCTGAAACGCTACGGCACCAAAGACTGGGGATGGTATCTGGTATTCGGCATTCTGGCCATTTTATGTTCCATGGCTATCATCTGGCAACCGGGACTCGGAGCAGTCACTGTGCTTTATATGCTGTCCGTTACTTTCCTCATTATCGGTTGTTTCCGTATCATTTTCTCGTTTGAGTTGAAAAGATTGCATAAAAACAAGTAAAAATCCAAGTTTATTTTGGGCTACTTCGGACGTATTTCGTACCTTTGTTAGCCCAAAATAAGCAATGATATCAAGCAAAAGTCTTAAATATACAGTTCGCATACTGCTAGGTATTCTCTTGGGAGTTTATCTGGGGATAATTGTGCTTCTGAACATTCCATACGTTCAGGACAAATTGTCTTATATAGTGACCAAAGAGCTCCGCAAAGTGCTCAACACGGAAGTTTCTGTAGGAAAAATCGACATGGGCCTGTTGAACCGCATTATTGTGGAAGATGTGTTGCTGGAAGACCGCCGGGGCAGGGAAATGCTGAAAGTGGCGCGTCTGTCTGCCAAATTTGAAATACTCCCCCTGCTGAAAGGGAAAATCACTATTACCAGTGTTCAGCTTTTCGGCTTTTCGGCCAATATGGAGCGGGAAACGCCTCAGTCTCCTCCCAATTATCAATTTGTTCTGGATGCTTTTGCTTCAAAAGACACGGTGAAGACTCAGACAAATCTGGATTTACGCATCAACTCTTTATTGATAAGACGCGGACGTATCACATACGATGTCTTGTCGGAGCCCGAAACCCCCGGACGGTTCAATACCGGCCATCTTGCCGTAAAGAACTTCGCAGCCACCGTTTCGCTGAAGGCGCTCCGCAACGACTCGCTGAACGCCTCCATCCGTCGTCTGAGCTTTGAAGAGCAGTGTGGATTTGCTTTACAAAAGTTCTCAATGAAAGTCACTGCCAACAATAAGCGACTGAATATAAAGGATTTTTCCCTCGAGCTTTCCAATTCTGCTTTAAGCATTGACAGCCTTTCCATGCGTTACGACAGTTTGCCGGATCTTCCTAAACTGACAGACAATGTGCAATATCAAGGAAGCGTCAATGCCTCTGTCGTACTCAAAGACATAGCCCCTTTTGTCCCGGCCTTGGCCAAGTTCGATACTCCGTTACATTTCAACATGGATTTCTCCGGTAAAGGAAAGAATATAGACTGCCCTACCCTGCGACTGACCGACAACCACAGTCTGATGATCAACGGAGAAGCATCCGTTGCCGACTGGAACGCAGGAAGAAATATGTATATCATGGGAAAGCTGACCGACGTAAACCTGAATAAAGAAGGCATCAGCACCGTTATGAGTAATGTGGCCGGGAAAGTTCCTCCTATTTTTCAGCAGTTGGAATATGTACGTTTTAGCGGTGATGCCACCGGATATCTTCACGATTTGATTATCACAGGACTCTTGCGCACCGGCGTAGGTACAATCAAAGCCGATGTTATGATGAGCATTGACAAACAACAGAACCGTACCTATTCGGGAAATATCGCCAGTGCCGACCTGAATGTGGGCAAACTGCTTGATAACGAAAAGAAATTCGGTACGGCAGACTTCAATCTGGAATTGAAAGGGTTCAACTATAAAAATCACTATCCCGAATCTTATATCAAAGGGAATATTGCCTCTTTCGAATACAGCCAATATAAATATGAGAATATAGCACTGGACGGCGTGTATAAAGACGGAGGCTTCAACGGCAAGCTGGCAATGGATGATGACAACGGCTCTGTTCAGATAAACGGCAATTTCAACGTGGCGTGCGCCATACCCGAATTCAACTTGAAGGCCGTCTTAAAGAATCTCCGACCGGATAACCTGCATTTGTCCGACAAATACAAAGATACGGACATTTCCCTGAACGTGACAGCAGACTTTACCGGGAAGTCTATCGACGACATGAACGGAAAAATCCGTTTGGACAGCTTGCAAATGAATACCCCCGAAGGGAACAACTATTTCCTTGATAACCTTACCATTACGGCAGGACAGGTAGAAGGACAAAAAGAAATACAAGTGCTTTCCTCGTTCATGACGGCTGTCATACGTGGAGACTATTCTTATAACACAATTCCGGCCAGCATATTGCAGACTGTTCAACGCTATATCCCTTCCCTGCTGACGCTGAACGAAAACATGCCGGTTCCTCACAACAACTTCAAATTCGACATCAGAGTAAATAATACGGAGTTCTTTCAAAAACTCTTTCAAATACCGCTGGAATTAAAGTTCCCTGCCTCCATCAAAGGGTATTTCAACGACCGCGAAGAGAAATTGCGCGTTGAAGGACATTTTCCGGCTTTCAAATATAATGGAACCCATTATGATTCGGGGGTACTCATCTGCGAAAATCCGTCAGACTGGTTCAAATGTTCCCTCAGAACCGGTATGTTGATGAACAGTGGTGCAATGGTGAATCTTACTGTCGATACCCAAGCCAAAAACGACCGGCTGGAAACAACTGTCAATTGGGGGAATAACACAAATGTCACTTACGGAGGTAAGTTTGCTGCCGTGACCCGATTCTATAAAACGGAGGGGAAACACCCCATCTTACAGGCCGACATTAACATCAAACCCACGAAAGTGGTATTGAACGATACGATTTGGAATATACATCCTTCGCATATTGCCGTAGACTCCGGACGTGTCTATATCGACAATTTTCTGTTTGAACATGAAAACCAGCATTTACGCATCAACGGAAAGTTGACAAAAAGCAAGGAAGACTCCTGCCATATCGATTTAAAGAATATCAATTTGGAATATGTACTGGATATAGTGCATTTTGATGATGTGGCATTCAACGGCTTGGTTACCGGGACTGTCAACATGAAGGGAGTAATGAAAGAGCCTGCCATGCACACCAAACTCAATGTGCATAATTTCTGCCTGAATAAAGCATTGTTGGGTGAAGCCGATATTACAGGCGTATGGGATTCGGAACTGGGCGGAGTACGCCTTGATGCAAAAATTGCGGAAGAAGGTATTTCGGCCACTCATGTCACCGGATACGTATCTCCGAAAATGAAAGGACTGGACCTGATGATTGAAGCAGACAGTACCAATATCGGACTCATCCAGCCCTTTGTGGAAGGCATATTCAGCGATTTAACCGGACGTGTCAACGGTCATATCAGACTCTATGGAGACTTCAAGCACCTGGATTTGGAAGGAGAGGCACGTGCCAATATAGATACCAAGATTGATGTACTGAACACCTATTTCCAAATACGCGATGATTCGGTACATATTTCCTCCGGACAATTATTGTTTACCGATGTACACGTGTACGACCGCGAAGGAAACAGTGGAGTAGTCAATGGCTATCTGCATCATACCAAACTAAAAAACCTGATGTATCATTTTAATATCAGTGGCGATAATCTGCTGATGTATGATACCCACGAAGGCGGCGATATGCCTTTCTACGGCAAGGTGTACGGTTCGGGAAGCGTCATATTGGACGGAGGAAACAATGCCATGACCGTAGATGCCTCACTGACAACAGGACACAACACCTCTTTTACTTATATCACAGGCATCACGACAGAGGCTACCAATACCCAGTTCATTACCTTTGTCGACAAGACCCCCAAACGTATCCATGATAATGTGGAAACCAATCTGTACCATCACTCGAATGTGCAGAAAGAAAAAGAAGAAGAGGGTCCTCCCATGGACCTGCGCATCAATATGCTGATTAACGCCACCCCCAATGCCACCATGAAAATCGTGATGGACCCGGTGGCAGGCGACAATATTACAGCAACAGGCAACGGCAATCTGCAAGTGAACTACTTTAATAAAGGAGACTTTAAGATGTTCGGTAACTACATTATCGATCAGGGAATGTATAAGCTCAGCATGCAGGAAGTGATTCGCAAAGATTTTACATTGAAGTCCGGCGGTACAGTCACCTTCACAGGTGACCCATATCAGGCCAATCTGGATCTTCAGGCGATTTATACGGTAAACTCTGCCTCATTGAGTGATTTAGGTATCGACACTTCACTTTCGCAGGGACAAAGCACCGTTAAAGTAAACTGCCTGATGAACCTGACCGGCAACCTGTCCAGCCCCGATATTAAATTTGACCTGGATTTACCGACAGTCAGGGAAGAAGACCGTGATGTGGTGCGCAGCATCACCAGTACAGAAGAACAAATGAACACACAAATCATCTATCTGCTGGGTATCGGTAAGTTCTACACCTACGATTACGCCAACAACGACCAATCTTCAAACGCTACCAGTTCATTAGCCTTCAGCACTTTATCCGGTCAGCTCAATAATATGCTCTCCCAATGGATGGACAATAAGAACTGGAACATCGGTGCCAACCTGAGTACAGGAGACAAAGGATGGACAGATGTAGAAGCCGAAGCTGTCCTTTCCGGCAGGTTATTGAATAATCGACTGATAATCAATGGTAACTTTGGTTATAAAGATAATGCAATGGCAAACACCAACTTTGTAGGTGATTTTGAAGCCATTTGGCTGTTGACTAAAAACGGAGACTTCCGTCTACGAGGATACAATCAGACCAACGACCGTTATTTCACAAAATCAACCCTGACCACACAAGGTATCGGCATCATGTATAAAAAAGATTTCGATAAATGGAATGATTTGTTCCGTTGGTTCTTATGGAAAAGAGCCCATAAAAAAAAGGAAAAGGAAGACACCACCTCTTCCTCCCCTGCTTCGCAAACAAAGCGAAACGACAACTAATTACATGCTTTCATATTGATATATGTACATGAAATTCTGTTTTTGTCTTAGATAATATACTTTTGCGTATTTATCTGACATTAATTAATAATAAGTTCTTGATAACGATTTGAAAACATTACAGCCGCATTAATCTGCTACATTTTACTAATAACAAACAATTCTGAAACAGAAGTAGCCAAATTCCTTATTAGGAGCAAACAATTGGTCACTTTTTCTTACTATTTATTCTTATTCGTTTCATAGTGGAAAGAATTACACTATTTCAACTTTAATCTTTATATTAAACATATTGGCTATACGTTCTATATCCCGTTTCTTGGTAAGCGTATTGCTACATGTCATCAGATACCAACCATTACCGACAGGCTTTTGTGAACTTTTATATTTCTTATCAAGCGTATTGGAAATCAAAGGCACTTTATTTTGTTTCATTCCTAAAGTACGAATGCGTTCGGCACCTACTTCCATCACAAACTTACGAAAAGTCTCAGCTGCTTGTGGCTCTTGAATCACGTGACCATCAGCAAATGTAATCTTTAATCGAGTAGCCGGTGCAATCGTCTCGGTTACAATCGGAAGGATTTCTTTTTTGATGATGTTCTCTTCCAAATCACTTACTTGTTTTTCGAGGTCTTCATTTAACGAAAGACCTTCTTTGCGCAATGTTTCCATTGCTTTATATAGGTCACTTAGTCGGGACATAGATTATTTTAGATTTTTTTGGTTTGACTTAACCGATTGAAGAATAAACTCTTAGCGAATTATTTGAGAAGTAGCGGTAACGAGTCAGTAACCGTGCGAATTTCAGCGCTTTACATTGCTATGCTGTCAAATAACTCTTTCATTTGCAAATGTAACATCTTTTTCTGAAAGTACGAACTATCGGCGGCAATTTTATAAAATCAGTTGGCAAAAAAAACAAATTAAATTTGCTTTTGCCCTCGCTTTTCTATATTTTTGTTCAAAATATTTTTATTATGAAGAAAACAACACTTATATTGGCGGTTGTTTTTGCAATGACGGCTTTTTGTGCTGTTGCTCAAGAAACATCTGCGCCTAAAAGGATTACTATTATAGATGGTAAGTTTTTCCGTAACCTTCCAGAAGGAATAGCAAAGATGATGACTCCCGATGGAATTAAGTTTTTCATGATATCCACCCCAAACGGAACGAAAGCTGTCGGGATAAAGATGCCAGAACCTTTGTCCGATGAAGTACTACGTGATACCATACCGATGGCGCGAGTGCCCGAGGCGGCTGAACTTTTAAGAAGATTTGAAGAGGCACAAGCAAGTTCAGAAGGAATAAAGGTATCGTCAGGTAAGACAGAACCATTGCTTAAAGAAGGTACTAAGTTTCCCGATTTTACCGCCACCGATATAGACGGCAGAATATGGAGCAATGCAGACGTAAAGGGCAAAGTAATGGTGTTAAACATATGGTTTACGGGTTGTGGTCCATGCCGTGCTGAAATGCCGGAGTTGTCCACTTGGAAAGATGAAATGCCCGACGTGATGTTTTTTTCATCTACCTATGAATCGACAGAGATAGCTCGTCCCGTCATTGAAAGTCGCAGATTCAATTGGATTCCACTTGTGAATAACACCTTATTTACCAAATATATAGGTAATAATGGTTATCCCCTTACCGCCGTTATAGACAAGGAAGGTGTCGTGGTGATGGTTGAGTATGGCACATCAGCTTCCCAACGGGAAGCCTTGAAACAAAAGATAAAATCTTTAATAAAATGACAAATGTAAATTATTTCTGTTGGCAATTAAAATATCAGAGATAATTTCGTGTATCCAACAAGATTTTATAGGAAAAGACAATAATTTAACATTTACAATTTTAATCCCTTGCCTTTCCTTTGTGGTTGTATAGGTCGGCGCATGTTCTGCCTTAACTTCTCGAACTGTTCCTTGAACCACTCGGCAATGGGCTTTCGGTCAATGGCAAGAACCAGTCTCGTCCCGTCCGTGGGGTCTTTCAGCACTTGGAAACCTGCCTTTTCGGTCGTGAATTTCCGTCCGTGTTCCTCCGAGTAGAGTTTCCCTGCATACTCCAACTGCTTTCCCTTGACGAGTGTTTCGGTCTGCCTTTCATCGAATCCCACGAGTCGGCACAGTTTTTCTATGTGCAACATTTCACAGAAATAGGAAAACCATGCCGCCACCCTTGCGATTACCGTTTTCAGAAACGATATTTCCTGCTTGTGCCTTGTGTCCTTGTCTGTAATCTCCCTGCCGTGCTTCTGCTGCATTTCCCATATCTCTCGGCTATGGTCTGTCTGCATAGTCTGTATTCTATCTTACAGGGCTTCGATGGTTTTCTCGTAGTCGACTACCCCTATGCAGGGCGGTGTTCTCCCCTTTCAGCGTCTTTACCTTGTTGTTACCGAAAAGAGAACCGAGGCTCTCGGTGATGTTGGCAGCTGCGGTGGTTGCCGTCCCTTTCAGCTTTTCTGTCTGTATTTCTTTTTTCGCCCGTCTTAGTTCCTCCTGCGCCGTTTCTTTCTGCTGTTGCCAATCCACCACTTCCGCTTTGAGGTTATCGGCGAGTTTCTGTATATCCCGATAATACTGCTGTGTGGACTTGTGGCGAGCCTTCGAGCCGTCTATGCCCCTTTGCAGCCCGTATTTCGCCATCGCTTCGGCATAGGTATCTTGGTAGGACTTCAATTTCAACCGTGTCATAATATCGTCTGCGCACAGCCTCACGGTGTCAATCGGTTTCTTGCGGTATCGCTTCTTCGTCCGTTCTTCCCTTTTCCTGCGCTTGCTCTCTCCCTTGACGATGGGGACGAGCGTAACGTGTATGTGCGGCATTTTTTCTCCGTGCGCAAAAAATACTCGAAATCGTTGATAAACGTAAGATTGAGTTCCTTTAACGGAATATCCTCTCGCTTGTAGGTATGGGGCAAAAACTCCCGAATATGGTTGCAGACCGTCCGATAGCGTGTAAATGTCCCCTGCGCCCTGCTGTGCCCGACTTTCTTCTCAAACTCGGCGTTGTGCTGCTCGAACAGCTTCAGCAAAGTTTCCTGCTTGATGCCGATACCGAGATAGGCGTCTTTGAGTTTGGCGGCGGTAACATAACCGTCCGTCTGCATCAGTTCTTGGTAGCGGCGGTTTACCTCAACACGGATTTTATCCACCGCAAGATTGATTTTCTGCGCTTCGACGCTCTTGCCCGAAGCACGGCTGTTCTTCACTTCCCACAAGCGTGGGGGAACGTCCATCTTGCAACTGAACTGTTTAATCTCGCCATCCACCGTGATACGGCACATCAGAGGCAGGTTGCCGTTAGGCTTCTCGCTGCCTTTCTTCACGTAAAATAATACCTTGAATGTACTTCGCATAACTCACTCCTTTTTTTGGTTAAAAATTAGTTATTAGTGAGTTACCGACAGCTATGTAAATCTGCACAAAACGCAGAAACATAACCTTTTAGCAAGAAATCTGCACCCATTACGGGAATAACGAAGTGGTAACTGAACTTCTGCACCGTTTGGCTTCGAGGTGGTATTTCGTTGGCTCTGCCCCATAGACAAACAAAGCGTAACGAACGCTCTATCAGCTAATTCGCTACGCTTTGCCCAAATTTACTTTTTCGCTATGTGTTTATTTTAGATTTTTCTCGATTGGATTTAACCAATTGATAAATAAACTTTTATCGAATTATTTAAGAAATAGGGATAACAATTTAACAACCCCAGCGAGTTACCCCACCGAAGGCATAGCTCATTTATTACAATCAAATTTCTGAAATGTCTTTTCTTCTTTTACAACCCCTTGCTTTATATGCCTGCATATTGCTCATTGCGCTACTTTTTAGGCAACATTTGTGTACCAAGATAATTGTATGTCACTTCTTGTATGTTATAAGGGAAGACATTATAATAACCGTCTGTTTGTATAATCTCCATGTTCAAAGCTTTTTGACCGTATGCTTTACGGAGTGTTGACCACTCGAAATCGAATGATGTTCCGGGACGCATCACCATGGTACGTTTATCGGGAAGTGATACCGGCTGTTGGAGGATGCGTACATATACATATAGGGTAGCCGTTGGCGGTAAGGTCGCCGAGGTCATTTTACGCATGGTATAGATGCCTTGAGCAATGGATTTGTCACAAGGTAGGGTGGCAAATGACGGAGCATTAGTGAAATGAAAGGCACAAGTTCCCCATAAGCAATA
>ULYY01006271.1_pt1 | contig 14641 bp, 12 predicted proteins | sample 1962601 | NCBI WGS metagenome assembly ULYY01 (sample SAMEA4835875, study PRJEB28245) | human gut metagenome | biome: gut microbiome; material: fecal sample | place: Denmark | collected 2008 | reverse complement strand
CCGTCCCCGGTGTCTGAGCTTCATCCAAAACGGCCTTAATGAGAGTCGCCGTATTGTCGTAATACCGTGCCCCGGCACCGAACGCTTCCGCGGCCGCCTTCATTTCTTCGCCGACGGCGAGGAAACGGTCAATGCCGTGCTCCCGGGCATAGCGCCCGATTTCCACGTGGTAGTCGTGCGCATGTTTGCCGACTTCCCCCATGTCGCCTGCGACCAACACCCGGGGCGACGAAAGGTGACTCAGCATGTCAATCGCCGCCCGCATACTGTCGGGATTGGCATTGTAGGCGTCATCAATCAGCACGGCCCCGCTGCGGAGCACGAAGCGGCGCCCTCGCCCCGCCACCGGTTCAAAGCAACGCAATCCTTCTTCGATCGCTTCAGGGCTTACGCCGATCACGGCCGCGGCCGCAGCCGCAGCCGCAGCATCATGCACCGCATGGCGTCCCGCAGTCTTCAATTCCAACTGACGTTCTCCCGTGGGAAGAACGAGAGACACCGTCCCATTTTTTTCCACGGCACGCACCGGCGCATGAATAGCCGTTTCCCCTTCGGCATAAGTGAGCACTTCGCAGCCGCGGGCCCGGGCGTAGTTAATCCAAATGGGAAGCGACGCATCATCCGCCGGGAGGACGGCCGTTCCTTTTCCGGAGAGGCTCACGATCGCCATACCGTTTTCCCGAGCGCTCGCTTCCACGCCGTCCAAAAATTCCTGATGTTCGCGCTGCGCATTCGTCACAACGACCACCGTGGGGCGAATCCAACTGACGAGCTGCGCCATTTCCCCGGGGTGACTGATCCCGGCCTCCACGACCGCAGCCTTCATGTCGGACGTGAGCCTCAGCAGTGTCCGGGGAACGCCCACCGAATTGTTGTAATTACCTTCGGTAGCAAGCATCGCTTCGGTGCCGAGCGCCACGCGGAGAATGGAGGCAATCATCTGCGTCGTCGTCGTTTTGCCATTGCTGCCCACCACGCAAATGAGCGGAATTGCAAACTGACTGCGCCAGGCACGCGCGAGGGCACCGTAGGCTTCGGCCGTATCCGTCACCACAATTTCCGGCACCGGCGTTCCGATGGGGCGTTCCACGATGAGGAGTTCCGCCCCGTTGCGCTGAGCCGCAGCCGCGTAATCATGCCCGTCGAACTTGTCGCCCTTTAAAGCCACGAACACGGCTCCCCGCGACAAATGACGGCTGTCGGTGCTCACTTCCGTCAACGGGCGTCCTGTGCGTCCCTTTACTTCCACAATCAACGAGCCGAGCGCTTTTTCAATTTTTGCCTGGGTCCAAAGCTGCTGCATGTCAACCAATCCTCACTTTCTCACTCCGGGCGGCCAATGCGGCCCGCACCACTTCCACGTCGCTGAAGTGATGCTTCACCCCCTGAATTTCCTGATAATCCTCATGCCCCTTGCCGGCAACCAGCACCACGTCGCAGGGAGAGGCCGCCGCCACCGTCGCTTCAATCGCCCGCCGGCGATCCGGTTCCGTCACAAGCGCCCGAGCCACTTTGCACCCCGCCGTAATCATGTCGATAATCGACTGCGGATCTTCACTTCTCGGGTTGTCACTCGTAACGGTCACGACGTCCGCCAAACGCGACGCCGTTTCTCCCATGAGCGGGCGTTTGCCGTGATCCCGGTCGCCGCCCGCGCCGAACACCACCCGGAGTTTTCCGCCGCGGTGTTCCGCGGTTTCCCTCAACGCCGTCAGGACTTTTTCCAAGGCGTCGGGCGTATGGGCATAGTCAACGACGCAAAGCGGTCCCTCGTCAGAGGCCACGCGCTGCAGACGGCCCGCCGGGGGATCCAATTCGCTCAAGGCCGCAAAGACCTCAGCCGCCTCGTACCCCAGACTCAGCGCCGTCCCGGCTACCGCTAAAAGATTTAAAACATTGAAGCGTCCTATCGCCCGAACCGCAACGTCGTATTCCTTTCCCTGCCACAACGCTGTAAAGGCCGTTCCGGAAGTCGTCGGGCGAATGCCCCGGGCCGTCAGCATTTGGGCGCCTGCTGCCGCTTCATCCGATGCGGTATACGCGATCGTCCGTACGCCGCGCTTTACCGTACGCTCAATGAAACGGCGCCCGCAGGCGTCGTCGGCGTTGATGACGGCGCACGCCAATCCCGGCCAATCAAAAAGGCGGGCTTTGGCGGCTTCGTAAGCTTCAAACGTACCGTGATAATCGAGGTGATCCCGCGTGAGATTCGTGAAAACGGCCGCCTTAAACACCGTTCCCGACAATCGTCCCTGATCGAGCCCGATGGAACTCGCTTCAATCGCAAACGCTTCGGCACCGGCTGTTTTCAAGGACTTAAACAGAGTCTGCGTACTTGCCGCATCAGGCGTAGTCAGCGCAGGCGCCGGAAACCGGTTACCTTTAAAAAAGGTGCCGATCGTGCCGATCGCCGCGCACGGCTGCCCCAAACGGGTGAGAAGCGCGCTCACCCAATGGCTGATGCTCGTCTTGCCGTTGGTGCCCGTAATGCCGATCCCGACCATCCCGAAGGAGGGCTCACCGTAAAACGCCGACGCAATAAGGCCTAACCGCCGCCGCAGTTCCGGCACCGCCAACGACGGCACCGCCAATACCGACATCGTTTCCCTCGGCTCATAGAGGACGGCGGCAGCACCGGCCGCCGCCGCTTTTTCCGCCCACGCCAAACCGTCCGCCTTAGCGCCTTTCAACGCCACGAAAACATCCCCTAGCTTCACGGCCCGCGAATCCAACGTGATTTCCGCGCCCGGTTTTGTGCAGGTTTTAAGCCACGCGACCGTTTTCTCAACCGTGCACTGAGCCTCAGTCATTTCGAATTCCCTTCACAAAAATACCAGTGCCGCTTACGGCGTGCGGATCATCCGGATGCACACCGATCAAGCGAAGCGCTCCCGCGGCCACTTCGTTAAAGACGGGGCCGGCGACGGTGCCGCCGTAGTGACTCCCCCTCGTCGGCTCATCGATCATGACGGCGACGATGATGCGGGGCTGGCCCGCAGGCGCCATCCCGACAAAACTCGCCACGTACTTATTGACGTATTCGCCGTTTTCAATTTTGTTGGCCGTCCCGGTTTTCCCGGCAACCGTATAGCCTTCCACACTCACGCGCCGGGCCGTACCGCCCGCGGCCACCGTCCCCATCATCATGGAGCGCATCTGACGCGCCACTTCGGGGCGAAACACCTGCGTACCCAGAGCTTCGCGGTTCGTGCGGCGAAACGTAAGGTCAATCACGTCGCCGTTTCTTGCGAGCGCCGTATAAGCGCGCACCAACTGCATGAGCGATACGGATACACCGTGCCCATAAGAAATCGTCGCCTGTTCAATCGGCCGCCAGGTGGCCGCAGGCTTCAAGCGCCCCGCCACAGCCCCCGGGAACCCCACTTTGGGCGAAATTCCGAACCCCAAAGCCGTGTACATATCCCATAAAGTCTGCGGCTGCATTTCAAGCGCAATCTTGCTCGTACCGATGTTGGACGATTTCGCTACCACTTGACTTACAGTGATCATGCCGTAGTTGTGCGTGTCGCCGATCGTCCTGTCGCCGATCGTAAGTTTTCCGGGCGCCGTCTGTACGAGCGTATCCGGACGGACGATCCCCAAGTCAAGAGCCTTTGCCACGGCAAAAGGCTTCATCGTCGACCCTGGTTCAAACGTATCCGTCAACACCCGGTTGCGTACGTTTTCGAACCGCAACGACTTACGAACGTTGGGATCGTACGTGGGCCAATTGCTCATGGCGAGGATTTCCCCGGTACGAACGTCTGCCACAACGACAGCCCCCGCCTTGGCGTCATGCCGCTCTACAGCGGCTTTCAACGCATTGTGCGCAATAAACTGCAGTCGAGAGTCGATGGAAAGCACCACGTCGTTGCCAGCGCTCGCTTCCTTCACCCACACGTCTTCCACCACGCGCCCGAGCCGATCACGAATGACGCGGCGGGATCCGGCTTTACCCGAAAGTAGTGAGTCGTCCGCGAGTTCCACCCCTTCCCGACCGTTGTTGTCCGAATCCGTGAAGCCGACGACATGCGCCGAAATTTCCCCGTCCGGGTAGTTGCGGCGTACTTCGTTCCCGATATAAATCCCCGGAATCTGCATCTGACGCACGCGTTCAGCCGTATCGGTATCCAACTGCCGACGAATGTAGACGAAACTGCGCTTCTTTTTACCGACCACCCGCTTCGTGATGTCTTCAGGCGCCATGTTGAGCACCGACGCCAAATTCGCAATCTGCGTTTCCGTCGCATCCTGCGCCTCATCGGGCACCGCCCAAATGCTGCGGGCCGGAACCGTGGACGCAAGCACCACGCCGTTGCGATCCACGATCTGTCCGCGCTGTGCGGGCACGGAGAGCGTCCGGGCATAGCGGGCTTCCCCCTGCTTCTGCAGAAATTCGGTATCAATGCCGCACTGCAACCAGAAAGCTTTTCCGACCACGGCCGTCACACCGAGGAAAAAGAGACAGAAGAGCAGGCGGCTGCGGCCCGGCGGAATGGTTTCCACGAGCATCGCTTCTTCGCCGCCGTTGGGGTGACTCTTTTTGGGGGAGGCGTCTTCCCGCCACAGCAAAGCAGCGCGGTGCAGCCAGCGACGCAAACACTGAGGCATCATTTATGCACCTCCAAATGCTGCTGCGTCAGTTCTTCAGGCGCGACTTCGACCAACACCGTGTCCGAAAGTTCCGCCGGGGCGTACCCCAACTGCCGCGCCCGAGCATTCACGGCCGCGGGAAGCGCTGCACGGCTCAGATCCAGCGACAATTGACTCGAATCATCCGACAGCCGACGCGACATATCCCCCGCGCGTTCGATTTCTGCAAACAGGAGACGCACGCGGTACTGTGTCCAGACGAGCGAACAGGCGCTCACCCAGAGCACGACGACCGACACTCCCCCGATAAAGAGGATGAGCGGTTCGGACAGGCGGCTCAGCGAAAACCTCACGGCACGCCTCCAGCGCTCTCATCCCACACGCGATCCGTGCGCACGGCTACCCGCATCACGGCGCTTCTTGCGCGGGGATTGACGTCGCACTCCGACTTTCCCGGCTTCACGCGTTCCACGTCCTTCCACCAAGGCGCCGGCATTTCCCGGGCTGCGAGAACGATACGGCTGTCAATCAGCCGCTCCGGATGCGCTCCCGCCTCCAAGAAATGTTTGACGATGCGGTCTTCCAAGGAATGGAAACTGATGACCGCCAATTTTCCTGCCGGCGCCAAAAGCGCACCGGCCGCGGAAAGTGCCGCCTTCAGTTCATCCAATTCCCCGTTGATGAAAATGCGGATCGCCTGAAAACTGCGGGTCGCCGGATGCTGCTTCGGGTCACTCGCTGACCGAGGAACCGCGGCGGCAATAGCCTGCGCGAGATCCGCCGTCCTCAAAAAGGGCTTTTCGGCACGACGGGAAACAAGCGCACGGGCAATACGCCCCGCAAACCGCTCTTCCCCATAAACCTTCAGCACCCGTTCGATTTCCGATACTCCGGCTTTTTCAAGCCACTCGGCGGCCGTTATGCCGGAGTCCGTATCCATACGCATATCAAGGGGCCCGTCCATGCGAAACGAAAACCCGCGTTCGGCGTCATCAATCTGCGGACTGCTCACACCGATGTCCATCAAGACGCCCGTCACCCGGGAAATTCCGCGCGCTGCGAGTTCTTCGGCCATACGGGAAAACGGGGCATGAATGATCATAAAGCGCGGATCCGTCAGCACCGCCGCAGCCTCCACCGCTTCGGGATCCCGGTCAAACGCAATGACGCGCCCCTTCGGACTTAGTTTTGCCAAGATACGACGGGTGTGTCCGCCGCGCCCGAACGTCGCGTCGACGTAGAGCCCGTCGGGATCCGTCACGAGCGCTTCGGGGGCTTCTTCCCCCAAGACGGACTTATGAATGAATTCCGCGGAAGTCGTGGTTGAAATCATGGGCGTCCTCCGTCAGAAATGAAAATCAGCGGCTGCGGCGGCGAGTCCTTCAAGCGCAGCTTCTTCCTGCGCCCGCAGCTTCTCGGCATTCCACAGCTCGAAGTGTTCGCCCATACCGACCAACGCCACGTCTTTCTCCAGGGAACAAAAAGCACGCAGCTCAGCAGGAATCAGAAGTCGGCCGGCGGCATCCACGTTGAGGTCAACGGCGCTTCCCATGACGATGCGCTGCAGGGCGCGGGCCGAAAAAGGAAGCTGCGACAGGGCTTTACGGCGTTCCAACCACACAGGGCGCGGGTACAAAAGCACGCAACCGTCGGGATGACGCGTGAGCGTCACCTCGAGCGCACACGCCTCTTTGAGCGCCTCACGATGCCTCGTCGGTATCGTCATGCGCCCTTTGGCGTCCAGCGTCAAAAGCGATGTACCCTGAAACACTCAGTGCCCCTGCCAGCACGTTGACCATTGAAAGAAAGCGGAAAATGAAACGTCGATCCTGTGCACTTGATCGGCGCCCCACTTTTTCCCACTTTTTGACACACCACACTTTAGCACAGCGCGTAAGGCGAAGTACCCAATGTCTGAGAGACTTTCTTAGGAAGAGCAGAGGTTTTCTTAATCGCCGTCAAAGAGGAATTTCGCGAATGCGAATGCTTTTCAACTGCGCTTCGTGTTTTTTGTAACCGGGATCAACGCGGGCCACCAAGGCCCAAAACCGAGGCGAATGATCCATATGAACGAGGTGCGCCAATTCATGCGCAATGACGTAGTCACTCACCGCTTCGTCAAAGAGCATCAAACGCCAGGATAATTTGATGACGCCCCGACTGTCGCACTGCCCCCAAAAAGAGACGGCGTCCGTCAAATGCACCGCCGACGGCGCAACCCCCGTCTTTTGTGCGAGCAACGCCACGCGCCCCGGGTAAGTTTTTGCGGCCTGCGCCGCGAGCCACCCCCGCAGGAAACCGCGCACCCGAATTTCGGATGCGTCTTCTCTCAAGGCTGCGTACAAAACCGGATACCCGCCTCTTTCGACGAGCGTCGTTTTCGCCGCCCCCAAAAGAAGCCCCGTAACGTCTCCCCGGTATATGAAGCGCCCGCCGTGACGAAATTGAAAACCTTCGGCCCAAGATTGCGCTTCTTCCTGCCGCGTGAGATGCTTTTGAATCCACTGCCGTTTTTCCGCTAAAAACGCTTCCACCTCGACCGTCGGCACGCTGAGCGGCGCATGCGCTTCGAGCCCCGCTTCCCCCAACCGCAATACCAATGTCCGTCGGTTTTCACGATACAGCCGATATGAAAATACCGCATCGGGAACCGACACGGTACGGTTTTCAATACTGACGGGCACCATGCGCGTCATGCGTCCGCCTCAACCATCCGGGCGACCTCCCGCTCGATCCAGGACTGCGTCGCCTGGTGAATCGTCTGAAAGGTCTCGCCTTCCGTTTTAATGAGCGGACCGAACACTACATGAATGACGCCCGGCGTCTTGGCAACGGTATTTCTCGGCCAGAGACGCCCGGCGTCGTGCGCCACCGGCAGCACCCAGCCCCCTGTAGCGACGGCAAACCGCGCGCCTCCGGTTTTATAGGGCTTTTGCGTCTTCCAGGCCACGCGGGTACCTTCCGGAAACAGGATCACCCACCAACCGGACTTCAGAAATTCTCGACCGCGGCGCAAAAAGGATGCGTACGCCGATACGCCTTTCTGCCGATTGATGGCGATCATGCCCATGGACTTCAGTGCCCAACCGAAAAAAGGAATGCGGTGCAGCGACTCTTTGTAGACGAACCCCATGCGGTGAGGTACGAAATAGGGCAGAAAAAGCGTTTCCCACGCCGAAGAGTGCTTACTTAAGACGACGACCGAACGGCCGTCCTGAGGAATGTTTTCCGCCCCGGTGACTTCGTACGTGATGCCGCAGAAAAATTTGAGCAACTTCATGACGAAGCCCAACCAGGGACGGACGACGGCGTCATAACGCCAAGCGGCGTCTTTCACCGGCGCAGTCAAGAGGATGACGAGCGCGACGGGCACCATCGTCACGACAAAGGCTGCGTAAAAAAGCCATCCTCTTAACGTGCGCATGACGCTCAGTGCGCCAGAGCCGAAAGTTCGGCCACGCGGTTCATCAGATTGTAGAGCTTCATCAGAAGCGCCTGACGATTGGCGCGCACCGCCGGATCTTCTGCGTTCACCATCACGTCCGCAAAGAACGTATCCACCGGCGTCTTCAGAGGCGTGAGAGAACCCAGCATGGCGCTGAATTCGCCCTTTTCATAAAGCGCGTCCGCAATCGGCTCGTGATTGCCGAGGGCTTCGTAAAGCGCCTTTTCCGCCGGTTCCGTGAAGAGTTCGGGCTTCACTTCCGTGGGCTTCTCGCCTTCAATCTTCTTGAGGATGTTGCCGATACGCTTATTGGCGGCCGTCAGGCTTTCGGCTTCCGGGAGCTCCGTAAAGCTCTTCACGGCCGCAAGACGCGCCTTGATGTCCGCGAGCTTCATGCAGCGTTTCACGAGAACGGCTTCCACTTCCTGAGCGGAATACCCCACCTCACGCATCATCACGCGCAGACGATCAAAGAAGAAGTTCAGAAGTTCAGCGGACGCGTCCTTCACGCCGGACACCGTCTGTTCCACTTCGAACCCAGCGGCGACGAGCGCATCCAAGGACACCGGCAGTTCCTTTTCGATCAGCATGCGCAGCACGCCCAAAGCGTGGCGGCGCAGAGCGAACGGATCCTTTTCGCCGGTCGGCAGCTGTCCGATGCCGAACATTCCGACGAGCGTTTCGATCTTGTCGGCCAAAGCCACGGCCACCGCTTCGGGGCAGGACGGCAGGGCATCGCCCGCAAAGCGCGGCTGATAGTGTTCACGGATCGCAACGGCCACTTCCGGCGCTTCCCCGTCGTTGCGGGCATAGTATTCACCCATGATGCCCTGAAGTTCGGGGAATTCACCGACCATCAGCGTACGGAGATCGGCCTTGGCGAGCATCGCCGCACGTTCGGCCTTTTCAACGGAAGCACCGATCGCGGCGGCAATGCGACCGGCAATCACCTTCACGCGGAGCATGCGTTCGGCCTGCGTACCGAGTTTGTTGTGGTACACGACATGCTTCAAGCCGGGCACGCGGCTCTCGAGCGTTTCCTTGCAGTCCTGTTTGTAGAAAAATTCCGCATCCGCCAACCGGGCGCGCACCACGCGGGCGTTGCCGGACACGATGGCGTCGCCGCCGTCCTTTGCCTCAATATGAGAGACAAGGGCGAACTTATTCATGAGCTTGCCGTCGGCGGAGCGCATCGGGAAATACTTCTGATTCGTCTGCATGGTGAGAATCAGGCATTCTTCCGGCACCGCGAGGAACTTCTCTTCGAATTCCGACACATAAATCACCGGCCATTCGGTGAGCGACGTCGTTTCATCGATCAGGTCTTCGGGCGCAATGAGCGTACCGTTGTTGGCCTTTGCGGCCTCTTCGAGTTTAGAGACGAGAATCGCACGGCGTTCGGCGTAATCGGGGATCACCTTCGCCGCCTTCATTTCGGTTTCGTAAGCATCCGCAGACGAAATTTCAATGGGAGCATGCGTATGGAAGCGGTGTCCCATCGTCGTACGGCCGGCTTCAAGCCCGAACATCGTCACGGGCACCACGTCCGCACCGTAAAGCGCGGTGAGGTGCTTCACCGGACGCACGAACTGCACCGTCGTCACGCCGTCGGCCAACTGATAATTCATCACCTTCGGAATGGGCAACGCCTTCACGGCGGCTTCAAGCGCCTTCTGAAGACCCGCGGCGAGTTCAACCCCCGCGCGCACGCCTTCGTAGTAAAGCTGCTCGTTCTTACCATCGTTTTCGCGCTTCAAAGCCTCTACCGGACATTCAATGCCGAGCGCCGACATTTTCTTCACGAGCGCAGGCGTCGCCTCACCGTCCGCACCGATACCCACCTTCACAGGCACCAACTTCTGGCGGAAGGCTTCGTCCGGGGACTTCGCGAGCACATTCGTAATGAGAACGGCCATACGGCGGGGGGCTCCAAAAGACTTCACGGTGCTTTCGTCCGTCATGAAGTGGGCCGCCTTCAGGTGAGAGGCGACGCCGTCGGAAAAAGCGGCGGACAGTTTTTTCAATGCCTTCGGCGGCAGTTCTTCGGTCTGAAGTTCAACTAACAAACTGGTCATGTCTATCTCGATTTCAATTCTCTGTCGTTTTCTGACGAATTACTGCGCCTTGGCGCCCTGGCACATCGGGAAGCCCAGACGTTCGCGGGAGTCGTAGTAGCTCTGGGCGACTTCGCGGCTGAACTTGCGGATGCGGGAAATGTACGCGGCACGTTCCGTGACGCTGATGGCGCCGCGGGCATCCAAAAGGTTGAAGGTGTGGCCGGCCTTAAGAACCATTTCGTAGGCGGGCAGTGCAAGCTGCGCTTCCATGAGGCGCTTGGCCTCCCCTTCAAAGTAGTCAAACTGCTTGAAGAGTTTCTCCGGATCGCTCGCTTCGAAGTTGTAGTGACTCTGTTCGACTTCGTTCTGATGGAAGACGTCGCCGTAGGTGAGGGTGTGTTCCTTACCCATGCCGTCTTTCCAGTTGGTGTAGACGAGATCAAACACGTTGTCGCAGTTCTGCAGGTACATCGTGAGGCGTTCAAGCCCGTAGGTGATTTCGCCGGTGATGGGCTTGCATTCGAGGCCGCCCACCTGCTGGAAGTACGTGAACTGCGTCACTTCCATGCCGTTCATCCACACTTCCCAGCCGAGACCCCAGGCACCCAAGGTCGGGTTTTCCCAGTTGTCTTCCACGAAGCGGATGTCGTTCACTTCCGTGTCGATCCCCAACGCCCGGAGGCTGTCGAGGTAAAGATCAACGATATTGACGGGAGCGGGCTTCAAAACGACCTGGAACTGATGGTGCTGGTGCAGACGGTTCGGGTTTTCGCCATAACGAGCGTCCTTCGGACGGCGCGAGGGCTGCACGTAGGCGGCACGCCAAGGTTCCGGGCCGAGCGCGCGCAGGAAAGTGGCGGTATGCGACGTCCCTGCCCCGACCTCAATGTCGATCGGCTGCAAGAGAGCGCAGCCCTGCTTATTCCAATACTGCTGCAAGCGCAGAATTACTTCCTGAAAGGTAATCATTTTTTACTAACCCGGAAAATTTTCGGCGTACCGAAAAAACGTCCGGCACGTCTTCTTAATCGTGGCACCGTCATTTCTGACGACACCGAAACGGGGAATTTTAACGCAGAGCTCTATTTTCTGCGCCGCCGGCACAAAGCCGCCGCAGCCAGCAGCGCGACAAGCAACGCAATAAGCGGCGCGTTTCCCCAACGGGCAAAGGGTGTTGCCGCGCCTTTAGCCGTCGTAAAGACCGTATCCGCATTCTGCGCCCCCGCCGTCGTCAGACGCTCCACGCGCCCCGCGGCATCAATAAACGCCGAACGGCCGTTGTTTACGGCCTGAATCTGAGGACGGGCCAATTCTCGGGAGCGCATGGCGGAAAGCTGCGTAAATTGTTCGGCCGCCTTCTCAGAAAACCACCCCAAGTTGGCGACGGTCACAAGGTACGCCGGCACCTCCGACAATGACCACCATTCCCGCATTTCGCCGGCAAAGGAATTTTCATAACAAACGGCGGCGCCGAATGTGCTGCCCGCCGCCCTTAAGGGGGCCGCCGGCAAAGTACCCCGATTTTGATCGGCCATCGGAATTCCCAACGCATCCACAAACCACCGGAAACCGAACGGCACAAATTCCCCGAAAGGCACCAAATGACGTTTGGCATACACCGGGCTTTCCGCGCTGTCGGGCGCCGCAAGCCATAAAGCGTTGAAATATTGCCGCGGCTGCGGTTCTTCAAACGCATTGAAAATCACATCCGCACCGGTTTTGCGGGCAATTGTCTGCGGCAAAAGCGCCCAATTCGCGGGAAGCCGCGACAGAGGTGCCGCATAAACGCTTTCGGGCCAAACGATGAGATCGAGTCGCGCCCCCAAGGGCGAAGCCAACGACATAGCTTCCACCCGAGCCAAACGATTTTCCTGATCCTTGCGCGTCACCGAAATCGCCACCGGAAGATCAGGCTGCACGATGCGCACGGCAATCCGATCCGCAGGCTGCGACCAACTCACGGGATCCAACGCGACCGTCCCCAAAACCGCCGCCCCGACCGCCAATGACGCCGCCGTCTTCACGTAAACATTCGTCATTCGGGCCAACGACGCCGCAGCCGTCCCGGCAATCAAGAGCCCCGTAAAAGCCACGGCATGCACGCCGCCCACCGGTGCCCATGCCGCGAGAATCGTCGTATCAAACGCGTATCCCGTCGTAAGCCACCCGAATCCCAGCACGTCGCTGCGGATGATTTCCGCCAAGACCCATAACACCGGAAGGCCCAAGGCCGCCGTTCCGGACGATTTTCTTACCCACCGTCCGGCAGCGGCCGGCACCGCGTACGTGAGCGCCAACACGGACGCCATCACCAAGACGCCGCACGCAGCCACAACGTCACCCACGCCGCCGTAAACGGCCATCGCGCGGTGCGTCCAGGAGAGCCCCGTCGCGAAGTAGCTCACGCCCCAAAGCCAACCGAGTCCGGCCGCTTCCCTCACAGACCGGCTTTTCTCGACGGTATAAAACACCACAACGGCCGCGATGACCGTCATAAACCACAAACCGTAGGGCGCAAACCCCAAGGTCGCGGCCGCACCGGAAACCGCCGCCAACAGAGCGCGGCACACCACCCCCTTTCGGTCGTTTAACGTGAGCCGAGCGTTCACGACTGCGTTTCCTTCTCTGAAGTCCGGTCGCCGCCCGTCGCCGCCACCACTTTTTCTGCGAGAAAAAGCGTCGCCTGCCGCTCGTCCCCCCGCATCACCCGGAAGCGGAACCCTTCAATCTCGATGGCTTCCCCCTTGTGCGGCACATGCTCAAAACGATCCGTAATGAGCCCCCCGATCGTTTCGCAATAATGGTCTTCCAGGCTACTGCCGAAATAGTCGTTGAACTGTTCGAGCGTCGTCGCCGCCCGGATGCGCCAATGTTCCGGATCAACAGCCGTGATGTTGTCGCCTTCCGGATTCACCCGATCGAATTCATCGTCAATCTCGCCAACGATCTGCTCAATCACGTCTTCGATCGTGATTAAGCCCGATACGGATCCGAATTCATCGATCACGAGCGCCAGATGGTTGCGGCTCACACGGAAATCCCGCAGCAGAATCCGCAGCGGCTGCGTTTCCGGCACAAACCGGGCGGGCCGCAGGTGCGAGGCAATGTCGTACTCGGGTTCCACCAAAAGCCGCAGCAGGTCTTTGGCGTGCAGAATCCCCTTTACTTCATCCAAATCGCCGTCCACCACCGGAAACCGCGAATGTCCCCGAGCAATGAGTTTCGGGAGCCATACTTCCCGCTTTTCCGACAAGTCCACCGCTTCGATCTGCGAGCGCTGCACCATCAGATCCGCCGCACAGAGTTCGGACACTTCGAGTGCGCCTTCCATCATCTTCATGACGTCGGGCGTGATGAGCTTATCATTCTGAGCTTGCTTTAAAACGGCAATCAAAGCCTCCCGGCTTTCCGGTTTTTCGTGATGAAAAGCCGTACGGATCCGCTGCAGCAGTCCGTTGTCGTGCGTCGTATGTTCTTCGTCTGTCATCAGCAATTACCGACGCGCCTTGAAAACTCTCAGGTTTCGGCACGTCGCTCGGCAAAAGTCAATCAATGTCCTCGGGCCCGGTCGCTGTAGGGATCAGCAAACCCCAGCCCCGAAAGGATTTCAGTTTCCACTTTTTCCATGGCTTCGGCTTCTTCGTCCGTCAAGTGATCCCACCCTTGGGCATGCAGAACCGAATGGATGAGCATGTGCGCCAGATGTTCCCGGAAGCTTTTATTCTGTTCTTTCGCTTCTTTTGCAATGACAGCCGTCGCGATGACGATGTCGGCCTGAGCAGTGGGTTTGTGGCAGTAATCAAACGTCAGGACGTTCGTCGCATAGTCTTTGTGGCGGTAGGTGCGGTTTAATTCCTGACCCTCTTCGTTACCCACAAAGCGCACGGCTCCTTCAAACGGCACAAAACTTGCCGCCTCAATCCACTGAGTCATTTCCGCCCGAGTGGGAAGCCGCTTCTTGGCGCCGTCCGTGCGTTCAAACGTCACCGTTGCTTTTTTTCCTGCTTTCCGTTTTGCCATCGTTAAGCCTCCGAAGCCAATTTTTCTGCCGCCAGGCGCGCCTTCTCCTCGGCTTTTTCCTTGGCGGCATACGCATCGTACGCGCGGACGATAGCGCCCACCAACGGATGACGCACTACGTCTTCACTCGTAAAGTGCACGATGGAAATACCGCGCACGTCGGCGAGCACCTTCTGCGCATGCGCTAAGCCGCTTCTTACGCCCCGAGGCAAATCCACCTGAGTGACGTCGCCCGTAATGACGGCGCGCGTACCGAAACCGATGCGCGTCAGGAGCATCTTCATCTGCTCCACGGTCGTATTCTGCGCTTCGTCAAGAATCACGAAAGCGTTGTTCAACGTCCGACCGCGCATGTAGGCGAGCGGTGCAATCTCAATCACCTGTTTTTCAATAAGACGCTGCGTCTTTTCAAAACCGAAAAGATCAAAAAGCGCGTCGTAAAGGGGGCGCAGATACGGATCTACCTTCTGCGAAAGGTCGCCGGGCAGGAATCCCAGGCGTTCGCCGGCTTCCACCGCGGGGCGCG
>ULYY01059641.1_pt1 | contig 14746 bp, 14 predicted proteins | sample 1962601 | NCBI WGS metagenome assembly ULYY01 (sample SAMEA4835875, study PRJEB28245) | human gut metagenome | biome: gut microbiome; material: fecal sample | place: Denmark | collected 2008 | reverse complement strand
AGGTTGGGAAGCCCCCACCTCTACAGGTGGGGGAGGATGTCACGAATAGTAAGTCTGATACACAGGCGATGGAAACGAAAAATTTTGGACAAACAGTAGGAGGTATATTCTATGCCATTGAAAATTGTTAGAAATGATATTACAAAAATGAATGTTGATGCAATTGTCAATGCAGCTAATACATCTCTATTAGGAGGTGGCGGGGTAGATGGATGCATTCATCGTGCTGCCGGCCCAGACCTTCTTGAGGAATGTAGAATGCTCCATGGATGTCAGACAGGGAATGCTAAAATTACAAATGGATATCGTCTTCCCTGTAAATATGTCATTCACACAGTTGGACCAATCTGGCTGGATGGAAAACATCAAGAACAAAAACTTTTAGAATCCTGCTATGATACATCACTGAATCTGGCGAAGGAATATGGCTGTGAATCGGTTGCTTTTCCTCTGATTTCTTCTGGAATTTATGGCTATCCAAAAGATCAGGCATTAAAAGTTGCTGTAGATATCATTGGAAATTTTCTACTGGAAAATGAGATGACAGTCTTCATTGTAATTTTTGACCGGAAGGCATATCAGATTAGCGGAAAGTTGTTTGCGGATATTACAGCTTATATAGATGACCGATATGTGAAAGAACACTCGGACAGTCGGGAAGAACAGAGATGGCGATCGGAGCCGCTTATTGGAGAAAGTTGTTTCGGGTCAGCAGTGGAGAGGATGGAAGCGAAGCCAAGCTATAATGCGATAAGTAGCAGGACTCTGGAGGATGCGTTGAATCAGATAGATGAAAGTTTTTCGGAAATGCTGCTTCGTAAAATTGACGAATCCGACATGACAGACATGCAGTGTTACAAGAAAGCAAATATTGATCGGAAACTTTTTTCTAAAATTCGCTCGAATAAATTTTATAAACCGTCTAAAACGACAGTGCTGGCATTTGCTCTGGCATTGGAACTGCCAATTGCAGAAATGCAGGATATGCTTGGTAAGGCGGGATTTACTTTGTCTCGTTCAAGCAAGTTTGATATTATTGTAGAATATTTTGTTGAACAGGGTAATTATAATGTATATGAAATCAATGAAGCATTGTTTGCTTTTGATCAGAGTCTGATTGGATCATAAAACAATGAATGTTGTTTAATGTCGCTTTCTATGCGACCACTTTCTAAAAGAAAATCGTTATACTATGGCTGCAAGGTACGAAACCGAGCAGCCATTTTTTTGACCAGGTAAATACTAGAGCGTGTTTGAAAAATCATTCCGGCAACCTGCACGTCCCAATTTGCGGTATATTTTGCCTTCATTCAGTTGACGTAGCCCGCTACGCCGCCCTCATTCAGGCGAAATCTCCCACAAATTGTAACGCACATCTTACAGAAAGCATTTTTCAAACACGCTCTAGGACAGTAAACCTAATAGCGAGATTTTCAGGAGGTAAGGTATAATGAGAAAGAATTTAACAGAAATCGTTTTTATCCTTGATCGTAGTGGATCTATGAGTGGACTGGAGCAAGATACAATCGGAGGATTTAATTCTATGATTAATCAGCAGAAAAATGCAGATGGCGAAGCATTGGTTTCTACGATATTGTTTGACAATGTAAGTGAAGTTCTGCATGACCGCATAAATGTAAAGGACATCCAGCCCCTGACCGATCACGATTATATGGTTCGGGGATGTACAGCATTGTTAGATGCTATTGGCGGAGCGATACATCATATTGGAAATATTCATAAGTATGCAAGACGGGAAGACATTCCGGAACATACAATGTTTGTTATCACAACGGATGGAATGGAGAATGCCAGCCGCTATTATAGTAGCAATAAAGTGAAACAGATGATTGAGCGGCAGAAAATAAAATATGGCTGGGAGTTTCTATTCCTTGGAGCCAATATTGATGCTGTGGAGACAGCCAGTTTATTTGGCATTGATGAGGACAGAGCAGTTAACTATCAATGTGACAGCGAGGGAACTGCTCTAAATTATGAAGTAATCAGTGAGGCAATCAGTGCTGTCCGATGCAGTGTACCATTGGGTTCAAACTGGAAAAAGCGCATTGACGAGGATTTTAAAAAACGTGGCAATCGTGAGTAAGTAATTTTCTATGGTTCTTGTACCTGTAGATAAAGTTCTGCGTTCTTGTTGTCCCTCTGTATGTGTGCTATAATTATTAAATTTAGAGAAAGCTGTGAAAGAAGGTGCAGATGGTATCCTGCTGGCCCCGGCAAATTCGAATTCACTGGCAGATAGCTGTGAGAAAGTTAGAAAGAAAAAGATTCCAGTTGTTTTAATTGATTCTTCGATTAACAGTACAGAATTTGATGTCTGCTACATGACTGACAACATAGATGCAGGGGAGATGGCAGCGAAAGAAATGCTTACGATGCTGCATGATGCAGGCAATTCTCCGCAGGAACCATTAGCGGTTGGAATCTTGTTGTCGTCAGATGCTTCACAGGCGATGGTAAATCGGGTTTCGGGATTCTTAGATTACTGGGCAAAATACGCACCAACAAAATGGGAGATTACAAAAGATATTGCTTTAAATGGCGGGGATGTGAAAAAAGCAGAGTCGGATGCAGCGAAATTATTGAAGAAAAATGAGAATATAAAGGGAATTTATGGATGTAATAATACATCTACAGTGGGGATAGCAAAGACACTTACAAAACAAAAACGAACGGATATTGTTATGGTCGGATTTGATATGGCAGAGGAGACAAAACAGTTTATTAAAGACTCGGATTATCGAGGAGTTTCCTTAATGCAAAAACAAGACCAGATGGGATATCTGGGAATAGGGACTTTGAATTCCCTTATCAATGGAAAAAAATCCGAGCAAAAATATTTTGATACCGGGGTTATTATGATTGATTCTGATTATCTTATGGAGAAAAAAGAAAAGAAACGTTATATAGGCTTATCAAGCACAGACGCCCTGACAGGAATCCTAAACCGCAGAGCATTTCAGGTAGAATTAGAAGAACAAATCCGTAAAAAAGAACCGGGATTTTTCATATTTATTGATGTAGATAACTTTAAATCCTATAACGACACCTACGGACATAATAACGGAGATTTATGCCTGAAACACTTCGCCAAAGCAATACAGGAATGTTTCCCGGAAGGAAGTATACTTGGCAGATATGGTGGAGATGAATTCGTGGTTTATCTAAAAGATGTTACAAAAGAATCTGTATATATTTATATGGAAAAATTCCAGAAAATGATTGCAGATCTGACACTTGCAACAGGTGAGAAGGTACATTTGTCAGCCAGTGCCGGAGGCGCGGCATTCCCTGAACAGGGAGAAGACTTTATCTCGTTGTGCAGAAGTGCTGACGCAGCATTATATAATGTAAAACAAAACGGCAAAGGGGCTTTCAAGATAAAATAGGAGGTCGCAGCAGGTAAGGGAGACTGGATTCGCTCAAGTATTATGCCCGCAGAGCGAGATAATCCGAAGACTGCCAGATAAGAAAAAACATTGGAGAAGTTTATGAATACAAGAGAAGAAGCAATAAAATATGGTTTATCCTTTGCGAATACCTATGTAGAAGCACCATTTCGTGATCAGAACTGGCAGCTTGTACGGGTGAAGGGAAGTAAGAAAGCATTTCTGTGGGTTTATGAAAAGGATGGATTCATTCATTTGAATGTGAAAGTAGAGCCAGAGTGGAGAGACTTCTGGAGAGAGGTGTATTCATCAGTTATTCCGGGGTATCACCAGAATAAAAAGTATTGGAATACGCTTATCCTTGACGGAACGATACCGGAAAAAGAAGTGAAACGAATGATTACAGAAAGTTACGATATTGTAACAGACAGCCCGACAAAGAGAATCTATGAGGCAGTAAAAAAGATTCCAAAAGGACACGTTGCAACTTATGGACAGGTAGCGGCAATGGCTGGAAATCCGAAAATGTCACGAGCAGTCGGTAATGCCCTCCACAAAAACCCTGATCCAGAAAATATCCCATGTTTTCGTGTTGTAAACTTTAAAGGAGAACTCGCAGGAGCATTTGCATTTGGCGGAGAAGGAGAGCAGGCGAAACGTTTAGAGGAAGACGGCGTAGAGGTAAAGAACGGGAAAGTAGACCTAAAAAAATTTGGGATAAATAGTAATTAGCACAGGCAAGGAAGCTGTCTTTGGCGGCATTTGCTCCAGTACCAACGAATAGAAACCAGAAAATCAAATCACAGCCTGTTGGAAAAATTCTCAACAGTATTTTTATGCCGGTTGGCAGAATATTCTTGAAATTGAGGTTCTGTAAAAAGAACCGGAGAAGAAAAATCATAAAGACTAAAGAAATATAAGCGTATTAAATTGAGGTGCAGATGGAACCCTCAAAATGGAAGTATTGAAAATCTGAGTTACTGCAAGCCAAACAGACGCCACTAGAAAGAGAAACCTATATTTGTGATTTTCGTCGCTGCGGGCTGGTCTGTTTGTTCCTCCTCCCTACAAATCACTATTTATCTCTTGTTAACTTGTGAATCCATTTATAGCTTCGGAATCTCAAGAAAATCGGAAGTCCCTTAAATATCTGGTCAGACTGCAGGCAGATCACTACCGCAGGAATCGGCCATTTCCACCAAAAAGCAGCGGAGAGAGACAGTGGAAGTACAATGCCCCAGGTACTGATCATATTGACATAGAGTGAAAACTTTGTATCCCCTGCACCACGGATGATTCCAGAACCAACAGGCATCTGGTATGCCATACCAACCATAACTATTGCCATAATGATAATGAGCTGTTCTGCAAGTTGAGTTGCTGTCGGACTTAATGTATACTGTGCCAAAAGGAAATCTTTTGTGAAATAAAGAACGGCACCAAGAATCATTCCAATGCCTACATCAAGTACAGAAAGTGTTCTTGCCGCAGCTTTTACCTCGTCCAAATCTCCCTTGCCGACTGCCTTACCCATCATAACGGAAGAAGCAGAGGACATAGCAAGTACAACAACTTTCATATACTGATAAAATGTACTTGCAACAGAATTTGCCGCGATTACATCGGAACTCAAATGCCCGAGAATCGCTGTCTGCATCGGTACGGAAATCGCCCATAACATGCCGGATATGAAGACAGGAACAGCCACTTTCACATAATCCGAACGCAATAATTTATCAATGTGAAATACTGCCTTGTCTGAAAATAACTTTAACTTTTTATCTATTTTTATCACATAAATAAATACAATAAGGAATTCTAAACATCTCGATATCATTGTACCAATCGCTGCACCTCTGATTCCTAATTCAGGGAACCCAAATCGCCCGTAAATCAAAGTATAGTTAATACTTACATTTACGACTAAAGAAACACACGATATCACAAATGCAATTCGTACCGTCTCCACACTACGAAGCGCAGACAGAAGCACCTGTGTCACAAGATACAAAAGAAATGTATACTTTATAATCTGCAAATAACTTCCTGCCTCAGACAAAATCGCCGTATCAGACGTAAAAAATCCTAAAATTGCGTCTGGAAACAGTGAACATAAAAGAATCAAAAAGATTCCCAGACAAAATGCAATCTTTAAAACCATTCCCGTAATCTGCCGGATTGGTTCCATCCGTTTCTGTCCCCAATATTGTGAGGCAATAACAACCAGCCCATCACCAATAACAACTGCCGCCTGCTGAATAAGGAAAAATACTTGATTTACCAACGCCGCACCAGAAAGAGCATTCTGACTGTACGCTCCAAGCATGATGTTATCGGCCATATTCACGCTATAAGAAATAAGGTTCTGCAATGAAATAATAATAAGCAGCGGAAATAATGCTGCGTAAAAATTTTTATCGTGGGAGAAAAATGTTTTCTTCATAAAAAATGGCCTTTCTGTAGATATAAATCAGTATCAGTGGGGCATTCTTGAACTTCTGTCTTCTTCCTCAAATCTCTCCAACTGATTTCCCGAGCTGCCAATGAGCAGAACTCAGGGAGATAAATAAAGCATATTTGTGGCCTTGGAGCAAGGTTTGGATGCGAGCGCGTAAAGCGAGTATTCAAACCGCAGCGACTAAAGTCACAAATATGCTTTATTTATCTCCCTGAGTTCGTCTGCTTCGCCAGCTCGGCAAATCAGGATTTTTTTGCTCCGAAATATTCTTTGGTGAGCTTTACAACTGTTCCCGATAAGAGGAATACAGCAATCAAGTTCGGTATGGACATAAGTCCGTTAAATGTTTCTGCGATACTCCATAATAATCCCAAGTCTACCGTTGCTCCGAGAATCGCAACAAGTGAGTAGACAATCATAAACGGACGAATTGTTTTTGTCCCAAAAAGGAATTCGATGCAGCGGGAGCCGTAAAGTCCCCATCCGATTGTAGTGGAGAATGCGAAACAGCAAAGTGCAATGGCTGTAAAGATGGATACCCATCCGCCATAAGTTGCAGTGAAGCCCTGAATGGTCAGTTCAGCACCGGCCGCTTGTCCGTAAGGAACATTAATGCCGCTGCATAAAATAATTAAGGCGGTCAGTGTACAGATAACGATTGTATCTGTAAATACTTCAAAGATACCGAATAATCCCTGTTTTACAGGCTGGGAGGTATCTGCTGTTGCGTGAGCGATGGAGCCGGTACCAAGACCCGCTTCGTTAGAGAAAATACCTCGTGATACACCCTTTTTCATACTGGTGAATAAAGTTCCTACCATTCCACCGGTAAATGCTGCCGGATGAAATGCTCCTTCAAAAATAGACTGGAATACAGCCGGTATCTGCTGTATGTTTAAAATAACAACACCAAGTCCGAGAAGGATGTAAAGCAGCGCCATAAATGGAACTAAAGTTTCTGTTACTTTTCCGATTCGGCGGATACCACCGATAAGAATTAAGGCAACAGCGATAGCAATAACAATACCGATTACAAGGTTGATGGTAGAAAGACTGCCTGATGAAGCAAGGTTAAAGTTGAGCATCAGTGAATCAATCGCAGTTACGATTGTGTTGACCTGTGTTGCATTTCCTGTACCAAATACGGTCAGAACACCGAAAAGGGAAAAGAGAAAGGCAAGCCAGTGCCAGTGTTTGGAAAGTCCATTTTTGATATAGTACATTGGACCGCCAACCCAGTCACCCTGTGAGTTTTTTTCACGGAAGTGTACAGCGAGTGTTACTTCAGAATATTTGGTACACATTCCAAGAAGGGCAGATATCCACATCCAGAAAACGGCTCCTGGTCCGCCAATCGTGATCGCACCGGCTACACCGGCAATATTTCCCGTTCCAACGGTTCCGGCAAGTGCGGTACATACCGCCTGAAACGGAGTGATTGATCCATCCGCGGCTTCTGATTTATCAAAAATCCGTCCTAAAGTATTTTTGATAGAGTAAGGAAACTTTCGAATCTGAATGAATCCTGTTCGAAAACTGAGATAAAGTCCAACACCAATGATACAGACCATTGCTGGAATACCCCAGATAAAGTTGTTAACAGCGCTGTTAACGGCTTCTATTGTTTTTAGCATTAGTACAGTCCCCCTTTAGCTTACTAAAGTAAAGATTATACCATTGTTTTATTAAATAACGCAAGAGTTTTACTCTTGTTTTTTTCTGAAATTTGTTTTATACTGTAAAAAGTTCAATATAAGACCAGAGCGTGTTTGAAAAATGCTTTCTGCAAATTGCGATGTGCAGGTTGCTGGAATGATTTTTCAAACACGCTCCAGGGGAGCTTGTCGTTTTAGGAAGCTGAGAGTAAGGTTGTGCCTTAGACCCTTGAACCTGTTTGGATAATGCCAGCGTGGAAGAGTTTGCAAAAGAACTTTCAATAAAAAGTTTATCAGGAAGATTTTAAAAGCAGCGTCAGCATTATTTGCTGGCCTTTTTCTTTTTTATCTGCAGGAACTTTTAATATGAAGACATAAATTCTTTTTTAGATATAGCCAATGGCAGATTGCAGATCAGAAAAGAATAGCAGACTTTTTATGCGGCGTAAATACAATATTTATACAAGATATATGGAGGAATGAAGAATGAATGCAAGTGTAGCAATTCAGGTTTTACCATCTGTACAGGATGAAGAAGAAGTAATCCGTATCGTAGACGAGGTCATTGATTACATCAAATCCACAGGATTAAACTATTATGTAGGACCATGTGAGACATCAATTGAAGGCGATTATGATACTTTAATGGAAATCGTAAAGAACTGCCAGTTAGTGGCAGCAAAAGCAGGATGCAAAGCAATGAACACTTATGTTAAGATTTCTTACAAGGCGGAAGGAGACGGGCTGACCATTGACAAAAAGGTTACAAAGCATCACCAGTAAGCTTCCAGCAGTAGTAGCATTATGCCTTCTGATTCTGCTCTGGCAGTTTTTATGCCAGAGTGGGGCAGTTCCGGCATACATGCTGCCTTCTCCCGTGCAGGTGATAAAAGCGTTAGTGACTGATTTGCCAACGATATTAAAACATGCCAGTGTTACGTTGCAGGAAGCCTTTTACGGACTGTGTATCGGTGTTGGTTTAGCATTTGTTATGGCAACATTAATGGATCATTTTCAGATACTTAACAAGGCGTTGTATCCGATTCTGATTATCACACAGACGATTCCGACAATCGCTATCGCACCATTGCTTGTGCTGTGGATGGGATTTTACATGGCACCGAAAATTACTCTTGTTGTAATCACAACTTTTTTCCAATTACAGTAGGCTTGCTTGACGGGTACAAGAGCGTGGATAAGGATTCCATTGATCTCATGCGGGCAATGGGAGCAACCAAAATACAGATATTTTTCCATGTGAAGTTTCCGACTGCATTGCCGCAGTTCTTTTCTGGTTTAAAGATTTCTGCTTCTTACGCAGTTGTAGGAGCGGTTATTTCTGAATGGCTCGGGGGATTTGAGGGACTTGGTGTTTACATGACAAGAGTTTCAAAGGCATATGCTTTTGATAAAATGTTTGCAGTTATTATTTTTATTGTCATTATCAGTCTTCTTTTAATGGGAGCGGTCAATCTCATCAAAACACTCTCTCTGCCGTGGGTGAGAGTGGAGAAAAAGGAAGTTTTGGAATAAAAAAAGATATATTTGGATATTTAAAATATCCTATATTAAAATCACATTCAAAGTAATCTATATGGATATATAATAGCATCCAAAAGAATCCATATGGGCATATATAATAATATCCAAAAGAATCCATATGGGCATATATAATAATATCTAAAAGAATCTATATGAGTACACATAATAATATCTAAAATAATCTATGTGATTTTGTACAAATAGTATCTGAAAATTTACAGGAGGAAATTATGAGAACGTTAAACTGGAAAAAAATTGTTGCAGGAACTTTGAGTGCAGTAATGTTATTATCTGTAACTGCATGTGGTTCTTCTAGCACAAAGAGCGAGAGTGCAAGTACAGAAGCAGGTAAAAAGGAGCTTACAAAAGTAACATTCTGCCTTGACTGGACTCCAAATACAAACCACACAGGAATTTACGCAGCAAAGGCACTTGGTTATTACGAAGATGCCGGGCTTGATGTTGAAATCGTACAGCCACCGGAAAATGGAGCAGCAACCATGTGCGCATCTGGTCAGGCTCAGTTCGCCATCGAAGCACAGGATACAATGGCAGCCGCACTTGATTCCGATAACCCACTTGGAATCACAGCCGTTGCAGGACTGATTCAGCATAATACATCAGGAATCATTTCCAGAAAAGGAGATGGAATTACCAGCCCGAAAGGACTTGAAGGAAAGACTTATTCCACATGGGAATCTCCAATCGAGCAGGCTACTTTAAAAACAGTTATGAAAGATGAGGGAGCAGACTTCAGTAAAGTAAAATTAATCCCTAACAACATCACAGATGAGCCAGCTGCATTAAAAGCAAACCAGACAGACGCTATCTGGGTATTCTACGGATGGGGTGGAATCAACGCAGAAGTAGAAGGCGTTGACTGTGACTACTGGAACTTCAAAGATATCGATTCTGTATTTGATTACTACACACCAGTTATGATCGCAAACAATGACTTCTTAAAGAACTCACCAGATGAGGCAAAAGCATTCCTTGCAGCAACCAAAAAAGGATACCAGTACGCGATTGATAATCCAAAGAAAGCAGCAGACCTTCTTATCGCAGGAGATGACACAGGTTCCTTAAAAGGTTCTGAAGACTTAGTATATAAGAGTCAGGAATGGCTTTCTAAACAGTATGTAGCAGATGCAGACAACTGGGGAGTTATTGACGAGACAAGATGGAATAACTTCTACAAATGGCTTGCAGAGAATAAACTGACTACAAAAGACCTCACAGGAAAAGGTTTCTCAAACGACTATCTTCCTAAATAATTTGCAGGGATGGGCGAACAGACAGACGAGCCGCCAAAGACAGAAAAGCGAATCGCCATATAGCCATATCTGTGATTTTCGTTGCGGCGCGTTGAATATTCGCTTATACGCTCATATCCAACACTTGCTCCCAGACCACAGATATGGCTATATGGCGATTCGCTTTTCGTCAACTTTGTCTGTGGAAAATTATTAGAGAAAGGATAATATAATGGTTCTTTTAAAGGCTGAACATATTACAAAAAAATATAGTGGAAGAACTATAATCAAAGATATTAATATCGAATTGCATAAAGGAGAACTTATTTCACTTCTCGGAGTCAGCGGTTCTGGAAAGACAACTCTTTTCCATGTCCTTTCTGGACTGACAACTCCAGAGGAGGGAAGGGTATTGCTTAATGGTGAAGATATTACTTCTAGGCCAGGACAGATTAGTTATATGCTCCAGAAAGATTTACTTTTTCCACATAAAAAAATAATCGACAACACGGCATTACCGTTGGTTCTTCATGGAATGAGCAAAAACGAAGCAAGAAAAAAAGCACAGATGTATTTCGAAGACTTTGGACTTGAAGGAACAGAGTATCAATATCCTTCCCAGCTGTCCGGAGGTATGCGCCAGAGAGCAGCCCTGCTTAGAACATATCTTTCTTCTAATGGAGTTGCACTTCTTGATGAACCATTTAGTGCACTGGATACCATTACGAAAACAGCAATTCACAGATGGTATCTTGAAGTTATGCAGCATATTGATTTATCTACAATTTTTATAACACATGATATTGATGAGGCAATCCTTCTTTCAGACAGAATTTATATTCTCAATGGAAAGCCTGGAGAAATTCGAGATGAGATTATCATTAAAGAAAAGAAACCACGGGCGGAGGATTTTTACCTCACAGATGAATTCCTTGCATATAAACGGGAAATAATAGCGAAACTTTAGAAGTCCGGCTTGCCTGGTGGAAACAACGCTAATGCTTATCAGTGATAAATGGAAAGTTCTTGTTCAAAACCTATACTCGATGCGATGTCAGAGTGGGGAGAAAATTATCAAAACATGAAGGAGAAAGAAGTGTGAGTGAGAAATCAATAGAAAGTAACGGTATGAATAATGGTAGTAATAGAAAGAATGGAAATGTCAGAGAATCATTTAACAGTCAGTGGGGATTTATCCTTGCCTGTATCGGTTCTGCGGTTGGCATGGGAAATATATGGATGTTTTCCACAAGGGTTTCGCTTTATGGCGGTGGAGCATTTCTGATTCCATATATTATTTTTGTTGTTCTGATCGGAGCGACAGGTGTTATCGGTGAGATGAGTCTTGGCCGGGCAGCAAGATCTGGCCCCATTGATGCATTTGGCATGATCTGTGAGAAAAAAGGAAAGAGAAAGCTGGGAGAAGCTCTTGGAATGATTCCCGTACTTGGTTCGCTTGCGATGGCAATCGGCTATACTGTAGTTATGGGCTGGATTTTAAAATATGCAGCCGGAACTTTTACAGGAGCAACCCTCGCACCAGAGAGTGTAGAAGATTTCGGTGGGCGTTTTGGCAGTATGGCATCTGCGTTTGGAAACAATGTATGGCAGGTTATCGCGTTAGCTGCCTGTATGGCGATTTTGATGTTTGGCGTGGGAAGAGGAATTGAGAAAGCAAATAAGATACTCATGCCAGTATTTTTTGTGTTATTCGTGATTCTTGGTATTTATGTATTTTTCCAGCCGGGTGCTGCAGATGGGTATCATTATATCTTTCGTGTGGATAAAACCGCATTAATGAACCCTAAAACGTGGATATTTGCTTTAGGACAGGCTTTTTTCTCCCTTTCTGTCGCGGGAAATGGAACACTTATTTACGGTTCTTACCTTTCTGATGAGGAAGATATTCCGGCTTCAGCGGCAAGAGTAGCATTATTTGACACGATTGCAGCGATACTTGCAGCACTTGTCATTATTCCGGCAATGGCAACAACTGGGGCACAGCTTAACCAGGGAGGCCCGGGATTGCTGTTCGTTTACCTGCCAAATCTAATAAAATCAATGCCGGGAAGTACATTGATTGCGATGATTTTCTTTGTTGCGGTACTATTTGCTGGCATGACTTCATTGATTAACCTCTATGAGGCCCCGATTGCTACTGTACAGGAAAAATTACACGTTGGAAGAAAGGCAGCCTGTCTCATTATTGCCGCTATCGGTGTAGTTGTATCTTTGATGATTCAGGGAATTGTATCCGGCTGGATGGATGTCCTTTCAATTTATATTTGCCCTCTTGGCGCAGGATTGGCAGGAATTATGTTCTTCTGGATAGCTGGTAAAAAGTATGTGGAGGTACAGGTCAACAAGGGAAGAAAAAATAAATTTACAGAATTATATTTTCCGATATGTAAGTATATTTATGTGCCGGTATGTATTTTAGTCCTTGTACTAGGAATCGCACTCGGCGGAATCGGATGATATAAAGAGAAAAATGTAAAATGTATTGGGAGGTACCGAGAGGTACAAATTATGGAGAGAAAGTTATGAGAAAGTTTAAATATACAATCAAAGAAGAACAGGGAATTCATGCCCGCCCAGCGTCTTTCCTGATTCAGGAAGCCAGAACATATGAAAGCAGAATCACTCTTCGGGTAAAAGGAAAAGAAGCAGATGCATCGAATATTATCGCTGTGATGGCATTGGATGTGATGTGCGGACAGAAAGTTGAAGTAGAAATATGCGGAACCGATGAGGGAGTCGCATATCGAGGGATGAAAAAGTTCTTTGAGGAAAACCTTTGAAGAACTTTTGATTTTACAGTAGAACGGACGAATCCGAAGAAGAAAATAATCTATATTTGTGACTTTAGTTGCTGCGCTTTGAATGCTCGCTTACGCACTTGCATCCAAACCTTGCTCCGGGGCCACAAATATAGATTATTTTCTTCTTCGGATTCTGTCTGTGGCTGTTGAAGTAAAAGATTCTTTTCTGCCGAATCAGCCAACTTCTTTGATGATGTAAACGGATTGAGAGAGAAGATGGAATATAATATGAAGAATACTGTCTAAATATCAATCTTCCCAAATTTATCTTTTGGAGTTTGTTTGTTTTGCAGCCTCACAACCCTCAGAATTTCTTCATTTTATTGACAAAACTTTGTTTTTTACTGTAAAATGAGATTGATAGTATCAGGAATAATAGGAGAAATTTATGGGCAAGTCAGAAAAGCAGATTGAAAAAGAAAAAGCACGTAATCAGAGGATTATAGATACTGCCTTTCAGATTTTTGTAGAGAAAAAAATAGAAGCAGTGACTATGGAAGAAATTGCAAGGAAAGCAGGTATCGGAAGAGCAACACTTTTCCGCTGCTATTCAAGTAAGCCAGAACTTGTTATGGCTGTATGTACTGCAAAGTGGAAGGCATATTTTGATAAGTTAGATGCGATCAGGCCACTGGAAAGTATCCACGATATTCCGGCGATTGATCGTTTTATATTTACATTAGATGGTTATATTGATATGTATCAGAATCATAAAGATCTACTCCAGTATAACGACAACTTTAACCACTATATGGTACACCAGAAAGGTATTGCTGCGGAGAAGTATGAAGAATTTTATAAATCATTATATTCGATGAACACGAGATTACACTGGATGTATGAGAAGGCAAAAGAGGATAAAACATTCCGTACAGATATTCCAGAAGAACAGTTCTTCCGGGTGACATTTCATTCGATGATGGCAACCTGTGCGTATTATGCGGGGGGATTTATCTGGGGGTCGGAAGAGAATAAAGATTATACCGAGGAACTCATAAGATTAAAAGAAATGATATTGAAGTACGTTACTATTTAATTCATTAGATACACTACAGACGAAGCCATTGCCCCAATAAGGCATATTTGTGATTTTAGTTGCGGCGTGTTGAATGTTCGCTTTATGCGCGAACATCCAACACTTGCTCCGAGACCATAAATATGTCTTATTGGGGCAATGGCTTTTGTGCTGTGGCTGGAGAAGATGAATTAAACAGGGGGAGGGGATTTGGGGACAGAAGCTGATGTCTTCTGCTTACTCGAGAATAACTGGGAATAGCGGGATGATTGGACTTGCCTATATGTAATATTAAAATGAAGAAATCGGTATTTTAAATTTAATTTTATAAATATTGATGGATATAACATAATGATTGCACCAAATTTGCTTGAAATCTAGTGTAGTATCCAATCAGTAATAATAGTTTAGGAATAATCTTTTAGCAACTTACAATAAAAGATAAACGAATCAAACTGGGGTAAAAAAATATTTATCTACAATATTCTGAAAGCAAGCAGAAAACTTCTGCCCTTTCCCTCAAATCCTCACAACCACTATTTAATTCAAATAAAATCCAGCCAAAGACAGCCCGGGAAGAGAACCGATACCCTA
>ULYY01053325.1_pt1 | contig 14786 bp, 8 predicted proteins | sample 1962601 | NCBI WGS metagenome assembly ULYY01 (sample SAMEA4835875, study PRJEB28245) | human gut metagenome | biome: gut microbiome; material: fecal sample | place: Denmark | collected 2008 | reverse complement strand
GGCATCTGCTGTAAAGCATAATATTGGATTGGACTCTAAAGCCAGTATAGATTCGGCAGCAAAGAGGTTCTTATCTGATATGTCTTGGCATGGTTTTACAGACTTCAAGCAGGAATGTGTCACCAACTGGACAAAACTCTTCGCTACGAATGAAGTTCAATTCACAGACAACGCCATTGACAACTTTCTCGCTTTTGTTGACCACATGTCATGTAGTGCAGACACATACGTTTCACTCGGTGGCTCCAATGGGTGTGCTGACCAACTTACAAATTGGGACGGAACACAAAAGATAGGATTGGGAGCAATTAATAATAAGCCCTATCGTTCATCACGAAGATAAGTATTGTATAAAAGGTTGTAAAAATCAAGATGTGAGATTATCTAAAGCTTATCTCACATCTTGACTATAAAGGTATATTTTCTTCCTTTTATTCTTCCCCATGGTCTGCCGTCATAGACGCTATGTAGAAGGCATTGGAAGTGACAACAGTTGCATCCTTGCTAATAGGAGCGACGAAATCTATTTGCGTATATCCCAATTCGCTTACACCTGCAACGACTTCCACCTGCTTGAATTGATATTTAAGGTCATTGCCTTCTTTGTGTTTTTTGTCAAGCACGAACACATATTGCTTGCCATTGGCATTTACAATAGCATCGTCAGGCAAGGCTGGCACATTTTGTTTGCCCATACTGATGATGCCTGTCACATACATGCCAGGAATAAGTTCAGCGGTGTTCTTTGCGTCAATACCGACACGTACGGATATAGCCTTGGTGTCAGAATCCATCGAGCGATTGATTTCTCTTACCGTTCCCTTGAAATGAATATTCGGGCTATTGGTGATGACGAAATCTACTTTCTGCCCTTTAGCAACTTGATTGATATTGCGCTCAAATACATTCAAGTTGCAGAACACGGCGGCATTGTTGGCTACTTGCATCAATGATTGTGAACTTTCCGTATAGCTTCCACTCTTTATGCTTATCTTCGTCACGATGCCAGAAATTGGAGCAGAGATAGCTACCTGCCGTATGATTCTGCCTTGTTTCACAAGGTTGGTGTTAATGCCAATTTGACGGAGCTGGTTGTAAAGCCCTGTCTGGCGAGCCTGTGCCATCTCGTATGCTGCTGATGCCTGTTGCAAGGTCTTTTCCACTCCTGCCTTCTGTGAAGCCAATGTATTTTGGCGTAGCAACTCCTGATGTGTTACATTGGTCTCTTTTACAGCAATGAGATAGTCTTTCTGCAATCCTACGATTTCGGTATTCTCTATGTGTGCAACCACTTGACCTGCTTTCACCTGCTGTCCTTCCGTTACATAAATTTTGCGGACAACACCTCCTACGAGAGAAGTCACGTCTGCCATATCCTGTGGGTTGAGCTGAAGTTCGCCATTGGCACGTATCACATTGTTGAGAGAGCGACTCTCAACCTTGCCGAGCGTAATGCCAACCGTCTTTATCTGTTCTTGAGTAAGTTCAATGGTTGCATTGCCTTGCTCCTCTACTTTGTTTTCCTTTACTTCTTCCTGCTTGCCTTTTGTGCATGATGCAAGAAATATGCTGATAACAGCAATGATGATGATATTAAATGTTTTCATTGTTTATTTCCGTTGAGATAATTAATATTGATGATAGCTTGATTATAGTCGTTGACAGCATCTATGTAACGAAGTTGCACATCAAGAGCCGAAGTTAGGTTTTGTATGTATTCCACATACCCCATTTCTCCGTTCTCGTAGTTCGTCTGCGATAGTTTCACCATGAGTGTTGCCTCGGCGTTGCCTTGTCTCTCGTAATAATCAAGCACTTGTTTTGCTCTCATATACTCATTGGTGGCATCACGCATAAGCGTTTTCTGCTGCTGTTCTGCCAATGCACGCTCATTCTGCACCAACTCTACATCACGTTTGGCAGCCTTGACTTTTGACCGGTTACTTTTCCAAAACAGAGGTATGCCGATGCCTACCTCAAATCCCATGAAGTTGCCTTTGGAAAACCTGCTTCTGTCAATATTGTAAGGATTGAATCCTTGGATGACTGCCTGTGTTGTAAAGCCGAGAGTGAAGCTTGGCATATACCCTTGCTTGGCAAGCGAAACACTACGTTCATTGCTTATGAGGCGTGCTTGCATGTTTCGTCCAAGTGGCGTGTCAGAGAAATTAGTTTCCCCAAGATTCGCGTCATGTAGTTTTGCCATTTTCTCGTCCTTTGGTGTGAAGTCTGCATTGGTATTGATGAGCTGTTTCAACTGCAACAGATATTTCTTGCAATCATTCTCAGCTCTTTGCAAACTTATCCGATTCTCATTCAATAATCGTTGCGCATTCATTTGTTCCAGTTGGTTGGTCTCTCCTGATTTGTACTTTGCCGATGCCAGTTGCAGGAAGTGCTGATATACGCTGTCTTGCTTTTGCAATACCTGCAAAGTGCTGTGAGCATGAAGCCACGAATAATAAGCGGAGGTTACATCCCTTACCAGTTGGTTGCCTACTATTGCCACCTGGCTTTGCGCCACGGCAGTCTCAGCTTTCAAGAACTTGTTACGGGCGTTATACACCGTAGGAAAATCAAAGGTTTGGCTTATCGTAATGCCATTGTCTGGACTTCCGCCAGACGTAGGGTCTTGACTGAGCGATATTGAAGTTTTTTCTATGTCAAAAGCCGTACCCTGCAAGTCTTTGGCTTTGCCAACTGCAATTTGCCCATTTCTCATATATAGGCTGTTGTCAAGAGCGAGATCTATGCATTGTTGCAAAGACCAACTCTCATTTTGTGCGTACATGGAGGCGAATGCCATAGACAGTACGCCTAATATAATCAATCTTATTCTTGTCATACGTTTGTTTCTTTTTTCTTGGTGAATGTCTTATAAATAGATGGCAAGACAACAAGTGTCAATATCGTGGCTGTTACCAATCCGCCAATGACCACAGTAGCCAACGGTCGTTGAACCTCAGCACCGTCACCAGTTGACAAGGCCATAGGCATAAAGCCCAAGGACGCTACCAATGCGGTCATGATGACAGGACGAAGACGGAGCATACATCCATCTATCACTCGTTTCTTTACATCCGTCACGCCTTCTTTCTCAAAAGTATTGAACTGTCCTATCAGCACAATTCCGTTCAGTACAGCCACACCAAAGAGGGCAATGAAACCTACACCTGCGGAAATGCTGAAAGGCATACCTCGCAGGCATAAAGCCCACACACCACCAATGGCAGAGAGAGGTATGGCTGAGAATACGAACAAGGTTTCCCTGATATTCTTCAACGTAGCATACAGCAAACCCAAAATGACGAGCAACGCCAAAGGTACTGCCAACATCAAACGATTGGTAGCCTCTTGAAGATTTTGGAATTGACCGCCATAAGTGTAATAATAACCTGCTGGCAGCTTCAGCTCCTTGTCCAAAATCTTCTGTATCTCATCCACAGTGGTCTGTATGTCTCGTCCCCTAACATTGAAACCGACAAATATCCTTCGCTGTCCATCCTCATGTGTAACCTGTGCAGGTGCATCTGTCAGTGTAATCTGTGCCACTTGCTGGAAAGGAATTGTTCCGCCATCGGGCAGAGGAAGGTACAGACTTTCTATAGCTTTTATGTCATTACGTAAGTCCTTGTCCATACGCACCACCAAGTCGAATCGTTTGTCGCCCTCAAACACATATCCCGAGCGGCTTCCTGCAAAAGCAGTTTCAAGCACCTTGTTGGCAGTTCTTATCGGAATGCCATATTTAGCCAGCTGATCTCGGTTGTACTTTACTTGAATCTGCGGCAAACCTTGTACTTTCTCGACAAATGGGTCAGACACCCCGTCAACACGCTTGATGAGAGATGCCACTCGCTTTGCGGATGCTTGCAGAGCATCAAGGTCGTTGCCGTATATCTTAATGGCGACATCCTGCTTGATACCTGTAATCAGTTCGTTGTTTCGCATCTGGATTGGCTGTGTCAATTCGGCTTCCATACCAGGAATCTCTCCCAAGGCTTCTTCCATTTTTTCCATGAGTTCGTCCTTTGTCTTGGCAGATGTCCATTCTGCTTTCGGATAGAGAGCGATAAGCATGTCTGCACGTTCTATAGGCATTGGGTCGGTTGGAATCTCTGAACTACCGATACGAGTTACTACCTGCTTCACCTCCGGGAACTTGGACTTCAATATCTTTTCTGCCTGAGTGCAGGTCTTTACCATCTGCGAGAGTGATGTACCTTGTGCCATGCTGATTTCGGCTGCAAAGTCACCTTCTTCAAGATTCGGGATAAACTCACCGCCCAAACGAGTGAAAGCGAAAAGGCTGATGCCGAACAGCAGCACCATGGAAGCTATGAGCACCTTGCTATGTTGCAGACTTTTGGTGATGATAGGCTTATACCAACTCTGTAACTTGTTTATCAGACGGTCTGACAAATTAGTCTTATGTACGCTTTCCTTGCTAAGGAACAGAGCACTTGCCATTGGTACGTAGGTAAGCGAAAGGATAAACGCTCCAAGGATGGCGAAGAAAATGGTAAGTGCCATCGGACGGAACATCTTTCCTTCTATACCAGCCAATGTAAGTAATGGCAGATATACCGTCATGATAATGATTTCGCCAAAGGCTGCACTCTTACGAATCTTGGAAGCGGAATGATATACCTCCTTGTCCATCTGCTCTTGTGTTAAGCGCAAGCCATGGTATTTGTCACGACTGATACCTATATGGTGGCATACGGCTTCTACGATAATCACAGCGCCATCCACAATCAAGCCAAAATCAATGGCTCCCAAACTCATAAGGTTTCCGCTGACACCAAACAACCGCATCATACCAAAAGCAAACAGCATAGCGAGCGGAATGACGGATGCCACCACCAATCCTGCCCTATAATTACCCAAAAACAGAACGAGTATGAACACAACAATGAGGCCACCCTCGATAAGGTTGCGGGTGATAGTGCCAGTAACACGGTCAACCAACTGAGTACGGTCAATGAATGGTTCTATGACTACACCCTCTGGCAGACTCTTCTGAATCTGCGCAATACGCTCTTTTACGTTCTTAATAACTTGCTGGAAATTTTCACCTTTCAGCATCAGTGAGATACCTGCCACCACTTCACCCTCGCCATTGCGTGTAACTGCACCATAACGTGTGGCATAGCCATATTGTACTTTTGCAATGTCACGTATCAAGATAGGCGTACCATTGATAGTCTTGACAGGGATACGCTCTATGTCTTCGAGTGTTGAAACAAGTCCTAATCCTCTGATAAAATATTGGTTGCTATTTTTCTCTATGTAGCTTCCGCCTGTATTCTCGTTGCCTGCTTCAAGGGCATCGTAAACTTCTGTGACTGTAAGACCAACAGCATTGAGACGGTCGGCATCCACAGCCACTTCATACTGCTTTACATATCCACCCCAGCCGCTGACTTCTGCAACGCCAGGTGTTCCTGACAATTGCTTGCGGACTATCCAGTCTTGGATGGTACGTAAATCTGACAAACTGTATTTGTCCTCATATCCCTTCTTTGCACGAATGGTATAATGGAATATTTCTCCCAAACCAGTAGTGACAGGAGCCATACCTATGGTAGCCTTACCTTGCGGAATAACTTCCTCTGCCTCCTTTAATTGTTGGCTTACCTGCTGCCGAGCCCAATATACATCTGCATCGTCATCAAAAACCAATGTAATGACAGACAAGCCGCTGCTACTGATGCTTCTGCGTTCTTCCACACGTGGAATGTTGGCCAAAGCCATTTCTACTGGAGTGGTTATAAACTGCTCTACCTCTTGCGCTCCCAATGATGGAGCTTGGGTTATCACCTGTACTTGATTATTTGTAATATCAGGTGTAGAGTCAAAAGGCAACTGCGACAACGACCATGTGCCCCATATAATGAGCACCAAGGTCAACATACCTATAGTTACCTTGTTCTTGATTGATAATTGAATTATTTTTTGAAACATTTCTTTATCGTTCTAATTATAATTGTATAGTTAGTGCTAGTCCTCCTTGTTGTCCGTTATAATATGGATAGACAGTGTTTGTTCGCTTGGACTGTTTGTTGTGCATCTTGCGTGAAATCGGATCATATAACTTGTATGCCAATTTCGTACACAGAATACCCAATCCTGCTCCAAATGCCACGTCTCCTATCCAATGCTTGTTATTATACACACGCAATGCTCCTGTGCTTGCAGCTATGACATAACCACCTATACCTATCCACGGTGAAGTATCCTTGTATTCTTGCCACAAGAGTTCTGCCCCCATGAAGGCAACAGTTGTATGCCCAGATGGAAAAGAATTGCGACGTGAGCCATTAGGACGCATCTCTCTTACTGTGTATTTCAAGCCATTTACGGATATAGCCGTCAGCAAACTTGACAACCCCAACAGCATCGTTTGTTCTTTTAGGTTATGACGACTTTTTACTCCGCATAGATTTAATGCCAATACGCTTACAGCTGGCACATACTGTGTATAGTCATCAATCCCTATGGCTATTGGCTTGTGGGTTATAACCTCATGCCCGATAGCATAGTTCAGCATCCTGCCTTTATTCATAACAATAGCCTCTGCAGTTCCATACGACATAAGTGACATTGGTATAATATAAGGCACGACACTTGACCTCTTCATAGAAGTCATGTCTGTGCTATCTTGTGTGAATGTCAAGCTGTCTTTGCTTTGTGCATACGACAAAAGAGGAAAAGCCAGTGCGCCAAGCGCCAGAATTTCCTTAATTGACATTTTGCAATAACTAATGCCTGTGCTCCAAACCCTGAAGCACTTGCAAGTTCATAATAAAAATGATTGATTTGTAACTATACCTTCCATATGAATAGGTATAGTCGCTGTACGTTGCCCCTTAAAAGAACCAACGCTATTAGAAACGATAAAAAGGAGGTGCCCTAAGTCCATTTATCCGCAATAGTTCCACCTTTATAATAATAGGTGTATGAGTATCAAACTCTGTTTTCACAGGTTCTGACACCCAACCCATAATACGAGATAAAGCCCATACTATTGCATGATATAAATAATGTATGTTACTTGTATGTAAAGTCTTTACTGACACAACATCCCAACTGCCTTGTTCGAAGCACTTTGTTCCATCGTCCTTATGTGACGTATGTTTGTCATTGTCAGCGTTGTCGCTATTGCAATGCTCCACAACGGTACATACCGCACTTTCGTGATGATGGTGCGGTATAAATGGCAACGCCAACAATACAATTGTTGTCAAAGCCACAATAGTTATGTAGAGCTTCTGCTTCATTATATTTTCAATTTGGCTGCAAAGGTAGCAAATAAACATTGCAACCGAGTTGCAAAGTTATACGTATGCCATTTTTTTGATGCGAGAACCATACTAAAATCTGTATGACTCCTTTGCTTTTCATACTGCGGTTTCAGTAGAAACACCTCATCCTATCCCTTTTCATTGGTTTTTGGTGTAATCGAAAGTTAAATACGTTAAATATTACCTTTTCGTATCTAAACAGAATCCACACAGTCACTTTTCTACCGTTTAGGGTGTAAAATACTGATAATCAACTAATAATAGATACTTCATTTGTATTTAGAGCCTTATAACTAACCGTAACTTACAATGACTAACTAAGTATAAATCCTTGATTTTCAATATTCTTTGATTTTTAACACTTCCTGAGTGTTTTTTGGCAGTTCCCGATTTTCCACATATTTTTGCAGCGTATTTCTACCGTGGAGAATTTGCGGAGCTTTTATTTTGTCATATCGTGAACGTAGTTGACAAGGGTTTACAAGTGGTTACGATAGAGGACAGATTTGAAGCTGATAGGCAAAATGCGTTATATCGTGGACTGGGTTGGCAAAGGTTGTCAATGGTTCACTTCCGTTTACTCCATCGGTAGAATACTCAAAGTATGTAGAACATAGCAATATCAAAGAGTATGAGACCAACAAGAAAATGTGAATTTTGTGGCAAGACATTCGTGCCAAGGACATATATGACTTTTGTTGTCGGGAGTTTGGTGAAGAAAATGTCGTTTCGTTCATTGTTCATCTAGACGAACTAAATCCTCATGCACATGCAGTCATTGTCCCCATTACAAAGGATGGCAGACTGAGCGCAAAAGATATGTTTGGTGGAAACGACATGAATCAAGCAAGAACAAGGATGCGTGAACTTCATAGCCGACTTGCAGAGGTTAATGAAAAGTATGGACTGGAACGTGGCGATGACATCACCATAACTGGAGCTAAGCACAAGTCAACAGAAACTTATCGCAGGGAGTTGGCTGATGAATGCCGCACTTTGTCAAATGAAGTAGGCATGAAGAAGACGCTTCTTTCAGGTCTTAATCGTTGCATCACAAAAGCAGAGACCAAAATCAAGGCTCTGCAAACTATGGTCAGCAATCTGGAGAAAGCGGAAGCAGAGAAACAAGCGACCATAGCCGAACTTGAAGATTACTTGAAGAATCATCTTGGTGATGCAGTTGAGATAAAGGCAAAGATTACCGCCACCAGAAAGGAACTTTGGGACGTTCGTGACAAATTGAACGACAAGAAGATGAAACTTGAACAGGCTAAATTGCAAATTGATGAGTTGCAGAAGAATACCTCCCACATCGAAGCAAGAAACAGGGAGATTAAAGCCGATTTTGAAAAAACAGCTGTTTCATACCAGCAACAGATGAACAATAAAATTTGGGCACAGGCTGGCATGAAGGCGTTGGCAGAGATAGCAGACATCTATCCACGTATGACGAGCATTCACGACAGCAGCCTATTTGACGGTAGCTTTGCAATGGATTTTATCAATCATGGCGATAAAATTATCTATTGTGCAATGTACCTGTACATCGGCTACGTCAACGAGGCTACCAACTTTACTGAAAGCCAAGGTGGCGGCGGTAGCGACATCAAAGACTGGGGACGTGAGAAGGACGAAGATGAGATAGAATGGATAAGACGATGCTTGCGACAGGCAACTCAGATGATAAAACCAAGAAAGGGCAAAGGGCTAAGTCGATAAAGTCGTTAGGGAGAGGCGCGTGGGATTATACGCCTCCCCACTAATAAATCGACATCCGACAAAAGAGCCCCCTGAATATGAGACTTTTTGTCAACTCTAAGAACTTCCGCATAATTCTTTACCACAAATCTATCTTTCGAGTTGCTTTCCCAACCTTAACGATATAAATACCTTTAGGGAGATATATGCTTTCAATGTCAACAACATTTAAAGAAGCAACTTTCCTACCATCAACTCCAAATATCATGACTTTTTTACGATTTCCATCGCTCTTGATTTTTATGTTTTGTCCATCAATATCAATCTTAATATTATCAGAATGTTCATCATCAACAATTTCTTTTATGGCAGTTGGAATAGGTATATATTCCTTGAAATATTGTAAGTAAGGAAAACTTTTCCCATCTTGTATTGCCCAAATTTTATAATAATCATTAAAGTCCCAAGACATAGAATGATATGTATCGTAGGACATGGCGTTTGCAATGGTGATAGACTCTCCATCTTTTTCTATATTTGTATTTGGATAATAACCGCCTTCTATCTTTATCACCATGTCATAAAGAGCATGACAAGACCGACAAGTTCCATGTCCCTTTAATTCTGCTACAATACGTCCATATTTTAATGTAGTATGCGAGGGTTCACCTGTAAGTATATTCCACCCGACTGTTATACTGGGATTAAGTGCAAAACAACTCTCAATAAGCGAAGGATAGATTCCTGTAAAACGTCCAACAATTCCACCACCGACACTGGATGCAGTTACTTCGCCAGAGGCATAGCTGTAACGAATAGAACCAACAGGACAATCACCAACCAGACCGCCAGCATAACTCGTTCCTTTTACATTTGCCGAACTATAACAGTTCTTTATATAGTTGAAAGCAGAATAATCATAGGCATCATTATAATTTCTTTCTGCACATTGTCCTACGAGACCACCTGCGGTTTCATTGACAGACATGACATTCCCGCTTGAAAACGACTCAGACAATTCAATATCTTTTGCGTATCCTATAATTCCGCCAGCATAACCATCTTCACAAGTAACATTACCTAATGCCCCTACACGATTGATATCGACATTTTCGCCTTTGGCTATTAATATGCCTACAAACTTTGATGCCTTTAATGTCATATCGCTTGGAACTTCTATTATCATATTTTTAACGTTTACATTTCTTGCGAATCCGAATAGTCCAGCATACGTCTCTGTAGCCTCAGTTTGAAGGCCGCTTATCTTATGCCCATTTCCATCCAGTGTTAATTTATTAGTTGATAAATGTTGTATAGCCTGCCAGCAATTATTATTTTGCTTTATGTAATCTGTAAGGTCTATATCATTTGTCAATTGATAATATCCGTCAGAAATGTTAGCAAGAGCTTGAGGTGTAGAAATGAGGTATGGAACTTCTTCCGTTCCTTCTCCCTTATAAATTACAGGGAGATATATTCTGTTAGAGTACATTTTCCCATTCGCTTGGGCACAAATGACGACCATGTCACCTTCTTGTAATGCAGGTATCTCGATGCTCCATGCTTTGTCTGCAATGGTTGAAGAATATTCCTTTCCGGCAATATTCACAAAAATTGTACCATCCTCTTCGCTTTTACCTTTAATAATGGTGCCCCCCTCTTTTACTTCACTTGACACTGTCGGTTCTGCTGTTTGCCATTTGAAGTGGGGATATCCTATTTTTTCATTAATTGACCAAACAGATTCAAAGTCCCATTTCGCTTTAGAATAAACCTCCTGGCATTTTGCTTCATAATCATCCAATTGGAGGCCATAATAATCTCCATCTTTGTCATAATAATCTTTGTATTTCTTGCTTTTACCATTTTCTATGATTTCCAAATACTTAGAGGTCCTATTCTCCATCGAGTCAATATCCCTCCAAGTTGTTGATTGGGGTCTTGGATAAACATAGAAAGCTTGAACATTACCATTTATACAACGATTCAGAGAAAAATTTCGTGTTAAATTGCTTATATTTGACCCTACAATACCATAGGCATAATCAGCTTCAACCTTTCCTCTTGCATAACAGCAGCTAATTTCTTCGTTGAATTTGTGATTGCGAATGTCACCACAAGCAGATTCTGCCCCCTGTGCCCATTCCATAGGGTATAAACTGCCAACCACTCCAGCAGCTATGTTTGCACTGGTCACGTCTACAGTACTATAACAGTTGCGAACAACACATCTTTCGTCAATTCTTCCAACTAAACCTCCCACATAAGTTTCTGAGTTACTCAGAGCTTTACCAGCTGCACAACATTCCTCTATAAGAATGTCACGAGCGTCGCCAATCATCCCACCTACGGACAGTTTGTTTCTACGACCAAAGTCATCACGAGTGTCAGAGTCCTTTATACGCGCCCACCCACTTGTAATAACTTTGCTTATTTTGGCGTGGCTACATTTACCTATTAGCACACCTGCACTTTCTGTTCCTGTCACCCATGCTCCAGGGATCATCTCTACCGAAAGGTTTTTCACTTCGAGATTACAAGCTAATCCAAACAGTCCTGCATACTGTTCTTCAGCATTTGTAGTCAACCCTGTTATTCTATGCCCAGCTCCATCCAAGACTAATTTCTCGGCAGATCTATGTTGTATTGGAGTCCAACTGTTGTTGTGACTCTTGATATAATCGGTTAAATCGATATCATTTCCCAATTGATAATAACCATCTTTAATATTGACCAATTCTTCTGCTGTTGTAATTATGTAGGGATTTTCCTCAGTGCCATTGTCTTGCATATGGCAAACTATGGTATTGGAGTAAATCAATCCTTCCTTCTTTGCATATATCAATACATCATCATCAGTATTTAATGAGGGCGTCGTAATCGTCCATTCTCCATTCGTTACTGGTGTAGAATACACTTTTCTGCCAATCTTTGCATACACAGAATCAGCATCTTGACACGTTCCTTTTATAGTAGTAGACATTGAAAACGTCCCACTTTTTACTGTGGGGTGTGGTGTTTGACAAGACAAATAACAGTAAGGATAAGTATCTGTTTTTTTTAAATAGCTATTGTCACTGCCATTTATCTTTATTGTCTCTGCATTGCAAAAAACAGAATCATTATCGCTGTCAAGAAAATATGTATAATGACTGCAAGCATTTTCTCCAGAAGCACCGACTTCTGTACCTAAGAAATACTTATTGCCAGATATTATTCCGTATCCAACGCCTATGGCTCTGCCTACATTATCATTACCTAAGATCCTTTTATTTATAATTTTGTTGTTGCATGTATAGACATCAGAGGATGGTCTCCCAATAATACCACCAACGTTGTCATACCCTATAATTTCAGCATTACTACAATTGTTCGAGAAAGAACTGGATGTTGCGTAACCACAGATTCCACCAAAATCTTCACCTGAACTATTTTTTGTAGCTTTGACAATACCATTGGCCATGCTATACTTGACATAGGCATTATGGGCATTCCCTATAAATCCTCCAACAGATTCTTCTCCTAAAACATTTCCGTTATTACAACTTTCGATTATGCCCAATCCTAATTTTTCTCCTGTTGGAGGAGCTGTGTAACCATCTGAAGCCCCGGCAAATCCTCCGACATACCTTGTTCCACTAACATCACCCAAATTGACACTTTGGGTAATTTTGCTAAAAGAACGATTGCAATGCCCAACAAAACCACCGACATATTCTTTTCCAGCAACAGTAGCTTCGTTCACACTATTCTCTGTTCTACCTCTATGGTAATCACATTCTTTACCAATAAAACCTCCGACATAATTATTGCCTATAACTTCCCCCTTAAAAGTACAATTAGTAATCCATAAATCTTTGGAACATCCAGCAAATCCGCCTACGGAGTCCCGACCTACAACTTGTCCTATAACCGTTAAGTTCTCAACATTACCACAAGCACGAGAAAACAGTCCTACCTTATTTTCATTTGGTCGGTTGATGTTTAATCCATAGATAGTCTTATTATTTCCGTCAAGTTGTAAACTGTAACTAAAAAACAATGGCTTCCATCCTTCTTTTCCTTGACATTCTCCTGCTAAATCTATATCATTAACAAGTCTAAAATAAATATAAGTGTAATCGTCACCTTCAAAATTCTCGATTTCTTTGAATTCCTTTACATTGGTGATTAAATAAGGATCGGATTTACTTCCTGTACCTTTTCCGCTAAACTGAGCATAGACTTGTATATTGTGAAGTATCAGCGATAACAAAATCCATATAAAAGAATACTTTCTCATAACTCAATGATATTTAAATGTTCTTGGATTATACTTTTTATAATATTTTCTATGGCTTCTGCATTTTTATGATAGGAATGCTCATAAAAAGCATCGCTTTCAGTCTCAATATGAGCTGCATGAATGCGAATAAACTTATACCCACCCTCTTTTGCTAAAGTTTGAGCTGTTCTTAAGGTATCTTTAGAAGTACGTGAGGCGCACACGATAATTTCACAACCAGCATCAATAAGTTTTTCTATTGGTTCACGATTTCCCCAAGAATCTCCCACAGATGATATGCCTATACCATGCTCGACATTTTTATCTTGTACAATGGACAAGAAATCTCCTGTACTTTCAGGGTAATGTCCTGTAAGGCGGAAAAACAACTCTCTGATCGATGTCGTTTTCCCAGAATTAGCTCGTGCGCTAAGACAGATAATTGTTTTGTCAATCATACCGTTCCATTTTTTGCCAACGGCTACCATATTGGCATGATTAACAAATGGTTGGTATATATATATGAAAGCGTGGAGCCAGTTCTGTCACTCGTTCCACAGTGTAAAGGCTCTGGCATCGCCCAAGTTGTCGAAACGAGCAACGCCGAAAGCCCCACGCCTGTGTACGTATATAGAAAGCACTCTTGACAATGAGCGATAGAATCGTCCAAAGCCAATGAGGGCTGTATACAATACACCTCATGAGGCGTTCCCGTTGCTTTGTTCTTGACAACTTTTGCTCGAACTGCCAGATTCTTACACTGTCAAAACCAAAGCGTACAGTTACGCCTTATATGTATATATGTCTGCCCAACCTCTGCCCATCGGGGCTTCCGGTATGGGTATAGACGTTGCAAATGTAACACTTTTATCTTGGAAACCACTTTGTTTTGCCAGTAAAGTATGATTTCAAGCCCCGATTTAACATTATTAAATATAAATATGTCAAAGAATTCCACTTTTGCGTGATTTTTCTTGCCGAAAAGTTTGTATTATCAATGATTATTCGTATCTTTGCAGCGTCAGTCCTCGCCAAGCCTCTTAACAATGCTCAAATCGTGCGAGGCGTTTTTTGTTTATACACATTTGAATATGGCGAACCTTATTCCTTTTACAAAACGGTTTGAATCTTCGGAAAATCTCGTTAATTTGCTTGAATCACGAGGTTTACAGATTTGTGACAGAAACAAAGCCATACAGTACCTTGACAATATTGGTTATTACAGATTGTCTGCTTATATGTATCCTTTGTTAAAGATGCCCAAAACAGCACATTTGTATAAGGAAGGTTCAACATTCAAAAAGGTGATGATGCTTTATCGCTTTGACAAGAAACTGAGACTGCTCATGTTCAATGAAATAGAAAAGATTGAAATTGCTATCAGACGTGCGGTGATGCAAATAACAGCAGATATGACAGGCAATCCTTTCTGGCTTACTAACTCTTCTTACTTCTTGGATAGTTCCAGGTTTAATGACACAATGCGAGCTATATCCAAGGAATACAGCAAATCAAAA
>ULYY01045194.1_pt1 | contig 14877 bp, 9 predicted proteins | sample 1962601 | NCBI WGS metagenome assembly ULYY01 (sample SAMEA4835875, study PRJEB28245) | human gut metagenome | biome: gut microbiome; material: fecal sample | place: Denmark | collected 2008 | reverse complement strand
GCCGTGGATTATAGTCCTGTCAAAGAGTATTTATCTGACTATCGTTTTCACAGATTTGCCGTCTACAGTGACCACATATACACCAGCCGTGGCAGGGATGCTGACGCTGTTGGATTCGGCAACAGCGTTCAGCAACATGCGTCCGTCGGCTGAGGCAGCTGCCACTCGCTTGCCTTCGGCGCCAATCACGATTATCTCGCCTTTGGCTGTTGCCACACGTATGGCGTCTGCCGTCATTTCGCCCACGGCACTTTCATCGTACGTGATGCTTTCGCTCAAATCACTCTCCGTTTTGTCAAAGATGGCTCGTACGGTGTAGACTGTGCCGTCAACCACTTCCGGATCGGTGATTTCTGTCGATACGGTCTTGCCGAGCAACGCGCCGTTGCGATAAACCTCATATTCCTTCAGTTTCAGTTGCGGAACGGTGAGGTCGTTGAACGACAAGTCGTCGACAAACATTGCGAAACCGCTGTCGCTGACGCAGTTGACTGCGAAATAGCGCGCTCCTTGCGGCACTACATAACGGAATTCTGCCCATTCGCCAGACAGCTCGATATAGTCGGCTGCATGGATTTTAGTGAAGTTGGCAGGGTCGGTGTCGGTGGTCGAGTAAAGCACACGCATGCGCTCAGGCTGCTGGTTCTCAAGCGTAAACGAGCGTGCGAAGAACGAGATTGTCTGCTCGTCGCCGTTCAGGCGCGGAGAAATCAGCCAGTCGTTGTTCACATATTTCACACCAGCCATAGCCATCAGCATTTTATTGCCGGAATGAGGTTTGCCCTCGTCCCAGATGTCGATGCCGAGAGTGTTGGCATTGCAGACTTGGAACGCCTTTGGCGACGAGGCATTGTCATATTCGCCAAGGCCCTTGTTGATATAGTATGTCACGTCGTGGTCGAGGTCGGCCATTGTCCAGTCGCCAACGTTGTCGATTGCCCAATCCTTGTAGCTTTCGATGTCGTCGGTCACCGAACCCTTTGTCCATGGCGACTGCCACGACAGGCGGAGTCCGTCGGCTGTCTTGGTGCAGTCAAGCGACTGTGGAACGGGGATTACCGGGTCGACAACTTTGGTTGTGATTGTCTTCGTGTTGTTGGTGGCATTCGCATCGGCAGCCGCCGCGACAACGGCTGTTATGGAGATAGAGCCTTTTGCTTGATGTGCAACAGGCAGAGTCACCATAACCTGCGCATCGGCTTTCAGCTGCGATATTGTAGTTTCTGCAAGTTGTGTCCCAGAGGCATCGTTGAGCACAACCTTGATGTCGGCAAGGTCGGTCAAGCCCGCATTTGTCACCTTCACGTCATATTCAGCAAGTTCACCGGATGCTATTTTGGTCGGTCCGGCGATATTGGTGAGTTCGGCATCAGTCTCAAACATATTGTCAACTGTAATGTTGTCGAGATGCACGTCCATTCCTCCTGCTGTAGTGCCTACAAAAGCTATGCGCACATATTTGCTGCTTTTGAACGTGCTGAGGTCAACTATGTGTCGACGCCAGCCGGTAGAGCCGTTGTCGCGCATCCATTTTGCTCCGTCAACGGCTTGCCATTCGCCTCCGTCGGCCATCACTTTCACCTCGATGCTTTCGGGCGTTGTCACATTGCTGTCGTGGCTGTGGTACATCCAGAAACTTACGGCAGGATGGTCGAGCGACGCAATGCTGATTTTCGGAGAAGAGAACATCGTATGGATGCCGGGGTTCTCTCCGATGCTGTGGAATGTGCCAGTCCCTTGTCGCCATTCTGGTCGGCGGTCGACGGGTTTGTTCCGCTGTCCTGAAGAGTCCAGCTCTGATGCACGTCGGCGTCCGATTCCGTAAGCCACGGGTAGTAAGCCATATCCGATCCGGCGAAACCTTCGGTGAGAGGCGCAGCATACGGATTGCCGAACACGCAATAGGGTGTCACGGCATAGTCGCCTTTAGCATTGCCGCCATAGGTTGTGATGACGTAGTAAATAAGTTGCTGACTTGTGCTTGCTGGCAATTTGGCATCGGTAAACGTTGTTGAAGTGTAGCCTTCTGCCACAACCTGACCGTCGCTGCGTAGCACGCGGTAGCTGACCGTCGACGGGTCAAACCATCCGCCACGTGAACCTGTCGTTGGCGCTGTCCACGAAATCACCGCTTTGCCGTCGACGTCGTGGAGCGTCACGTTGCCTGCCGCTCCCGGCACATCGACTCCTACAAATGCCTCTGCCTTAGCCTCCGCACCTTCTCCGGCAGCGTTCGACGCCACCACTCTGTAGGTGTGGATGCCGCTTTCTGGCACGCCTTCGTCAAGCCACGACAGTGCTTCGCCTGGCTGAGCCTCGGCAAATGTGCGGACGAGCGTTCCGTCGCGATAAACGTTGATTTTAACCGCTGCGTCGAGAGCCGTGCCTTGTGCGTCGGCAGTGGGGGCGTTGAATGCCACGGTGGCTTTAAGCGCGCCGAGCGGGGCGGGGGCGACTGTCAGGTTGCCTACGGTTCCCGGGACATTGTTGCTTACCTCGGCCACACCCACGTTGTCGATGGTCAGCGACCAGCCTTTTCTTCCGTCGCTGTAGCAGTAGAAGCCCAGGTAGTAATATCCGTCTTCCTCAACCGAGAATATCACGGACTGTTTCTCAAATTCTGTCTGTTGGAAATTTGGATAGTCCTTAATTGTTTTCATCGACGCAGGTTGTGGGCTGTTGCCGATTGCTGCTTTGAAATTTTCAACATATTTTTTATATGCCGACGACTTGGCGTCGAACGTCAGCTTGTAGCTTACACCTTTTCTAAGGGCGATTTGCGGACTTATAGCCCAATCGTCGCCTGGAATATAGTCGTTGTTGTAATTGTAGAACAACGATTGTGATTTGTATTCCCATTTCGAACCGTCGTTGTTGTCGATTATTGTCCACACGTCGAAATCATCCTGTGTGTTGAATCCTTCGACAAAAGGCACGACGTAGCCGTCGCCGACTGCAATCTTGTTGGACGCTGCTGGAGCGCTGGCTCCCTTGCCTGTGTAGGCGGTCACCTCATAGTATGCCGACTTCATTGTGCCGGGCACATTGTTGTCGGTAAACTGAGTTTCTGCGCATGCCTCCGCCACCACGTCGGCACCGGGATAGCGCACAATCTTGTAGCGCAGTTCCGAGGCTTTGAACTTGCCTCCGTTCAATCCTGTTGTCGGAGCCGCCCATGTCAAATGCGGTTTGCCGTCTTCGTTCACGAGCACCACGTTGGTAGCTGCCGCCGGGATGTCTTCGCCTGCCCATGTTGTAACCGTTGCTTTGTTGCCTTGTGCGGTGGTGTTGGCAGAGATGATTTCGATGTTCTGCAATCCTTCGGCAAGCGTAAGTACCGGAGTCGTTGCGACAGAGCCTGGCTGGATGTTTTCCACCACTGCCGCCTGCGTGCCGTTGATGTTTACAATTGCCATTATAGGATCGGTTAGCGAAGCGCCGTTGACGGTTTTCGTCGGAGCGGTGAAACTGATTGTTGCCGTGTTGGCAAAATCAGCGGTGAAGTTCACGTTGATGTCAGTAACTGCGTCGGGCGCGGCATCGGGCACCTTGTCGGCCATGGCAAACAGTCCGGCTATGCCCTCGTTGTTGGGATAGTCCATCACCTTGGTGGCCTTGCCTGTAGCCGTGTCAATCTTGAACAAGCCGCCACGCATGTCTTTCGAGTTTACACCTTGATATGTAGCCGACCAATAGAGTGCGCCGTCGTTGCCGAAAGCGAGTGAGTTGACGCCATAGCTGTCAACGCTTATTGGATATAGCCCGGTCTTGCCCACTTGGACATAGGAGCCTGTTTTCTTGTCAATCTTCACGAGCCAGCCGGTGGCGCCCCAGATGCCGTAAAGTTCGCCTTGGGAGTTGAACGCCAACGCATGCACGTCGCGATCCATATTGGCTATGTCGGTAGCCTCGCCGAGCGATGTGCTGTAGGAGCAGAAACGGTCCCAGTATTCTGTTTCAGTATTGAAGAAAGAGCCGTAAATCTTGCCCGTGGTAGGGTCGTAGGCAAGCGACGAGGCGAGGTTGACCATGTCGGTCTCCTCGTTGCGCGTGCATGTCCACGAAGTGGCTGAATATTCCTGCACGTAGATTTTGTATGTGCTCAAGTTCATTGCCGTGGCATAGACGATGTTGTTGACTTTCACAGCCGACTTGACATTGAGCATATCTTTGTTGGAATGCACCATGGAGATTGCTCCGCCTTCACGGGCTTGAATCGACACAACGCCGGGGGTTGACTCCGACGTCTGCCATTTGTCACTGTAGACCATCAGTCCGCCGAACATTGTGTTTGCTCCAGGCACAACCACCGACGTCACCGCCGATTTTTCCGGTTGCGTCACCGCGAAAGCCACCGAGGGGCGAAGACTTGCAAGGCGCGACGACGCCTGTCCGCGCGTCTCAATGCGCTGCCCTACCTTCTGTTTTGTTGTCGTAACTCGTTGCTGCTGAGCCAATGTCGTAGCGACACCGACAGCAAGAGCCGCCATTGCGAGACAAGAGGTAATAATCTTTTTCATTGCTTTTGGTTTATGTTACTGTATTGATTTTCTGCTTATTTCACAAAAATAATATAAAAATATCACATTTTATAGGAAAAAAGGGATAAATTCTTACAATACCTGTTTCTATAGGCAGATGTCGCACGTTGTCATGCTTTTGAATGAAAACGACAAGCCGCTGTCAGCGATTTTGCTGGCAGCGGCTTCCCGTTTGTTGTTATGTCTGTTACACCGACAAAGAGATGTGGTGCTCGTTGGCAATGCGGCGGAGGTTGAGGATTGCGTAGCGCATACGTCCGAGGGCGGTGTTGATGCTCACACCTGTCGCGTCGGCGATTTCCTTGAAGCTCATGTTGAGATAGTAGCGCATCTCAAGCACTTCGCGCTGCAGTTCCGGCAACGATTGCACAAGCACTTTCACGTCGGCGAGAATCTGATGGCGGACGATTGAGTCCTCAATTGTTTCTTCGCTTAGCTCCTTGCGGTTGAGGATGTCTATGTCCTCGTTGTCGCACGACACTTGCGCCATCTGTTTTTCCTGGCGGAAGAAGTCGATGGTGAGGTTGTGGGCAATGCGCATAATCCACGCCAAGAACTTGCCGTTCTCGGTGTAGCGGCCTTGCTTTATTGTGACAATGGCTTTGACAAACGTTTCTTGAAACAAGTCGTCTGCCAATTCTTTATCTTTGACAATATTCAGTATGTATGAAAAGATGCGGTTCTGATGACGTTGCAACAACTCATCGAACGCGGAGTTTTCTCCTTTTGCAAACAGAGAGACCAACGTCTCGTCCGAAAGCAGATTAAGATCTTCCATTAATCAGTATTTTGTTAATAACGAGTAATGTAGATTCGATAGGCAATTTCTTTTAATGGTTTGCAAATATTGTTTTTTTTATCAGTTGTAGCGACAAAGGTAAACTCTTTTATGTGAAAAAAGAAATTTTTTTCATATTTTTTTATTTGGCAGCACAAGAAATTGCGTTTTTCCTCGTTGTGCGTTATTCTTGTTCCACAAGGAAACGCTCGGCGTCGAGGGCGGCTTTGCATCCCATTCCGGCAGATGTGATGGCCTGTCGGTAGCGGGGGTCGGCTACGTCGCCGGCGGCAAACACTCCCGGGATGTTTGTGGCGGTGGTCACTCCGTCGGTCTTGATGTAGCCTTGTTCGTCAAGGGCAATTTGGTTGGCGAAGATGTCGGTGTTCGGGCGGTGTCCGATGCCGAGGAAGAATCCGTCGATGGCAATGTCGAAGGTTTCTTCACGGTCAGTGCCTTTAAAGCGCACAAGATGCGCGCCTTCTACTTTGGCGTCGCCGAAAAGTCCGACGGTGTTTGTGTTGAAAAAGATTTCGATTTTCTGATTTTCCATAACGCGCCGCTGCATCACTTTCGATGCCCGCAGGTAGTCCTTGCGCACGATCATATACACTTTGTCTGCAAGGTTGCTCAGATATGAGGCTTCCTCGCATGCCGTGTCGCCTCCGCCCACTACGGCGACAGTCTTTTTGCGGTAGAAGAAACCGTCGCAGGTGGCGCATGCCGACACGCCGCGTCCGGCATAACGCTGCTCGTCGTCGATACCGAGATATTTTGCCGACGCGCCAGTGGCAATGATTACGGTGTCGGCTTTTATCGCCGTGCCGTCGTCGGTTGTGGCTGTAAACGGGCGTTTTGAAAAGTCGACGGCTGTGATTTCTCCGTCGCGCACGTCGGTGCCGAAGCGTTCGGCCTGTTGGCGCAGTTCGTCCATCATTTCAAAACCGCCGATTCCTTCCGGATAGCCCGGAAAATTCTCAATCTCGCTTGTCGTGGTCAGCTGTCCGCCAGGCTGCATGCCTTCGAAGAGGATAGGAGAGAGGTTTGCGCGCGAGGCGTAGATTGCTGCGGTGTATCCAGCGGGTCCTGAGCCTATTATCAGGCATTTTGTCGATATATTTTCCATTGTTATGGTGCTTTAAGTTTATCGGAGGTCGACCACTTGGGTGCCTGCCGGGACATATTTTTTGTTGTAGACGAAAGTGGACGCCGGGAAGTTGCCCCCTGTCCGGTAGCCGCTTAGGGTGATGGATATTTTCGATTTGTCGCGCATTGTGGCTATAATCTTCGATGGGAGATTGGTCTTTTTGGCTATGGTCACCACCACTTGGCTGAACTGCGATGTGCGTGCGTTTTTGGGTCTCAGTTGCACGATGTTGCTGCTGGCGTTGCCTTTCATCAGCGTTGCCGTGTAGGCAGTCTGGAAATTGCTGATCACGGAGAACGGATTCACCACCTGCAGCTCGCTTGCCGTGGGCTCCATTATGCTCACTTCGTTGCTCATGGTGGAGTAGCTCCATTGAGTCTTTCCGTTGTACCAGCAAATCATGTTTGAGGCCGTGATGCAGAATTTGTTGCCCTGCATTATTATTTCGCCCGACGAGTTGCCCACGGCTCCTGTCATCGAATATCTCACGGCGATGCCCTTGGCGGCTTTGTATGCCGCGATGGCTTTGTTGAAAACGGCGTCGCCCGTTCCCGCAGCGGCGGAGAGCGAGGCAATTGCCAATATCGCAAGTAAAATAAATTTTTTCATTGTCGTTTGTTTGTTAATTAATTGTCCAGCAGACTCTGCAGGTTTATCGGGTCCATCAGCACTTGGCGCGGCTTGCCTCCCTGGCTTGCGCTGACAATGCCGGCAGCCTCCAGCTGGTCCATAAGCCGTCCGGCGCGGTTGTAGCCGATGGAATACCGCCGCTGTATGCCTGATGTCGATGGGTTGAGCTCGCCGTTTACGAGTTGTTTTGCCACCTCCTCAAACAGTGAGTCGCGGTCGCTTATCGAGCCGAGTCCTCCGCCTTGACCGCCGGAATTGTTTCCGCCTTCCATGTCGGGTGTGTACTCTGGCAGCATGTATGCGCTGTCAAAACCAACCTGCTCGTCAATATAGTTTGCTATCGCCTCGACTTCCGGAGTGTCGACAAATGCGCACTGCACACGTGTAATCTCGTTGTTGTAGCTGATGAGCATATCGCCACGGCCGATAAGCTGCTGTGCGCCTGAGCGGTCGAGGATTGTGCGCGAGTCAACCATCTGTGTCACGCGGAACGCGATTCGTCCTGGACAGTTGGCTTTGATTACGCCTGTGATGATGTCGGTCGACGGTCGCTGAGTGGCGAGAATCATGTGGATTCCCACGGCTCGCGCTTTTTGCGTGATGCGTGAGATTGGAATCTCAACTTCCTTGCGGCCGATGTTCATAATCAAATCGGCAAGCTCATCGATGATAACCACGATGTAGGGCATGAATTTGTGCCCTTTCTCCGGGTTGAGCCGGCGTTGGATGAATTTGGTGTTGTATTCCTTGATGTTGCGCACGTTGGCGTCGCGCAGCAGCAGCAGACGGTTTTCCATCTCTGCCACGAGCGACTTCAGTGTTGCCACTGCCTTGTTCATGTCGGTCACGATGCATTCGTCCTCGCCCTCCATTTTTGCAATGTAGTGGTATTCAAGTTTTGAGTACATGCTGAATTCCACCATCTTAGGGTCTATCATCACGAATTTGAGTTCCGACGGGTGCTTTTTGTAGAGCAGCGAGGTCACGATTGCGTTCAATCCCACCGATTTACCCATACCCGTGGCGCCTGCCACGAGGATATGCGGCATTTTTGCCAGGTCGGCGATAAACACGTCGTTTGAGATTGTGCATCCCATGGCTATAGGCAGCTCGTATTTGCAGTCTTGAAACTTCTTCGACTCGATCACGTCGCGCATCGACACGGTGCGTTTGTCTTTGTTCGGCACCTCGATGCCGATTGTGCCTTTGCCTGGGATAGGGGCGATGATGCGTATGCCGAGGGCCGACAGGCTCAGTGCGATGTCGTCCTCGAGATTCTTGATTTTTGAGATGCGCACGCCCTCTGCCGGGATAATCTCATAGAGGGTTACGGTGGGGCCTACACACACTTCGATGCTGCGTATCTCAATACCGTAATCGCTTAGCGTTTTTGTGATTGTGGCTTTGTTCTCTTCCTGCTCATCTACGTCGACACTTTTTCCGGTGTCGGGGATGTCGCGCAGCAATGATGTGGGAGGAAATTTGTATTTCGACAATTCTGCGGTAGGGTCAAAAGGCTTTTCTGCAATGTTGTCGGCTTTTTCTATCTCTTTCATCTCTACGGCCTCGGCAGGGGCTTCGGCTGGTCGGGGTTGGTTGGTGATTACGGGAGCGGCGGATGGTGTTTCAGGCTCGGCAACAGCCTCAAACACTTCGGCTTCTACAGGCTCGCTTTCAGCCACTTCTACGTCGTCGTGCTTGAATGCGATGCCGCGATGCTCTTTTTTGGGTGCCGCTTTTTCTTCCAGTTTCTTTTCATTGTCCGACTCGTCGAACGTGTTGCGTCGTTCAATCTCCTGCTCGTGTTTCTTCTGCAGTTGCTTCAGACGGTAGTTGGCGATTAATTCCTTGACGCATTGGTAGATGTGCATCAATGAATTGATGGTCAACGCGATCAGAATGACCAGCAGCAGGATGTTGAGCGCGATGCATCCGAACGGACCGGCTACGCTCTCGCAGAATTGGTTGAGATAGTGACCGTGTGCGCCTCCGACGGCAAAGAATGTGAGGCTCCCCATCTCTACGTCAAGAAAACCGAACAGACTGGAGACGGTGACCATAGCCACCATCGAGATCAGTATGGTCGACGATGCGCGGTATTTGTATTTTCCGAACACTTTCAACGACAGGGCGGCAAGCATGTATATCAGGAAGAACGTGCCGATGCCGAAGCCCTGGTTGAAGAAGAATTCCGACAGGAACGCGCCTAACGGACCGCCATAGTTCTTGATGTTGTTGCTCTCGGCATTGGCAAGAATCGGATGAGCCGTCACGAGGCTTTGGTCTGCCGCGCCATATGCGAAATAAGAGATTCCGCTGATGAGCAGAAAGATGGCAGACAGCATAAGTATTGTTCCAAACACAATGCGGAAACGCTTGTCGGTGAAGAAGGCTACAATAGGATTCTCTCCGCTGCTTTTCTGCTTTTGTTTCCGGTTGCGTTTCTTTTCTTTGTCTTTGTTCCCCGGTATGTTTAAAGGCGTGCCTTCCACTTCAACCATCTCTTGCTCTTGATTGCCGTAGACAGGGCCTCTGTAATCTTCTGTATTTAAGCTCACTGTATGATTGTTTAATTGTTTGAAAAAGTATCTACAAAAATACTAAAAATGCTACTTACTCCAAAATGCTTTGGTCAATAAAATCATCACTGCGGAGAACTCCAGACGGCCTACAAGCATAAGGAATGAAAGCACCCACTTCCCGTATGGGTTGATGTCGGCGAAATTCTGTCCAGTGAATCCATAGCCGAGTCCGTTGTTGCTCAGGCACGACATGGATGTGAAGATGGCGTCAAACAGATTGATGCCCGACAACGACAGCGCCAGGGAGCCGACAAACAGCGACAGCGCGAAGAGCAGCAGGAAGGCGCACACTTTGGCGGTCATGTCGTTTGACAGCACTTTGCCGTTGACGCGCACAGGATTGATTGCGTTGGGGAAAAGTATGCGGTACATCTCGTTCTTTAGATTCTTCACAATCAGCACCAGACGGTCGATTTTGATACCGCCGGTGGTCGATCCGGCGCAGGCGCCAATCATCATCAGGGCTATGGCAATCATTATCGAACCGTGGTGCCACAGGTTTATGTCGGTGGCGTTGAAGCCTGAGGATGTGATGTCGGAGATGGTTTGAAACGGGATGTCGACGACAAGCTGGCTCAGCGGTTCGTCGCTTTGGACGTATTCGATGGCTGTAATCGCCGCTGCCGCGCCTATGGCAATGAAGAAATACCAGCGTGCCACGTCGTTTTTTATCAGGCTTTTGAAGTCGCCTTTCGAAACGCGGTAGATGAGGCTGAAGCTGATGCCGGCGATAAACATGAAAATCGTCATCACGATTTTTATGTAATTGGAGTTGAAGTCGGCGATACTGCTGTCGCGGGTGGAGAATCCACCGGTGGCGATTGTCGACATTCCATGACATATTGCCTCAAACAGGTTCATCGGCCCTGCCCATAGCAGTATGATCAAGATGATGTTGAGCGCGATGTAGATTGTCCACAGGGTTTTCGCGGTGTTGCTGATGCGTGGACGGATTTTCTCGTGTGTCAGACCGGTCACCTCGGCGTTGAAAAGCTGCAGTCCGCTCTGTTTGTTGAGCATAGGGATGACGGCAAGCGTGAACAGGATGATTCCCATACCGCCGATGAAATGGGTGACGGAACGCCATAGAAGAATGCCGTGCGACTGGTTTTCAACCGATTCCATTGTCGATGCTCCGGTGGTGGTGAGTCCCGACATTGTTTCGAAGAAGGCGTCTGGAACAGGCAGCCCGCACGGGTCGAAGATGAACGGCAGCATGCCGAAGAATGAAAACACCACCCATGTGAGGCTGGTGAGCAGAAAGCCTTCCCGTCTGCCCATGTCGTGGTTTCTTACGGGGAGCAGGAAGCCCAACGCTCCGGCTCCGACGGTGATGGCGATGGAGTAGATGAAACTCCACATTGCCGCGGTTTCGTGGTAGGCGAAACTGACGATGGCTGACGGAAGCATGAATGCGGCTTCTATGAGCAGCAGCATTCCGAGCAGTTTTACCACCACGGCAAAGTTTAGATTATTGTTTTTTGCGAATATCATCATCTGTTGTCAATGAAACATCTTTTCGATTTTGTGGATGGCGCCCGACAGGCAGAACACCAACACGTGGTCGCCAGGCTGAATCTGTGTCTGGCCGTTTACGAGCATTCCGCGTCCGTTGCGTGTCAGTCCGCCAATGGTCATGTCGTGCGACAGTTTCAGGTCCTTTACTGGCGCTTTGGTTATTTTCGACTTCTCGCTTGCCGTGATTTCAGCCACTTCGGCGTCGGCAAGTGCCAGGCATTTGGCGTTTGACGAGTCGAAATCGAGCAGAATTTGGAAAATTTTGCTCGAGGCAAGCAGTTTCTTGTTGATTACGGTGCCGATGTTCAAGTTCTCTGCTTCGGCGATAAACTGGATGTTTTCAACCTCGGCTATCGATTTCCAGACACCGAACTCTTTTGCCGTCAGGCAGGCAAGGATGTTTGTCTCCGAGCTGTCGGTGAGTGCGATGAAGGCATCGTAGTCAGCTATTCCTTCTTCGCGCAGCAGGTCGATGTCGCGCGCGTCGCCGTTTGCCACCGAGCAGTAGGCGGGAATCCGCTCAACGAGTTTGTAGCATTTCTCGCGGTCGTTTTCAATGAATTTTATCTTATAGGAGTCGTCGAGCATGTTGGCAAGTTGCACACCAATGCGGCTTCCTCCCATGATTAGAATCTTCTTTATTGATTTCTCCCGCTTGCCGCATATCTGCATGATGTATTTCATGCTGTCGGGCTGATAGATGAAGTAGGCTATGTCGTTGAGTTCCAGATGGTCGTCGCCTCGCGGAATGATGGTTTCGTGTTGGCGTCTGATGGCGCAGATGTGAAACGGATGTCCCTCCATTGCCAGGTCTTTGAGCTTCATTCCTACGATTTGGCAGTTCTCGCGCAGTTTTATGCTGGTCAGTATCAGCTCGCCATTGTAAAGCTCAAACCAGTTGCGCGCCCAGGAGTGCTGCAGCGCGGTTCTGATTTCAAGGGAAGCGAAATTTTCCGGATAAATCAGGTCGTCAACGCCCATCTCGGCAAAATATTGCTGATACTCGGGTTTCAGAAACTCATAGTTGTCGATGCGTGCCACCGTTTTCCGTGCTCCGAGTTTCTTGGCAAACGAGCACGACACGATGTTGCGTGTCTCGAATGGCGTTACGGCGATAAACAGGTCGCATTTGTCTACTTTGGCATTTTTCAGCACTTTGAAAGCGGTGGGGCTTCCGGTCATTGTCATAAGATTGTAGTTGGCATCGATGGCGTGCAGTTTGTTCTCATCGTTGTCAATCAGAATTATGTCGAGGCCTTCTTTTGAAAGCAGTTTCGCCAGGTGTGTGCCAACTTCGCCTGCGCCTGCAATGACTATTTTCATTTTTTGCTGTCTCCTGCTAAGCTTATGATTAATTCTTTAATGCTCTCACTGTCCATTCCGCATTGTTTGTAGAGCTGCGCCACGGTGCCTTGCTTCACAAACCTGTCGGGGATGCCGACACGATGCACGATGGACTGCAGTCCGTTTTTGTTGACGCATTCCATCACTGCAGTGCCGAGACCTCCGGTGATGCAGCCGTCTTCAACGGTGATGATGTGCTTGAACTTCGTTGCCACATCTTTTACCAGCTCTTCGTCGAGAGGCTTCAGAAACACCATGTCGTAGTGGGCTGCGCTTATGCCGTCTTTCTCGGCGGCGTCGATGGCTCTTGCCGCATCGTTGCCGATGGGGCCGAGTGACAGCACGGCGATGTCGTTGCCGTTTTTAAGCATTCTTCCCTTGCCGATGCTGATTTCCTGCATCTCGCTTTGCCAGTCGGTATGCTCGCATTTGCCGCGCGGATAGCGGATGGCAAATGGGCCGTGGTCGCCGTTTTGGGCGGTGAACATCAGGTTGCGCAACGCATGCTCGTCGAGAGGCGAGGCGATTGTCATATTGGGAATCTCGCGCAGGTATGCGAGGTCGAATTGTCCGTGATGGGTCACGCCGTCCTCGCCGACGATGCCGGCGCGGTCGATGCAGAAAGTGACAGGGAGGTTTTGGATTGCCACGTCGTGGATAATCTCGTCAAAGCCCCGCTGCAGGAAGGTTGAGTAGATGCAGCAGAACGGGCGGGCGCCGTCTTTGGCCAGTCCGCCGGAGAATGTAACGGCATGCCCCTCGGAGATGCCCACGTCGAACGTGCGTTTGGGAAACCGTTCCTGCATGAACGTCATCGAGCATCCGGTCGGCATGGCGGCTGTTATGCCCACAATGGCTTGGTTTTTCTCAGCCAGTTCCACCAGCGTCTTTCCAAACACGTCCTGGTATTTCAGACGTCCGTCGTCGGCCGACTTTATCAAGTCGCCGGTCTCTTTGTTGAATTTGCCGGGAGCATGCCATAAGCATGGATTCTCTTCGGCGGGGGCGTAGCCTTTGCCCTTCACCGTGCGCAGATGGAGCAGTATCGGGCCGTCCATCGCCTTGAGGTCGGAAAACACACGCACCAGGCGGACGACGTCGTGTCCGTCGTATGGCCCGAAATAGCGTATGTTCAACCCCTCGAATATGTTTTGTTGTCGTGAAATCAGTGATTTCAGACTGTTGTTGAACCTAAGTATTATTCCGCGGTGACTCTCAGTTATAAGGTGGAACTTGCGGAAGAATCGATACACCTTGTAGCGCAGCGTGTTGTAGCTTTTCGATGTGGTGATGTTCACCAGGTATTTGTTGAGCGACCCGACGTTGTTGGCGATTGCCATATCGTTGTCGTTCAGCACGATGAGCAGGTTGCTCTTGGATGCGGCTGCGTTGTTGAGTCCCTCAAACGCCAAGCCTCCGGCTATTGAGGCGTCGCCAATCACGGCAATCACATTGCGGCGCGGCTCGCCCTTGATGCGCGACGCTATCGCCATGCCGAGAGCCGCGGATATTGAATTGGAGGCGTGGCCGGCAATGAAGCTGTCGTATTCACTCTCCTCAGGATTCGGAAATCCGCTCAGGCCTCCCATTTTGCGGTTTGTGGCAAACGCATCGCGGCGGCCGGTAAGAATCTTATGGCTGTAGGCTTGGTGTCCAACGTCCCACACGACGCGGTCGTAAGGGGTGTCGAACACGTAGTGGAGTGCAACGGTGATTTCCACAGCGCCCATGCTCGATGCAAAGTGTCCTGGGTTGTCCGACAGCGAGTCGATTAGAAACGACCGCAACTCCCGGCATACGGCTGGCAACTCTGTCACCGGCAGTCTGCGCAGGTCTGCAGGCGAATTTATTTTCGACAGCAGCGGATATGTATCAGTTTTCTTTTCCACGTTTGTATTTCTTATAAATAGGAACGAATATAACTATGCCGGAGGCAATGATGGCGAAGACAACACGGAAGTCGACAACCTGACTCCTGGTGATTAATATGTAGCACAGTGCAAGCCACAGCAGCACTACGCATGCAAATCTGAAAATGTTATATTTGCTCATTGTTTCTTTTCCTTTTATTGTATGTATGCAAAGATAGTGCAAGTCGAGGGCGGAAAGACAAACGTTGTTTGATCTTTAGGCCGAGACGCCGCCTATCTTATGCAAAGATAGTGCAAGTCGAGAGCGGAAAGACAAACGTTGTTTGATCTTTAGGCCGAGACGCCGCCTATCTTATGCAAAGATAGTGCAAGCGGTGCGAAAAGAAAAGAAAATCATTTGGAAAATCGACGGTGGAGGGGGCATGTAGAGTCCAACAGCAAGTGCAAAATTAGTAAAAGTGTTTAA
>ULYY01036936.1_pt1 | contig 15031 bp, 14 predicted proteins | sample 1962601 | NCBI WGS metagenome assembly ULYY01 (sample SAMEA4835875, study PRJEB28245) | human gut metagenome | biome: gut microbiome; material: fecal sample | place: Denmark | collected 2008 | reverse complement strand
GGCCGAAGCCAGCTGCCACCCCGAAAAAGGCGGTAGCTGGATGAAGATGAGGCTCCCCATGATTTTGGACTGCAGAAGAGAGGAAGCACTGTTGGAGAAGCTGTTCTGCAGAAGCGACATCATTACTAAGCCCGGCACTAAAAACTGGGTGTAGGTGACGCCTTCGAAGGTGGGCATCCGGTCGTTTAAGAGTTCGCCGAAGACGGCAAGGTACATCACCCCCATGATGACGGGGGCGAGCACGGTCTGCAGGGCGATTTTTCGAAAGCGGTGAATCTCTTTTTCAAAGAGTGTCAAAAAAGCCGCAAAGGGGCGGTAAGGACAGGGTTGAGGACGGTTCATCGTTTATTCGTTCGTAAGACGCAGAAAGACTTCTTCGAGGTTGGCGGGCCCCGTTTCAATGTTGGTAACGACGCACCCTGCGGCGTGAAGTTCGTTTAAAAGAGTTCGGAGCGCGTCGGCTCCCGCGTAGGCACAGGCGTATTGATTGAGTCCCAGAGCGTTGAAGGATGCGACGTCTTCGGGAAGCGTTCCCGACACCAACGTGAATTTCAGCCGGTCGCCGGAGAAGCGCTGCAGAAGTTTCTTGGTGGAATCGAGCGCCGCGAGTTTCCCGTGATTGAGAAGCGCGATCCGACCGCACAAGGACTGCGCTTCCTCGAGGTAATGCGTCGTGAGGATGATGGTGTGGCCTTTGGCGTTGAAGTCGCGCATCACGTCCCAGAGGCGGTGCCGCAGTTCCACGTCGACGCCTGCCGTCGGTTCGTCAAGCACGATGACGGGCGGTTTGTGCACCAACGCCTGGGCAATGAGGACGCGGCGCTTCATGCCGCCCGAAAGGCGAGAGACCATTTCGTCCGTTTTGTCCGCAAGACCCAGTTTCTCCAGGAGTTCGTCAATCCACGCGTCGTTATGCCGCAGGCCGTAATACCCGCTTTGCTGACGCAGAATTTCGCGTACCGTAAAAAAGGGATCAAACGTAATTTCCTGCGGGACGATTCCCACTGCGGTTTTCGCCAGACGCGGTTCGGTGACGACGTCGTGCCCCAAGACCGTAATGCGGCCTGTGTCCGGAATGACGATGCCGGAAAGAACGCCGATCAGCGTACTTTTCCCTGCGCCGTTGGGGCCCAAAAGTCCGAAGATTTCTCCTTCTTCGACGGTAAAGGAAACGTCTGCCAAGGCATGTGTCGTGTGCTTGCCGCGGTGAAAGGTTTTCGTGAGTTGCGTAATGGTAAGAGCGGCCATGGTTCAGAACTTCAGCAAATCGGCGTGAGCGGCGTAAAAGGTGTTGAAACGGTCAAAGCGCTGCAGGATGTCGGTCGTGACCGAATGTTCCAACTGGTGTGAAAACGCTTCCGCCGTCGCTTCGTCCAACTTCATTACGTTGAGGAAAAAGTCCTTCAGAATGACGCGGCGCTCCACCACCGTTTTTCCCACCGTGCGGCCCGCGTCCGTCAATTTGATGGGGCCGTAGGGTTCGTACGTGACATAGCCCGCATCCCGCAGGGCTCTGAGCGTCATCGCGACGGTACTGCGGGTGACGCCGGACTCGCGCGCGATTTTGCAGCCGCGGGCCGAGCCCCCGGTTTCACAGGACTCGCGGTAAATGACGGCGAGATAGTCTTCCTGCACCGGGGTGAGTTTCTTCGTTTCGTCAGCGGCGGCCGCTTTTTCGGCGGGCGCCGGGGAAGTCGTTCGGGGCATACGCGTCAGAGGAAAAAGAAAGGGGAAACGATCATTGTAAGAGCGCTCGAACGGATCACGAAATGGTGAAGCGCACCGGGACTTCGACGGTCAAGGGCGCCGACAAGGGGAGCTTCACACCGATCAAGGGTTCAGCTGCCTTTAAAGCGGCGCGGTTCAACAGAACCGACGCGTGCGTTTTTTTGAGAACGACGCCGGTGACGATGCCATTCCCGTCAATCGTCACCGCAAGCACCACGTTGCCCTCCGCGCCCGTTTGCCGCGCGCGGCGGGGGTAGCGTTTGTGTTCATCGATCACGGCGACGATTTTGGCTAAGGCGGCGTTTTGTGCGTCAGTCGAGACGCCCGAAGCAGTTCCTTGGGCGAGAGACGCGGATTTACCCCCGGACAGAGCCGCCGAGGCTTTCGCGCCGTCGCTTGCTTTCACTTCCGTCTTGTCGACGGGTAAGTCCTTTTTCACCGGTTTCTTTTTGACCGGAGGCTTTTTCACCACGGGCTTCGGCTTGGGTTCTTCAATGACCTTGGGCGCTTCGGGCGGGGGCGGAGGCGGCATTTCTTCCTTGACGGGTTCGGGTTTGGCTTCGACTTTGACGTCGCTCGCGTCTGCCAAATGTTCCACCAACGGTTCCTTCGCCGGCGTCATCGGTACGGTTTCGATGACGACCGTCGTTTCGTCGCGCAGAATGCCTTTCGTCAATTCCGGGACGGCGATCGCTTTCTGTACGACGGTGAGCAGTCCCGCCGCAAGAAGCCCCAGCGCTGCTACGGCGACCGCAACGCGCGCAAACCGATCCGCCCGACGGATCTCAACGGCCGCGTAAGTCATTTACGGACTCCGGTACCGGACGCGTCGCCGGGGTCACGGGTGGAAATGACGAATTTGCCGGCGCGCTTTACTTTCGCGAGATCCACGACCGCCACAAAACTCGAGAAGGGGGCCTTTTCATCCATGAAGATGTTGAGAAGTTTCTCAGGCGCCGCGTCAAGCGCTGCGGAGAGTCCCTCCAACGTCGTCACGTCGTCGCCCAACCACAAGGAACCGTCGGCTTTCACCGAAAGCACGATTTCCTGACGCTCGGAGTGTTTTTCGGCATGCTCGGCCTGCGGAAGAATGATTTCCAGCACGGGCCGCGAAAAACTCATGGTGAGCACAAAGAAGATGATGAGCATGAAAAGGCAGTCGATCAAGGGCGTGAGATCAATCTGCGGCTCGTCTTCAAAGTTGTCGAAAAAGTTCGGTGTCATGCCGAGAACCTCACGCGCGGGCGTCAAGAAGCGCGGAGACTTCGCCGTCGTCCGCAAAGCGCTTCGATCCCGTCGTTACCTGAGCCTTGCGGCAGACTTCGAGCGCGCGGTAACTGTGTTCGATCGCTTCAATGTGAAAGCCCCGGAATTTCAGCATCAGGTAGTAGTAGCAGGCCAACACGGGAATCGCGATCGTCAAACCCATGATCGTCGTGATGAGCGCCGACCAGATGCCGGACGCTAAGACGGAGGCGTTCGCCTGCGTGACGTCGCTCATCGACTGAAAGACGTCAACCATCCCCCAGACGGTTCCGAGCAGCCCCAGAAGGGGCGAAATCACGCTGATGAGCTTTAACCAGCAGAGGCCGTTCGTGACGCGCTTGAAGTTGCGGTAAAAGAGGTAGCCGACTTCGGCGCGGATATCGTCGGAGTGATCCCCGTGCGTTTTGACGATGTCGTAAATGATGCGGATTAAGGGATTCGCTTTCTTGGGATCGATTTCTTTTAAACAGCGGTCTTTGCCGCGTTCCAAGTCCAGAAAGTCGCGGCGGAAGTTGCGCCAGACGGCCGTCATGTAAAAAAGCTGCCAGAGCGACACGTAAAGCGCAAAAAGTGCAACAAGAATGAGCGCAACGCCCGCGGGTCCGATCAGCGCGTAAACGGACGCGAGTCCCTCGGAAGAAATCTGCATGATGCGTGAAAACCGGAATTAGTTGAAAAGAGGCGCCATGGCTGCGACGGCATTAAGGCAGTCCAAGCGGTCCGGATGCGTCTCGCTTTCCTTGCGGCGCGCTTCGCGTTCGGGCGTCAAGCCCCCCGCCATCTTCGTCATCATGTCAAAGAGGACAGGGTCAATGCGTCCACGGCACAAAAACGTGGCTTTAAGGGTGTTGCCGCAGCCTTTTTCGGTGAGGGCAGCACTCGTTTTAGCCATCCAGGCGAGCGCTTTGGGGTCCCGCGCGTTTCCGCCCATCGTGGCAAAGCAGCCGATTTTCTTGCCGGTGAGTTTGTCGGCAAACGAAGCCATGTCCGCGGGCGCATCGCCCTTATCGCACCAAAAACCCAAAAGTACCGTGTCGTAGTGGGAGAGATCCGCCGGAGCTGTCTCAGGGGTATAGAGAACGCCCGCGGTGTAGGCGTCGGCGACGGCGTGCGCGACGATCATTGTGTTTCCGGTCTTGGACGTCGCGACGACGAGGGTTTTGGGTTTGGATTGTTCGGTCATGAAAGTGTCTCCTTAAAAAATCAAACGGGGTCGAATGACATTAAGCCGTAAAACGCGCCTTGTCCGCCTTAAACGCGTCCGCCACGGCCGGAATCAGCTGATGGTTTTCGCGACCGACGTAGACGGAAAAAGCGACCGTGCCGTCTTTGGCGAAGAAATGCACGGAATGCGATTCGCGCTTCATGAAGGGCATCGTCACGAAGGCGATGGCAGTGATGTCATCGTACTTCAGGTGGCCGCCGATCACGGCGTCTTTGGCGAGGATGTTGTAGTAGCCCATGGCGCGCTTGCCTGCCGTGAGTTTTCCCTGAATTTCAAAAACGTGACCGGCGTGCACGAGAAAGAGCGTCACCTTCTCCCAAGCGGCCAACGCGGCCCACACGTCGTCAAATTTTTCAGAGGCGTCGCCCGCGACGAACGCGACGGCGTCTTCGGGCATCTTCTGCGCGGCTGCAAGTTCCGTCGTACCGAGGGCTTTGGCGATCGTCGCAAGCGTCACGGGGTGCGGCGCCGCCATCAGGTCGGCAAGGATCTTCGTTTCGTCGGCAGTGGGGGTGATGTGCTCAGTCATGGTGGTTTCCTAATGGTTTAAAAGGTTGTCGGGTGCGAGTTCGCGCATGAAAAGCGCGCGGTCGCAGGAAGAGAGCAGTTCCAAGTCGTGCGTAATCAAAAAGACGGCGCGGCCTTTGTGGGCTTCGGCTTTTAAGAGTTCGGCAATCGTTGCCATGTTGGCGCCGTCCAATCCGCTCGTCGGTTCATCCAGGATCAGAACGGAGGGGTCTTTGGCAAGGGCACAGGCAATGACGACGCGCTGTTTTTCGCCCCCGGAAAGACTCTGCGGATGGCGTTGGGCAACGGCGGTCAAGCGCAGGCGCGTGATGAGGTCAACGACCGCGGCGTGTTCGGCGTCCGTAAGGTGCGGCCGGTGCCAGCGGGCGAAAAAGCCCCGGCCTCGGGCTTCGGCACTTTTTTTGGCAAGCACCGCGCTTTCAATTTCTTCGCGTACCGTCCGCATCTGCAGCTGATGGTCGGCGTTCTGGAGCACAAGCCCCGCGTGCGGCATCAGGGCATCCTTGTCGACTTCCCTGTTACGAATGAAGAAGCGCCCCGACGTCGGCGTATTAAGCCCCGTGAGAATGCGGGCAAGCGTTGTTTTCCCCGTGCCGTTGTCGCCTACGAGCGCCGTGATGCCCGGGGGGACGGAAAAGGACGCGTTGCAGAAAACGGTTTTCGCGGGTGGGTAGGCAAACGAGAGGTGATCCGCGGCGAAAACGGCGTCCGACGCGACGTCGTTCACCGGCACGTGCGGGAGCGTGAGGCGGGGATCCGCGACATGAGCTGCCCGCAGGCCGTAGGTGCGGCGCAGCAGTGCGTCTTCGAGCATCGCAAACGGACCTTCGGTTCTGATCGCGCCGTCCTGCATGACGATGACGGCGTCGGCGACGTCTTTGAGCCAATAAAGCCGGTGGTCGACGACGAGAATGGCGCAGCCGTCTTTTTTTAACTGCGCCAAGGTGTCGGCAAGGGCCGCAGTCGCTTCCGGATCGAGGTTCGCGCTTGGTTCATCGAGAATCAGCACCTTGGGCCCTAAGGCGAGAATGTCCGCTAAGCCCACCTTCTGCTTTTCGCCTTCGGAAAGGGCGTGAATGTCCTGCTTTAACTGATGCGTGATGCCGACTTTTTCCGCCGCGGTCATGACGCGTTCTTTGACGGCGTCGGGTGCTGCGCCGCGGCTTCTTAAGGCAAAGGCGATTTCGTCTGCGACCGAAAGCGCAAAAAACTGTTCTTCCGGATCCTGAAAGAGGGTGCCGATCAATTCCGACAACTGTGCGACGGGCGTCTCGGAAACATTTTTTCCGGCGACGGTGACGGTGCCCGAAAGCGCTCCGCCGTAGACCTGGGGCGCTAAGCCGTTCGCAAGCCGCATGAGGGTCGTCTTACCGCACCCGGAGGCTCCGGTGACGACCTTTAATTCGCCCGGCGCGACCGTGAGCGAAATCCCGTGCACGGCGTCTTTTTCCGCGTTGGCGTAGCGGTAGGTGACGTTCTGAAAATCAATCAAGGGTGTCGTCATTTAGCGCATCCCCACCGACGTCATAAAGAGGTTTTTGAAAAGCACTTCCGCCGCAATCGTGAGGATCGTGATGAGGATCGTTGCGGACAAGAGCCTGGCGTCCAACGTGGTCATCGTTCTCAAGTCGGTTCTCATCGTGCGCTTGGCGGCGCCGAGCCCCTTTAATTCGCTGGCGACCCCCAAGGTTTCCGAGGATTTGAGCGCTCGAAAAAGAATCGGCGCCAAAATAAGGCGCGCCGACAACAAGGGCTGCAGTGTCAGCATGGTGGGGCCGAGGGGCCAGCCTTTGATTTTGAGAGTCTCCCACACTTGACGGATGTCGTTGGCAAATGTCGGAATAAAGCGCAGCATGACGGCGCTCGGCAGGAAGAGGCAGAACGGAAGGTGCATCCGCTCTAAGGTCGCCAACAAGTCTTCGACGCGCGTCGTGAGCGCCAAGACCATGACGGCATTCATCATCGAGAGACCGCGCAGAAACGGAATCACGAGCGATTTGATCGAGAGTCCGCCGAACCCCGGAAACCAGTGTTCGATCGCGAGGCCGCAGCCCGCGGCTACCGACATCATGACGGCCATCAGAAGGTACAACACCGCCAACAGTTTCGGCCGTTCGATGAGAAGCGCGTAAACGAGCGTCGCCGCAAAAAGGATGATTTGGCTCACGAGCCCTGAACACGCCACCGTGAGAAGGGCCGTTGCCAACGTCACCGCGAGTTTCGTTCTCGCGTCCGTGCGGCACATCAGGTTCGCGTTGTCCGCGGCGGCTTTAACGAACAAATCCCGCATGTTTCAATTCTCCGACGGTTTTCCACCCGAACCACAGACCGATCAACGAACCCGCATACCCCAGAATCACGATGGGGGTGACGGTCCACAATAGCTGCGGCGATTCGCGCATGAAAAGGTAAGAAACGCCCAACGACAGGCCCTTACCCACAAGGTCGTAAAGTCCCGCGGCCACCCACGGGGCCCAGGGTTTGGTTTCGCCGCCGGTGAGTTTCACGAAGAGTTCCCCGACGAGCGCCGCCAAGAGTGACGACGGGAGCAGGGTGAGGCTTCCGCCCATGAGGCACACGCTCACGATCATGCTCACCGCAGTGAAAAGCAGGAGCGTTCCGAACTTGGGTACCTTCGTCAAAAGAACGATGAGAAGCGTCGTAAACACCAGGTTTTTCGCGATGAGCGACACCGGATTCATGCCGCCGCCCGCGAGTGCAATCAGAAGGCTCGAAAGTTTGGCGGCCGCGGCAAAAACACCGATGAGCACAAGCTCCCGGCTCTGCCAATGACGTTGAATGGTCTTCATGCGGCGAAGTCTGTGGTTGGGTTAAGAAAGGGGCTCCCGCCCCGGGGGGCGGAAGGTTCATCACACGGCGCGGATCAGTAGTGCGCCGTAAGTTTCACGTTAAAGGAACGGCCGGCTTCGTAGGAGCTGGTGTTGTACTGATACGTCTGATTGAAGATGTTCAGGAACTCAGCGTCCACGGCGTAGTTGCCGTCCTTACCGAAGCGGTAGCCCGCACCGAAGTTGAAGGTCGTAAAGCCGGCAATACGGGTGGTTTCATCCGTGCTGTAGCTGTACGTCCTCGTTGCCGTCTGAGAACGGGCATACGTGTCCGTCGTCAGAACGCCGCCGAAGAGTTCGTGGTTCGTCTTCAGGCCGTAGCGGGCAAAGAGAGCCGGGGTGCCGGATTCATAAGTTGAGTACCCTTGTTTTTCCAGCTTGCGACGCATGGTGGTCACGGTAACGTAGGGGGTATAGCAGTCAATCAAAGTGTAAGCGAGAGACGCTTCGATCCCGAAAGTTTTAGCTTTGTCCGCATTGATGTAGCGGGAACTTTTGGTGTTGGAATCGGTTAAATCTTGGGTGATGTAGTCATCTGCCATAGAGTAGAAGGAAGTTACATCAACATGAATCGGGCCTCGGTTGAAACGAGCACCTAATTCAAAATTATCTGAAGTTTCGGGCTTCAGATCGGGGTTCCCCTGCACGGAGCCGCCGCCCATGTTGTTCTGAAGGTATTTTTCTTGAAGTAAGGGGGCACGGAATCCTTGAGACCAGGTGGCTCGAAGGGCAAGATCTTCAATGCCGGTCCATGTAAGACCGGCGTTAAAGACAAAATGATCGTTGTGGTTGCTACCGGTTTTTCCCGCTGAACCGTCGTCTATGTTGTTAAAAGGAGTAGTAGTGGTTCCTCCCATGTAGGCAGGTTTCGACATAGTGCGATAGCCATTTTTTGACGCAGAAGCCTTGGACATTTCACTGTCTACGTAGGTGTAGCGAACCCCATAGCTGGCGGTAAAGTCATGGGGTAATTGCGATTCCATCGAAGCAAATACGGCGTGATTGGATTGTTTGCCTTCGTTGTAGCGATCCGTGATGTAGTCCATATCCATTGACATAGGAGGCATCGGAGACATAACGATATGGGACTTCATTTGAAGAGACGTGTCGGCTTTTAATTTGTCTTGAGAAAATTCATAGCCGGTCACCAAATAGTGATGGTCTCCCAACTGCCAATCCATCTGAAGGCTGGTTCCCAGAGTGGTCAATCGGTTGTTCGCTTGACTATGTTGTAACACCTGAGAGCTATCTGCATCAGAGTTAACATGGTTCACCATTTGCTTTTGAGTTTTCTGCCAATAAGCATCCCAACGGACACGAGTCAACGTGTCGTTGATGTTTCTGGCATCCACAAATACCCCAACCTTTTCACGTTTCCACTGGGGAATGTCGACGTAAAAATCATCGGCGTCATACGTGATGCTGCCGGAACGCAGGTGGCTGTCGAAGAGGTCGGCCTGAATGCCGGCGGTCACATTGTCCGTAATGTCGTAACTCAGTGCGGCACCGGCCGACTTCGTGCGGAAAGCAGTGTGCGGCAGACGACCTTCCGGCGTATCCAAGTCTTCCTGAGACTGATAGTTGCCGGACAAACGGTAGTGGAAGCGATTAGCGGAACCCGAGAGCATCAGGCTTTCAGACCAACCGTGACCGGCACCGTTCCAAGCGACGGAAGCGTCAGCTTCAAAAGCCTTTTTGCCGCCTTTCTTCGTGATGATGTTGATGGCACCGCCGATGGCATCGGAACCGTAGAGAACGGAAGCCGGGCCTTTGATGACTTCAATACGCTCAATGGCGGCGGGGTCGATCAAAATGGGCGAACCGTCCATCGACTTCTGTTCAGAAATCTTCTGCCCGTCAATCATGACGAGCGTGCGGAACGTGTCTTCACCGCGGATGGAGATGCGCTTTAAGCCCTGAGAGCCGGCGTTTGTGACCTGCACGCCCGGAATGTCCTGCAGAAGATCCGAGATCGTCTTTGCGTTGGCGTGTTTCACATCGTCTTCCGTCACGACGGAGAGACTCATCGGGACTTCCTGAATTTCCTGTTCCACACGGGCCGCCGTCACTTTGACGGTTTCTGCGGACACGGTTTCTTCCGCGGCAACGGCTGCAGAAGAGGAGGCCGCAAGTGCGGCAAAAACGGCAGCTGCCGCAACAGTGAGGTGCAGACGAGAGCTGTACTTCATGAGATTTCCTTTGACTTCCTTTTGTGGGCCTTGTGCGGGAGTTCTCCGGTTCCCAGTGGCCCTTTTGGAGCGTTGTGTTGCCCTTTTTCGCTCAGAAAAGTTCAGGTTGATCGGGTGCTTTTTGTGGGGGTAGGCACCTCGATCTCGGCATCAATTAAAAATTCGTTATCCGTGGTGAGGATGGCCGGGGTGCCCCATCATGGAAGGCATTCCTGCGGGCATCTTGATTTGAGCGTCCGGCAGTCGTTTGGCGATGATGTCCACCAAAAGTTGCGCGAGCGTCACGTGCCAGAACTGACCCGCCACGGTCTGCAAAAGCCAATCCCCGCAGCGCGTCAGAAGTCCCGCGGAAATCCACTGCTCGATTACGTCGTTTGCGACCGTATCCACGGGTTGCTTAAATTTGGCGGCGAGGCGCTTTAAGTTGATTGCCCCCAATTCCATTTCGGACGAAATCGTGCGCAGCATGTGCCACAGGGGACGGGGAGCGGAAAGCACCATGACGGGTTTATGCCCCGCGTCAATGCCGGCGCTCCAGTCGGCCAATTTCCGATCCATCATGAAGCTGTAGCCCGCTAAGCGGCCGCCCGCACCGCAGCCGAACGCAAGGCAGTCACAGGCGGACTTGCCGAGTTCGTTATAAATGTTGCGTTCGCGATTGGTGCGACGCCAGTGGTTGTTGGAAAGACGCTTCCACTGCGACGCCGTGAGGATTTCGACGGATTTTGCGAACATGTCTGCTTTCATGGCGGTGTCGGCAGCGGCGGGAAGTTTCCCGAGACTGATGTATTTCGCCAAGGGGGACTTTTCAAAGACGTTCAACTGGTAGCAGTCCACGCCGTCCAAGGGGAGGCTCGCCGCGGTGAGAAGATCGTCTTCCCACACGTCCATCGTCTGTTCCGGAAAACCGTAAATAAGATCGATCACGACGGCGGCGTTGTCGTAGGAGCAGAGCTTTTCCAAGCGCTTCAAGATGGCGTCGCGCCCGTCAACGCGCTGCACGTTCTGACGCACTTTGCTGTTGAGGGTCTGTACCCCGAGGGAGAAGCGGTTGACGCCCCCTTCCAACGCCGCTTCCATCTTTTCGTCTTCAAAATGGTGAATGCGGCCTTCAAGCGTGATTTCGCAGTCGTTCGCAAGCGGCAGGTAGGTTTTCACCGCGGAAAGGATGCGCTTGAGATCCGCAGGTGCCAGGCATGTCGGCGTGCCGCCCCCGAAATAAAGAGCATGAATAAGTCCCGTCGTCTGCGCCTTTTTGTCGCTCCAAAGCTGCAGTTCCTTGATGAGACGATCGGCAAACTCGTGACTCGCTTCTGGCTTGAAGGGGTTCTGGTAGAACATGCAGTAAAGGCAGCGCGTTTCGCAGAACGGCACGTGGATGTACGCAAGACTTTTTCCCGAACGCGGTTCGTCCCAGAGGCTTTCGAGTTTCTTTTCGGCGGCTTCGCCCATCAGAGGCATGCCCGCCGGGCCCGAATGAATGACGGCCTTGGCGGCAAAAGCGGCATGCAGCGGATCTGCGGCATTGGCAAAGTAAGCAGATACGTCGCCGGTGTGAAGCGCGGCGTCCATCGCGCGGGCGCCGGATTCAAACGTCGCGGCGTGTGGGTGACCGGAAGGAACGGAAGCGGACATAAAAGCGTAGTGAAAATTGACCGAGTCAGAGAAGAAGACGTTTTTTTCAATCATCTTCTTGCAAGAAAATTTATTTGAATGAGAATCTTAACGAGAATCGTTCTCAATGTTAAGCAGCTCAAACAAACGGCGCAGATTCTACGGACGGGATGTTAGGGTTGTCAAACATTGCGCAAAAAGGCGAGGTCGCAAGGGAGGTATGCAGGGTACGGATATATCATTGTTGATATATTTTTTTGACAAGCATGAAGGAGGTTTCGGAATGAAAACTTTTGATGAAGTCTTGGCAGAGGATCTGCAAGATCCGGCGTTTCGTCGGGCATATGAAGCGTCGGAAAAGGCATTGCAGGGCTTTGATGAGATTCTCAAGGCTCGATTTGAAGCAGGATTAACGCAGGAAACCGTTGCCCAACGGATGGGGACGAGCCAGGCCGCCGTCGCTCGTTTGGAAGGTAATTTGGCTAAAGGCCGTTATCCCTCGGTGAGGTCGTTGCAGCGCTATGCGAAAGCGGTCGGCAAACGCCTCGAAATCCGATTGGTGTAGTGCCGGAAAAGGAAATGAGAGGTCATGACGCCGTCGGTCTTCGGATCGGCGGATATTTTTTTGGGGGGCGTCCAACGTCATGAAACTGCCATGAAAACCGAGTCGTTCCGACATATCGCCTCCCTACGATGACGGTCATTCGGAGAGTGAAACACTCTTCGGACTTCTCAATTTTTATGGAATGACTTTTGATCATGGCTTTGGTTTCCAACGTCCGTCCTCTTCTTTGCGCTGCCGCGGTGGCGGCGCTTTTTGCCGCACCTCAGGCGGGGTTCTGCGCCGGGGAGGCACCTCTTGCGCAGCGTGCGGCGGCGGGTGACATTACGCAGTGGGGCGGCGCGCGTCGTCTGCAGAACGATCAGACGCAGCTTTTGCGCGATTCCATCAAAAAGCGCACGGCAAAGAATGTGATTCTGCTGATCGGCGACGGGATGGGGGATTCTGAAATTACCGCCGCCCGCAATTTTGCCCGTGGCGCGGCAGGTGCTTTTCCCGGCCTTGACGCGCTTCCTGTAACGGGCCAATACACGCACTATGCGTTGGATTCCAAGACGAAGAAACCGGATTACGTGACGGATTCGGCGGCGTCCGCCACCGCTTGGAATACCGGCGTGAAGAGCTACAACGGCGCAATCGGTGTGAACGTTGACGGCAAGCCGCAGACGAACCTTTTTGAACTCGCGAAGAAAGCGGGTAAGGCGACGGGGAATGTCTCTACGGCTGAAATTCAGGACGCGACGCCCGCGGCGGTCTTTGCGCACGTGACGGCCCGCAAGTGCTACGGCCCGGAAGCGACGTCGGCGAAGTGCCCCAAGAATGCGGCTGAAAACGGCGGCATGGGTTCCATCACCGAACAGCTCATTCGTGCTCGCGCCGACGTGACATTGGGAGGCGGTATGAAGTCCTTCCTCGAAACCGGTAAGGCCGGCGAATTTAAGGATGAGACGCTGCTTTCCGCGGCTACGGCGGCGGGCTACCGGATCGTGACGGATGCGCAAGGGTTGGCAGCCGTGAAGACGGCGAATCAGAAGACGCCGCTCTTGGGGCTTTTCAGCGACGGTAACATGCCGGTGCGTCTGACGGGACCGAAGGCAAGCTATCACGGGAACCTCGACAATCCGCCCGTCGTCTGCCAAAAGAACCCGGCCCGAAATGCGTCGCACCCGACGCTCGCACAGATGACGAAGAAGGCGATTGACCTTCTCAAAGCCAATCCCAAGGGCTTTTTCCTGCAGGTTGAAGGCGCATCGATCGATAAACAGGATCACGCTGCGAACCCCTGCGGTCAGTTCGGGGAAACGGTGGACTTGGATGAAGCGGTGAAGGTCGCTTTGGACTTCGCGAAAAAGGACGGCAACACGCTCGTCGTCGTGACGGCTGACCACGCGCATTCCTGCCAGATCGTGTATCCGAACGCTAAGGCGCCGGGCCTCACGCAGGCCGTGATGACCGCGGACGGCGTGCCGATGACGGTGTCCTACGGCAATTCCGAGACGGCTGATCAGGGCCACACCGGTACGCAGCTCCGAATTGCGGCTTACGGCCCCGGAGCCGCCAACGTCGCCGGTCTCACCGATCAGACGGATTTGTTCTTCACCATGCGCAATGCGCTGGGCCTGAAGCAGAAATAATTGTTACGGAGATACCTCATCATGACGATTTCTCGTCGTTCTCTCATGGGACTGACGGCGGCTGCCGCGGCTTCCTCGCTGATGCCTTTGACGGAAGCGCTCGCGAAGACGCCTTTGGCTGATCGTCGGACGGTAGCGGAAGTTTTGACCATGCGCCCTGAAGACATGGCGCTTGCGAGTCCTCGCATCGCCCTTTGCCGGCGCTTCCTGACGCAGGCTGCGAAAGAGCTTACGGACGCGTCGCTTTCCCGGACGATTCTGTCGATTTTTGAGAATCCCGCGCCGAAGATTGCAGCTCAGAAGGACGCACCGCTTCTCGCAAAACTCAAGGCGGAAAATTTGATTGATGCCGCGCGGACGTCGGTACAGCCGCCCGCGGGCAATCCGAAACGGTCGCCGCAGCCCTTTTGGACGGCGCCGGGTTCCGGTTGGAAGAGTCACCACGCGTACCCCGGGGGACTCGCGGTGCACTGTGCGGTGAACGTGCTCTCGGCGCAGCGCCTTTGCGACACCTACAAGGAAGCCACCGGCTTGGTGTTGGATCGGAATGCGGCAGTGGGCGGCGAATTGCTGCACGATCTGCATAAGCCCTGGGTCTTTGCTTGGCAGAAGGATCACACCTGCCGCAAGGAAGAAACGCTTGCGAAGACCGGTGAACACCATGTGCTGAGTATCGCGGAGTCGATGAAGCGCGGCGTGCCGGCGAAGGTTTGTGTGGCACAGGCTTGCGCGCATGAAGTTCCGGGAACACCTGCCGGCGAAGCGCTCGTGGCCGGGTGGTTGCGTGCGGCGGCGGTGATTGCCGGCAAAGATCCGTCGGAATACGGCGTTGCGGAGAACGGCGCGTCGCTCGTGCGGCCCATTGCGTTGGAAGGGTTTGTAGTGCACCTCGCGGATCACGACTTCGTCGCAGCGGGTCCGTCCTGCCAATGGACGGCGGCGGAACTGCGGACGATTTTCCGGGAGAAGTACGGCGTGACGGCGGAAAAGGACTTGAACGCTCTTCGTAACTACGTCTTTGCAAACTTTACGGCCATGCGTCTTTACGGGCGTTATGCCGTCGGCGGGAAAAAGGCGTTGGAAGACTGCGTCGATAAACTCATCAAGTTGTAGAAGAATTTAATAACCTCGTCGCGAATGTTGCGAAACCTCGAGGTTCCCAAAAGCAGAATGTTAATTTCGGGCTGTAGTCAAAAGGACTGCGGCCCTTTTATTTTTTTGCAACAAGCGTTTTGTTTGCCGAGGCAGTAATGGTGCTGCGAGGCGATTGCTGCAGCAGATGCGATGCAACTGGAATTTCGAAAGAAACTACAAAAACTGATGCTTTCAAGTGCCTCACTTGCATTCTCACGGCTTGACGTTCTCTCCGCCGTGAACGACGGAGATTCTCTACCTTGAATCTTGCACGGGGTTGGTAGACGCGCAAGGAAACGTGG
>ULYY01053772.1_pt1 | contig 15083 bp, 9 predicted proteins | sample 1962601 | NCBI WGS metagenome assembly ULYY01 (sample SAMEA4835875, study PRJEB28245) | human gut metagenome | biome: gut microbiome; material: fecal sample | place: Denmark | collected 2008 | reverse complement strand
TGGAGTCGGCAGCCGTTTATTACATGTTGGGGCATTCCTCATCAGAGTCGGTAGTGACCGTCTCGCCGGGCTTCAGCTCGCGGGCAGTGTATCCGAATTTGGAGAAACCCTTCATCAGACGGTCGACCGAGGTCTTGTCGGCGTCGTAGGTGACGGTGACGGTCTGGCTGTCGATGTCGGTCACGATTTTCTTCACACCTTTTTCAAAGCGCAGGTTGCCTTTGATTTTGTTCTCGCAGTTCTCGCAGTGCATCTGCGGCGAGGTGGTGAACACAGTTGTCTTGATGGTCTTTGCCATGGCTGTGATGGCAATCAGCCCCATCGCGAGGGCTAAAACAGAACGTTTCATAATATATAATGTATTTGAGTTTATAATTTTCCGAAGTTTATGCGCACGCCGGCATAGAGCATCCATCCATGGACAGGTCCCCACACCATTGTAGGGTCGAAGCGTTCGCTCCAGGGGTCGGAGGCGGCGATTATCGGGGCTTTCTGCTTGAAGTTTGTGAGGTTTTCACCGCCGACGTATATCGACCAGTGTCGGAACCAGCGGGTCACCTGCGCGCTCAGTTGCGGATAGGCGTTGAAGCGTCGTTGCCACGACAGCGAGCCGTCGCCGAGCGTATATGGCTCCGGCATGCGTCCGCCGCCGTTGATTTGCAGCGTGGCGTCAAACTGCCACAGGTCAAGAGCCGTCTTGTAGGAGGCGGTGAGCAGGGCCTTGTAGCGGCTTGTCAGCGGCTTCTCGCGCAGCGTTCCGCCGAAGGTGGTGCGCACGTCGTTGAGACGGTAGGCGGCAGTGACAGAGAACCCTTGGAAGAACGGATAAGTGGCGTCGACCTGCATGGTGTGGGAGAACGACTTTCCGCCGTTGAGGTTTGTGATGCGTATCTCGGAAGGGTTGGTGTCGTAGTCGATTACGGCTTGCTCAGAGAAGTGTGTATAGTAGTATTCTGCATTGACCTTCAGCGCTTTGCCGGCAATGGGAATGCTTAACGCCGCGCTGAAGCCATAGTTCCACGCTGCTTCCTGTTTCAGTGGGTCGACGGCAAGGCGTCGTCCGGAAGCGAGAAGGTAATTGTTTTCGGCGAGGGCATGCACCGTGCGGTAGCCCTTGCCCGCCGACAGGCGGAAGCTTGCGAGGCTCGACGGCGCATACTTTATGTGGAATCGCGGCGTGACAAACGTGCCGTAGACCGAGCTGTGGTCGGCACGTATTCCCGCCATTGCTGTCAGAGTCTTGCCGAGAGTCAGCGTATACTGTGCGTAGACACCGGGAGTGGTCTCCTTTTCATTATCGCGTGTGGCGTCGGTGGCAGAGTGCGATAGCCTGTAGAGCTGCCCGAAATAGTCGTGGTTGAGGCTCAGTCCGGCGCTGAGGTTGTGGCGCTCCGAGAAGTTTGTCTCGAACATCAGCGAGACGTATGCGTTTTTCTCGTTGACGTAGTATGTTTTCCCGCCGAAAACGGCGTCAGTCTCATGCATCGACACCGAAGCCATCAGAGCAACGTTGGTGGCGTGTTCTGGGTTTATGATAAAGGCATTCTTGGCGTATGCCTCATATCTGTCGGTGTTGACGGAGATTCCGAACAGCGGAGTCTCAGCCGCCATGCCGTGACCGGTTTGTCCGCCCCGCCGTTTCTCCTTCAGCCCCGACAGCCCTCCGTGGAAGATGTAGCGGTCGCCCTTCCAGAGCCATCGCGACTGCGCGTTGTACTGCTCCACGCGCGGCTTGTCGTAGAACCCGTCGTGGTTCTCGTCGTGGTTGTTGATGCTGTTCTCGTAGTGCAGCATCAGGTTGCCGCCTGCGCGTTCGCCGACGTGCAGATTGGCTGCGGCATTGGCCTCGATGCGGCTCTTCGAGTCGCCGAAGAGATTCACCTCCACCGCCTGCTCGTCCTCCGGCTTTAGATATTCAACGTTGATTTGTCCGGTGATCGACTCGTATCCGTTTTTCACCGACGCGCTGCCCTTCGACACCTGTATGCTCTTCATCCACGGTCCGGGCACGTAGCCCAGCGCGTAGGGTGTGGCGGCGCCGCGGAAATTCGGCAGCTGCTCTGTGAGCATCTGCACGTATGTGCCAGCCAGCCCCAGCAGCTTTATCTGCCGCGCTCCGGTGGCGGCGTCGTTGTATGACACGTCGACAGAAGGGTTTGTCGAGAAACTCTCGCCGAGGTTGCAGCACGCCGCCTTGAAGAGTTCGGCGCGGCTGATGTTGTGTCCGTTGAGTGCGCCGTCGAGATTCGTCACGCCCGGACGGCGAGCCTTTACGGTCACCTCGTGGAGCGATTGGTCGGCAATAGTGTCGGCTGGCGTCTGTGCCGAAGCCATCGCCGAAATAGTGATAAACAATGATAATATTCTGATTTTCATTCGTATATATGCTTTTTAATTGTTGCGGTATGTAGACAATAAGGCAGGGGCGTTGCCGCCTGCTTGAAGCCGCACCGCTAAATTAGAAGCACTTGAATGAATGAGAGATACCGCCGTGGCGGCGATTTTTCAGACTCGCCAGTGGCAAACTCTTTCGGCAGCTTGACAGGGCGGGTCGCCGCAAAGAAATCTGTAAGCAGTGCCAACGGCAAATCGGAAGGCGTAGGACTCTCCACAGAGACGTGTTGTTGCCCTACGGCGGATGAGATTTTTTTCACCGACAGCGTCATGCACTTTTTCTGCTGCTTGTGGCAGCATCCGTTGCAGGAGTCGTGGGCGTCGACCGCCTCCACCATCCCCGTGTGCCGGCATTGCGCCACAAGCTGTCCCGCGCCGACGTAAGTAATCATCATCGACACGAGCAACAGGATTAGTATGTGGCTCTTGTTCTTCATTTCCGCCGCAAAGTTACGCAGATTATGCAAAACGTGTCGCCGCGTTTTGATTTTTTAAGGGAAAAGTTGTTGCTAATGAGAGGAAAATCTTGATTGTTCCGTTTTTTTTCTGTAAAATTGTGCAGTAATATAAATCTAACAAAAATTGCTATGAAAAAGGTATTAACTCTTTTGTTCTCAGTCGTGATGGCTTTAGTTGTCAACGCCCAAACAGAGGTAACTAAATTTCTTGGAATCCCGGTTGATGGGACAAAGGCGGAAATGGTTCAAAAGATTAAAGCGAAAGGATTTGAGACAAGTAGCTATAACCGAGACATTTTGGAAGGTGAGTTCAATGGCGAAGACGTTGAGGTCTCGGTTGTGTGCAATAACCGAAAGGTTTTTAGAGTTTGTGTGTTTGACGCACATTCATGTAGTGGAGCAGACATAAAAATTCGTTTTAATAATTTGTGTGCTCAATTTCTGGCGAATCCAAGGTATTTTGGCACGGATCAATCCATTCCAGAAGATGAGAGTATTTCTTATGAAATGCTTGTAAACAAAAAGAGATACCAGGCTGCGTTTTTTCAAAAAGGCAGTGACGAAGATCCTTATTTGGGGGCTATGAATCGGACGGTTTGGTTTATGATAAACAAACAATATGAAAGGTATTTTATATTAATGTATTATGATAATTGCCTTAATCAGGCAAATGGGGAAGATTTGTAGAGTTTGGGCATGCCCAATTTAGTAGATGTGCCTCATAAGGTAGTTTTGCCAGGATGTGGTTTCTACAACCGCTCTTCGGCGGTAGATGCGAATGGATTGGCGTCACGGGGTAGGCGAGCCAACCCCGTGCTAACGTAAGAAACCGCTCTTCGGCGGTTTTTCGCATCGCGCCGTTGGCGCAATCCGTTGATGATGGGCGAGTTTTGGGGATGGCGGACGATAGCGGATGGCGTTTTTGGGGATGACGGCCGATGGGAGAGGCAACCGCCGAAGGGCGGTTGTATAATTGTAGCCCCAGGTTGGCTTGCCTACCTGGGGTTAGTTGTGAATGAGGGAATCTACCGCCGAAGAGCGGTTGTATAAATTATTTGCAAGCCGAGGAATGACATATACAACCGCTCTTCGGCGGTAGTTGCGCGTGCATTGGCGTCACGGGGTAGGCAAGCCAACCCCGTGCTAACATATTAAACCGCTCTTCGGCGGTTTTTTGCATCGCGCCGTTTGCGCAATCCGATGATGATGGGGGAGGCAACCGCTCTTCGGCGGTTTTCCCCGCATCGCGCCGTTGGCGCAATCCGATGGCGATGGGCGGTTTTTTGCATTGCGCCGTTGGCGCAATCCGATGATGAGGGCGGTAATGGATTGGTTGCCATCCGCAAAATATCAAAACTATGCGCCAATTCAATTTGCTCATTTTGGGAATATTAGGTACTTTTGTAAATAGCTTTAAAATTAGGATGTTGTTATGAAAAGACTGATACTTGCGTTGTGTATAATCATTACGATGGCACTGACAGTGACGGCTCAGGGCGTCGACGGCATAAAGCGCAACAGCAGCTACCTTTACGGTGAGGGCGGAGGAGTGACGCTTCAGGCGGCGAAGGAAGCCGCACTTGCCGATTTGATTCAGAAGATTTCGGTCACGGTCCATAGCGACTTCACTTCGAAGGAGCGTGAGCTGAATCAGGACGGAAACGTTACATCCGACGCTGAATACCAGTCTATTATCCGCAGTTACTCAACTGCTACGCTGACCAACGTCAAGACCATAGTGCTGAAACCGGAGCCCGACGCTTCGGTGTTTCTCTACATCGCCAAGTCGGAAATCGACCGCATCTTCGAGTCGCGCGTGGCAAAGGCGAAAGAGTTTGTCGGCAATGCCGACGAGGCCCTGAAAAACGGACAGATTGACGACGCCTTACGCTATTACTACTGGAGCTACTGCCTCGTGAAGAGCCTGCGCTATCCCAATGAGGCAAAGATTTTTGTCGACGGTCAGGAACGCTCGTTGCTGGCATGGCTGCCCACGCGGATAGATGACGTGATGGGCAAGGTGAAAGTGCAGTCGAGGCGTACGGCCGACAATACTTATGAGATTACAGCAACCTACGACGGCCGACCGGTGCGGTCCATGGACTATACTTATTTCGACGGCGTGGACAACAGCCCTGTCTACAGCATCCTCGACGGCAAAGGCTTGGTGGAGCTGCGCCCGGGCATGGCGATGGACGCCGTGCAGCTGAAGCTGGAATACGAATTCCGCGGACTGTCGCGCAACGACTCTGAGGTGGAGGCTGTGGTAGGAGCTATGAAGCCTGCGGTCTACCGCCGGGCATACCATCGCGTGGCCCTCGACGGCGCTGCGTCGCCGGCAGAAAGCACCTCGACGGATGTCAACGGCTCGATGCAGTCGCCATTGGCGCTCACCGATATGGGCACGTTGGGCACGGCGGTTATGAAGCCCGTGATGCAGGCGTTGCGGTCGGGTTCTATAGAGCAGTGCCGCAAGAAGTTCACCGCCGAAGGCTGGGAGGAGTTCAGCAAGCTGATGGGCTACGGCAAAGTGACTCTGATGGACGACATCCACCTCGACTATTTTGCCGACGGCGACTGTGTGGTGTGCCGCGGACTGCCGGTGAGCTGCCGATTCAACCGCGGACGTGTATTCAACGAGAAGCTCTCGTTCTACATCGACTCAAACACCAAGCAAATCACGCATGTAGCCATGGGACTCGGACGCGAGGCGATGAACGACGTGGTGCTCGGACATCTTGACTGGTCGGAGAAGTCGCGCACGCGCATCGTGGGATTCCTCGAGGACTACCGCACAGCCTACGCCACGAAGAATCTGGAATATCTCGACAAGGTCTTCGACGACAACGCGGTCATCGTGCTCGGGAAGCGGCTGCAGGTGGCTCCGCAGCTCAACAAGGAGGGGTATATGAACAACCACCGCGTGCAGTTCACGCAGTTGACAAAACGGGAGTTCCTGCGCAACCTGCGCCGCCAGTTCCAGTCGAAGGACTACATAAACCTCCACTTCTCGCAAAACCGCATCTACCAGCTGCAGAAGGGCGTGGAGCGCTACGGCATCGAGATAAAGCAGGACTACTACTCTTCCAATTATGGCGACACCGGCTACCTGACCCTGATTTTCGACCTTACAAATCCGGACCAGCCGGTCATTCATGTGCGCACATGGCAGGAACAGCCCGACCCGAATTTCGGAGTGGTCTCGCCCGCCGATTTCTAACAATTAAACAGACAGACTGAAGACAAATGAAACGACTGATTGCTATTTTCTCGATAATCGCGCTGGCTGCAGTTGCTGCCGTGGCGCAGACAATGAGTGTGGCAGGCTTCGAGGAGAGGCCGATGGATATGGATGCCAGGGTGACGCATCCGGTGACCGACCCCAACGGGCAGACATGCGCGCTGATTAAGGTGGAGACCACGCAGACGGGGTTCGGCTTCGACACCGGTGTGATACAGGTGGTCAAGACTGAACAGAAAATCGGTGAAGTGTGGGTCTATGTGCAGCCGAGGGTAAAGAAAATCGCCATTATGCACCAGGACTATGAGCCTGTGCGCGACTACTATTTCCCTACCGGCGCGCTGAAGGAGGCCACGGTCTATCTGTTGAAACTCCGCACCGCCGGAGCGCCGGTGCAGGCAGCCTCGACGCAGCAGCGCTCGGGATTCCTGATTATCGACAGTGAGCCGCAGGGCGCGGAGGTGTGGCTCAACAACGAGTCGACCGGCGAGGTCACGCCGTTCCGCCGCAAGCTGGCAATCGGCGACGAGGTGCCCTACCGCCTCTCGCTGCCGCTCTATCACGACGAGGCTGGAATGGTGACCGTCGACCAGCCGCGCAAGGAGCTGCGGTTCGCGCTGCGCCCGGCATTCGGCTCGGTGACGGTGACGTCGACACCGTCGGGCGCGTTGGTATTTCTCGACGAGAAGCAGGTGGGGCAGACGCCCCTGACGCTTGACCACATAGCCTCCGGAAGCCACTCGTTGCGCTTTCAGGCTCCACAATATGCCGTGGAGCGGCGCAATGTCAGTGTCGCCGACGGGCAGACAGCCAACGTGGCGGTGACGCTCGCCGCCCGCTTCGCCGAGATAACGGTGCAGGCTCCGCAGGGAGCTGTGGTGACCGTCGACGGCGACCGCAAGGGCAGCGGAACGTTGTCGTGGCGTCAGAGCGAGGGACTGTGCGACATCGTGGTGTCGATGGCGGGCCACCGCGACGCGCGCCGTCAGCTGGAAGTCGTTGCCGGTCGGGCGCAGACAGTCCAGCTCACACCGCAGCCCATCTACGGCTCTGCCTCTGTCGACAGCGACCTGATGGACGCCGAGATTTGGATTGACGGCAAGCAGTATGGCGTCACGCCAAACGTTGTGGAGCGACTGCTCGTTGGCAGCCATACGCTCGTGTTGAAGAAATCGGGCTATGCCGACCTCCAGCAGCAGTTTTCTGTGGAGGAGGGCAAGGAGGCGTCGCTGTTGGTGAAGCTGCCGGCGGGACGCAGCGTGCAGTTCACGTCTGAGAAGCCGGGAATGCAGATAATAGTAGACGGCAAAAAACTCGGTACGACACCGCTGACTGCGGTAGTCGGCATCGGGCATCATTCTGTCTCGGCGATGCGCGGCGGCGACATTATTGACGTGCGCGATTTAGACATCACATCGGCAGGCGCACCGCTTACGATGGCGTTCCGCGACTTCAACCATACATTCACGGTCAACGGAGTTCAGTTCACGATGGTGGAGGTCGGGGGTGGCACATTCACGATGGGCGCGACCTCTGAGCAGGGCAGCGATGCGTGGGACGAAGAAAAGCCGGCACATAAGGTGACGCTCAGCGACTACTACATCGGGCAGACCGAAGTGACGCAGGCGTTGTGGGAAGCCGTGATGGGCAGCAATCCATCCGATTCCAAAGGAGGCAATCTGCCTGTTGAACGGGTGTCGTGGGACGACTGCCAGGTGTTTATTCAGAAATTGAACCAATTGACGGGAAAGCAGTTCCGCCTGCCCACGGAGGCGGAGTGGGAATACGCCGCCCGGGGCGGGCGTAAGAGCCGTGGCTATAAGTATGCAGGAGGCAACAACATCGACTCGGTGGCGTGGTGTGATGGCAACAGCGGAAACGAGACGCATCCTGTAGCCACGAAGCAAGCCAACGAGCTTGGCATCTACGACATGAGCGGCAACGTCTTGGAGTGGTGCAGCGATTGGTGTGGTGACTACACATCGTCCTCACAGAGCGACCCACAGGGATCGTCATCTGGTTCCTTCCGTGTGATCCGTGGTGGCTGCTACTATAACTTTGCGAGGAACTGTCGTGTGTCGTACCGTATCAGCAACACTCTGGACTACCGCAGCGGCTACCTCGGGCTCCGCCTTTCGTGCAATAGATAGAAAATAGGTGTCATGGTTTTGCCAGGATGACGTTTTCTACAACCGCTCTTCGGCGGTAGATGCGAATGGCTTGGTGTCACGGGGTAGGCAAGCCAACCCCGTGCTAACGTATGAAACCGCTCTTCGGCGGTTTTTTTCGCATTGCGCCGTTTGCGCAATCCGATGATGATGGCGGTTGTATAAATCAGGGATTATAATTTTTGGCGAGCAGGCGGTTGAATTCATCCAATACATTCAGATGGCTGTGATGTTGCTCTTGATTCATGATATATGAATATACGGCGTCACGATGGGATTTAGACACGGAGAAGGCTCCGTACTCGCTTTCCCAATGCGAGAACATTGGAAATATTTTCCGTTCCTTAATCCAGAGGGTCGATGACCGTTTTATTTCTTTGACCACTTCCGACAATGTCATCGTGGACGACAAGTCAAGAAGAATGTGTACATGGTCGACTCCTCCGTTGACGATTATGGGTTTGCATCCTTTGCGTTTGACTATTCCGGCAATGAATGAAAATAATTCAGCGCGATGCTCTTTGTCGAGAGTGGCTTCTCGGCCTTTTGTCGAAAAAACGATGTGGTATAATGCAACGATGTCGCTCATAAAACATTTTGTTGCGAAAATAATCAAATAATACCAAAATGGCAAATCGGGGGATGGGGTTTCTACAACCGCTCTTCGGCGGTAGTTGCGAATGTATTGGTGTCACGGGGTAGGCAAGCCAACCCCGTGCTAACATATTAAACCGCTCTTCGGCGGTTTTTCGCATCGCGCCGTTGGCGCAAACCGATGGCGATGGGCGGTTTTTTTCGGATTGCATCGTTGACGCAATCCGTTGGATGGTGGTTTTTGATATGGAGGAAACAAAAACAGCGGCGTGCCATGCACGCCGCTGTTTGCAATATTGATGTGAAAAAATTAGTCTTTGAGGTCGACAACAAGGTTGAGCTCGTCGAGCTGCTTCTGGTCGAGCGGAGCCGGAGCGTCGAGCATAACGTCGCGACCGCTGTTGTTTTTCGGGAACGCGATGCAGTCGCGGATTGAGTCGAGACCGGCAAAGAGCGATACCCAACGGTCGAGGCCGTAGGCGAGTCCTCCGTGAGGCGGTGCACCGTATTTGAAAGCGTTCATCAGGAATCCGAACTGCTCCTGTGCTTTTTCCGGAGTGAATCCGAGGATTTCAAACATCTTGGCCTGCAGTTTTGAGTCGTGGATACGGATTGAACCGCCTCCGACTTCCACACCGTTTACGACCATGTCGTAGGCGTCGGCGCGCACGGCAGCCGGATCGGTGTCGAGCAATGGGATGTCCTCATCCTTAGGATGCGTGAACGGATGGTGCATAGCCATCAGACGGCCTTCCTCCTCGCTCCATTCAAACATCGGGAAGTCGACCACCCAGAGGCAAGCGAATTTGTCTTTGTCGCGGAGTCCGAGTTGACGTCCCATCTCAAGGCGCAGCTCGCAGAGTTGTTTGCGCGTCTTCATAGCGTCGTCGCCGCTGAGGATGAGGATAAGGTCGCCCGGCTTTGCGTTGAAAGCCTTCGCCATTTCCTGAAGCACCTCCTGCGAGTAGAATTTGTCGACGCTTGACTTCACGTTGCCGTTAGCTTCCACGCGCGCGTATACCATACCTTTGGCACCCACTTGCGGGCGTTTTACAAATTCAGTCAGTTGGTCGAGCTGCTTGCGAGTGTAGGAAGCCGCACCCTCGGCGCAGATTCCGCCGATGTAGGCAGCGTTGTCAAACACAGAGAATCCGTGTCCCTTCATGATGTCCATCAGTTCGACAAACTTCATTCCGAATCGCAGGTCGGGCTTGTCGCTTCCGTAATATTTCATAGCGTCGCTCCAAGGCATGCGCAGGAACGGCTCGTTGAGTTCCACTCCACGAAGCTCCTTGAACAGGTGTTTCGCCATACCCTCAAACATCTCGATGATGTCTTCCTGCTCCACGAAGCTCATTTCGCAGTCGATCTGCGTGAACTCCGGCTGACGGTCGGCGCGCAGGTCCTCGTCGCGGAAGCATTTCACGATTTGGAAGTAGCGGTCGAATCCAGAGACCATTAGCAGCTGTTTCAGCGTTTGCGGCGACTGCGGCAAAGCGTAGAACTGTCCGGGGTTCATGCGTGAAGGCACGACAAAGTCGCGTGCGCCCTCCGGCGTCGAGCCGATGAGCATAGGCGTCTCCACTTCAAGGAAACCCTTGCTGTCGAGGTAGCGGCGCACCTCCATCGTCATGCGGTGGCGCAGCTCGAGGTTTTTGCGCACGGCAGCGCGGCGCAAGTCGAGGTAGCGGTATTTCATACGGAGGTCGTCGCCACCATCGGTGTTGTCCTCGATTGTGAACGGCGGCACTTCGCTCTTGTTGAGCAGCGTCATGCTGTCAACGATTATCTCAATTTCGCCGGTAGGCATGTTCGCGTTCTTGCTCGACCGTTCCGACACCTTTCCCGACACTTGGATTACGAATTCCCTGCCGAGGTGGTTGGCAGCCTCGCACAACTGGGCGTCAACCTCGTTGTTGAACACCAATTGGGTGATGCCGTATCGGTCGCGAAGGTCGACAAAAGTCATACCACCCATTTTTCGGGCGCGTTGCACCCATCCTGCCAGAGTCACAGTCTCGCCGGCATTTGCCAGGCGGAGTTCTCCACAAGTTTTTGTTCTGTACATATTGTTATATTATATGTTTAAATATTCAAATTCAGAGACAATGCAAAAGTAGTACATTGCCGTGAAAAAAACAAGAGGCAGAGCCTCACGGCTCTACCTCTTCATAGCATATTATGAAAACTTTATTTAAAGGAATTGATTTTCATAAATTATTAGCGGAAGTTTATGATGTTGTTCGTCACCTCCTTGCCGCCCTTGAGCAAAGCCCAGAAGTCGCTTGTCAGCGCCTGGCCGAGCTGCTGCTTGCACATGTTTGCAAGTTGAGCGTCGTCGATTTTGTTTACCGCTGCGTTTTTCTTCACAACAGTGTAGACGAAGAGAGAGTTTGTGCCTTTTACAGGGCCATAAACTTTTCCGACTTTAGCGAACGGCACCTGACCGTCGAGGGCAGCCTCCATGTTAGGATAAGTGCCAACGGTTAAGGTCTGAACCGCGCTGTTCATCAAGCGAGCGTATCCGTTGATGTCGTTTGCCTTTCCGGCATATTTCTTGGCGAGCGCATCCGCCTTTTTGAGGTTGCGCGCCTTCATCTCGCAGTAAGCCTTAGTCTCAGGGTCGGACAACGGACGGAAACCGTCGTCGTAAACTTGAGCGAGAGCCACAACGATGAGCACGTCGTTGTCTTGCTGGATGGCAGACACTTCACCTTCCTTGGCGTCTTTGAAGAGCCAGTGGATAAGTTTCGAAGAGTTCTTCACCGAGTTTCCGAGCATAGCCTGGCTTGAAAGAACGACGTCTCTCATCGCCGTGTATGAGTGTTCGGCCTTGGCAGCGTTGTCGAAGAACGCTTGAGCCGTGTTGTTCTTGTCGAGGAACTTCTGGAGGTCGTTGAGCAAGTTTGCACGAGTGTCCTTGCTTGGGTCGACCACGAAAGAAACTTCGCCGATGTTGTATACAGTTTTCGGAGCTTTCTTCTCGATAACCTTGCAGATAGCCGCGCCCTTGTCGGTAGAGTCGAGCACGAAATATTCGTCGCCGGCAGCGAGAAGTTTAGCCTTCTGCTCATCAGTCATGGCACCCTGCTGCAAAGCGGCGAAGATGTCGATTTCAGTAGTGTCGGCCTTAACGTCCTTAACAGCCTTTCCAGCGTTGAGGTCGGCAAGGGCAGCGTCCTGTTTCTTCTTGTCGCCTTCCACCGGAGCCACGACAACCTTTACAGAGTCGATTTCCGAGTTCTTAGAGAGAAGACGGTAGATGGTGCGGTTGTCGCCGCGAGTGTAGATTTTAGAGATTTGACCAACGGCAGCAGAGTCGGCAAACTGCTTTGCGTCCATACCGAGGCTTGCGAGCTCGCTTTGACGCGCTTTGCGCTCGTTGATTGACAGCTCGTTGAACTGGCGCACGCCCTCAAGACCCTGAGAAGCGTGGAGAGCAGAGTCGACTCTTGCGAGGAACTTGTCGGCTTTCTGCAAGTCGGCGGCAGAAGGAGCCACAGGCACAGTGATGTAGTAAGCCAGGCGCGCCTCCTCGTCGAGAGCGAAGCGGTTCTTTTCAGCGTTGTATACAGCCTTGATTTCCTCGTCAGAAACCTTGTAGTCGTCATCCTTCAACGAAGCGTAAGGAAGAGCCACCATCTGCACATCGTAAGAGTTCATACGTTGAGCCTTCATCGCCTCGATTTCGAGCGCGTTTGCTTGCACGGCTCCTTGGAAGAGCATACCGAATTTAGCTTGTTTCAACTGCTCAGTAGCGTCGTTTTCCTTAGTTAGCCACCAGTCCTGCGCAGCCTTCACCTGCTCGGAAGTCAAACCGAACTGGTTAGGGTTGAAGATGATTTTGCGGATGCTCTGCACCATCATTTCCTGCGAAGCAGCGTTGCCGAGGAGCGCGTTTGCCTTCTCGTTTCCCGCCAAGCTCTGAGCGAGCTGACCGAGGGTCTGGGCGAAGTCCTGGTCGCGCATAGCCATTTGCTTGTACATATAGTTTGACAGCTCGGTGTCAGTGACATCGATTCCGAGAGCGTCATACTCCTCATTGAAGAGCGTTTCCTGAATCATCGTTCCGAGCACTTGGTTCTGCACCGTAGCAGCGTCCTGCTGAGAAGCGTTTTTGTTTTGTTCAGTAAATTCGCTGTAGCGTTGCTGGAACGCCAGATAGTCGATTTTTTCGCCATCGACCTTAGCCACCGTAGTGCCGTCACCAAAGATGTTGCGGCCAGAGTTCAAGAAATCACCGATGATGAACGCCACAAGCGCCGCACCGATGATAACGAGCAGAAGTACGGATCTTTTCCGGATTTTCTCTAATGTTGCCATTTACTTATTTGTTTTTTAATTTTTTCCTTGATTAATAAAAAAGTGCTACACGAAGTAGCACGCAAAGATAGCGATTTTTGCCAACAACACAATAAGTAATAATAATTTTCTTTGAAAATCGGTGGATAAGTAGTAACTTTGCGGGCGAAAACAAATAATTATGTGGAAAAATTTGGCTGCTTGCAACCACAATAAAAAATGCTAAAACTGCGATTCTCCCCACGATTCTCAGCAAATTAGCTTCCACTTTAAACATTAAGCTTTAAGGACAGATGAACTATCTATTTACATCAGAATCAGTATCTGAAGGCCATCCAGACAAAGTGGCCGACCAGATTTCGGACGCAATTGTCGACAAATTGTTGGCATACGACCCCCAGTCGAAAGTGGCGTGCGAGACCCTTGTCACAACAGGACAGGTTGTTATCGCCGGAGAGGTCAAGTCGGAAGTCTATATCGACTTGATGGACACTACCCGTCGCGTAATCAACGAGATAGGCTACAACAAGAGCGAGTATAAATTTGACGGCGAGTCATGTGGCGTGCTCAACGCCATCCATGAGCAGAGCGCCGACATCAACCGAGGCGTAGAGCGCGAGAATGCGGACGAGCAAGGCGCCGGCGACCAGGGAATGATGTTTGGCTATGCCTGCAACGAGACCGAGAACTACATGCCGCTGACCCTCGACCTCGCCCATACGATTCTCCGCGAGTTGAGCGCCATCCGCCGCGAGCATAAGGAAATGACTTATCTGCGTCCCGACTCCAAGAGCCAGGTGACAGTGGAATATGACGAGCACAATCATCCTGTGCGCGTCCACACAATCGTTGTCAGCACCCAGCACGATGATTTTATCGCCGCGGGCGACTCATCGAAGGCAGCGCAGGACAAGGCCGACAGCGAGATGCTCGCCACCATCTACAATGATGTCAAGACAATCCTCCTGCCACGCGTTATCGCCAAGCTTCCGGAGCGGATCCGCGCCATGTTTGACGACCGCTTGATACTGCATGTGAATCCGACCGGCAAATTCGTGATCGGCGGACCTCACGGCGATACCGGACTTACCGGCCGCAAGATAATTGTAGACACCTATGGCGGCCGTGGAGCGCACGGCGGCGGAGCGTTTTCGGGCAAAGACCCATCGAAGGTTGACCGTTCGGCAGCTTATGCCGCGCGCCACATAGCCAAGAACATTGTGGCAGCAGGCGTTGCCGATGAGGCCCTTGTGCAGGTTGCTTACGCCATCGGCGTAGCCGAGCCTGTGAGCCTTTGCGTGAACACCAACGGCACAGCCAAAGTGTCGCTTACCGACGCAGAGATTTCGGAGCGGGTAAGCAAAATCTTCGATATGCGTCCGGCAGCCATCGAGCGCAGGTTGAAGCTGCGCCAGCCCATCTATCAGGAAACGGCAGCCTATGGCCACATGGGCCGCAAGCCGGAGGTGGTAGAAAAGACGTTCTACTCGAAATATAACGGCGACAAGACAATGTCCGTTGAACTGTTCACATGGGAGAAGCTCGACTATGTCGACAAGGTGAAAGAAGCGTTTGGCTTGTAGGCTGAATCAACAAAACAAAACAGAAGGGCTGGTCGGGAAAATTTCCCAATCCAGCCCTTCTGTTTTGCTGAGACGTTAAAATTCGTAGCCCACTTTAAAGCCAAAAGCTCCATATAGCCCCCAGTCGTCGTTGGTTAAGAAGGTGGAGAAGTCGGTGTATTGAAAGACAGCATCGGCGGCGGCATATACCGCATGATGCTTTTTCAGTCCTATCCTCACGCCCAGCTGGTTCTCCCAATAGAAGCCTCGTGCACGGTCGCCCATGCTGTATCCCATTCTGATGTCGAAGAATGGCACTATCCTTTTGTCGTTTAGACAGTTTACTCTCAAATCGGCGAACAGA